>ENA-UOTZ01000798-UOTZ01000798.1-compost-metagenome-genome-assembly--contig:-NODE-798-length-25272-cov-6.800397_pt1 | contig 25272 bp, 13 predicted proteins | sample MGYA00238144_ERZ746983 | MGnify/ENA primary metagenome ERZ746983 (study PRJEB28759, sample SAMN06268863) | compost metagenome | isolation source: single cell | place: USA: California, Emeryville, Joint... | reverse complement strand
TGGGGAGCGAAACAGATATTCATTCATTTACTAGATCTGAATCTTCTATTCTAAGGATGAATTTGCCGTTATACTTTTTCGCGAACAGATGATTGTAAAGAGCAGTTCGAAACCCACTGATATTTAGCTGCTGAGCCAGGTTCTGCGAGTATCTCACCCGAATAGGGAGAACTTTAGATTGTTTACTGAAATTCCGTTTAATTATATTGGATATCATGATTCAAAAAAATTTTGGATTTGCAGTTTACATTGGAATTTTCAATAATAAGAAAGAAAGAAATTGAAATTTTAGAGAAATTCCAATGCAAATAAATTCGAGTTACTTGTTAGTTGTTGACTGAAAAATGTTTCAACCCATAAGCTGAACTACTAATCGATTTAAAGTGAAAGAAAGGAGGTTGAGAGAAGGAATTAATCTTAGGTGATTAATAGCTGAGTTTGGAAAATATAAAGCCTGCATAAAAATACGAAATTTCAAAGCAAAATAGTAATTTAGCTTCTTTAAAGTGGTTATCCTCAATGATACCGGTTAGGAAAAGATCAAGCTTTGAAAAGCTTCTGATAAATTATCTCTGGTGTGCTAACATCTCAGTCGTTGCTGAGATCCCGTCTTGATTGACTCCTAGACATTAGGAGAAGCTCAAAATGTCTGCCAAACATCTATTCTTCTCCCTCATTACAGCTAGAAGAACTAGAATGGAGGCTCTATAATCTTCTGATCACCTTCTTTTAGTTTCTTTTCTATCAGCGAAGAGAATTTTCCTGGGTTGCAGGTTTTTTTCCAGATCCTCCCTCTTGCGTTTGTAAACCAATTCTGAACCTAGAACAATTTCTTATAATTGAAAGATGGGTAGTATAATACTTGTTTCAGTGATATACCGCTGTCTCTGGCCAGTTTAAGTTTCTCTTGGGAATTAGGGTAGGGGTCATTGAAATGCTCAGTTAACCAGTTTTTCAGAACTAAAAGCGCTTGCTTTGGGATTTTGCTCTTGCCCTTTTTGTTCTTTTTTTGAGTATGAGCATGGATATTGCTAATTTTTTCTTCTTCTTCACTTAATTCCATGGCTACATTTTCCAATGACTCCGGCTTCTACTCTGGAGATGATCTCAGTAAAGAATTACAATATACCTCAATATTGATTGAATCTAGGATTTTTTCATAGTTTTTCTTGAGTTCCTGCTTTGTGTCAGAGATTAGCTTATCGAGCTGACTCGTCGGGAAGTAATGATACATTCCATCAGTATCCAACAGTTTTTTCATTTGAAAAATGATTTCATGTGCTGAATCAAAAAAGTGTTCTTTGGCTTTGAGTTTTAAAACAACTCTTTCATCATCCTAAGATATCAAAGTCAGTAAACTCCATACTTTCAAGCAAGAAAATAGCATTTGTATATCAAAGGAATCAAGCAAGTTCTGTATTTTGACTTACAGAGTCAGGTTTTCGAGTGCTTATGATTTCTTCATTTTTTTCTTGAGTAATCTCGATCAAGAACTCTTCAATATTGTTGAAAAGCATGTGGAAAGTAATCGCTTTATTCGTTTGGAAGGCTTTAAAACTGTGTCATTATCTTAGTAAAGTATGATGTTACCTCGAATGTCGGATGTTTCAAAAGTGCTACTGAGAAAGTTATGCATAAGAGAATATTGCTTTGAGTTAGGTTATCTGGTCCGCAATGAAGAAATTCTCAGCTTAAGAAGACATTCAAGCTCTAATTACCTTGTCTGGAGGACTTTTTTTCTGTTTACAAGCAAAAGAATAATTAATGAGTTTTGAACTAAACTAATTCGGTGTCTAAATTGATTGAATAATTTGTAGAATCCCAACACCTATGGTTTTGAAGTAATAAAAATTAGGTCTTTTAAATTTGATTGACATAATTGATTTTTGTTTCTTGTCTGATCAAATAAACTAATCAAAAGTCAAATTAAAACTCATTTAATTTTCTCACTGAAGAATTTTCAACTTACTTAGATTAGATAATTTTCTTTATGAAAGTCTCGATATCAAGAGAGATGCTAGAGATAATCGCGTCGTTTTCTCTCATAATTTTGAATATTGAGGAAGAGGTGGTCAAAACAACGAAGCACGAAGGATTTCAAAGACCCATGACATTAATAAATTTTCAGAATTAAGGAAAAGAACCTGATTTGCATTCCAACAGAAAGGGTACTATGTAGTGAAATAAGAGCCTGAAGAAATATAGTAAGGCACACCACCAATGAATGTGGATTCAAGAGTTCATCGAAAATTATACATACTGTTAAAAATAATTCAATTTGCATCCTGAATTTGATTTGGAATTGGCTCTGATAGTTCTAAAATAGAAAATTGCATCGACGATTTTTCAAATGAAAAATCCTTGACCAATATCTCTGAGATTCCTGAATCATTTTCTTCTTGTTTCATTATCATATTCGGATTATTCCTCCAATTCCAGAAAATCTTTTATGAAAAGTATAGAATGATCTACCCAGCAATTTTCCATTAAAAAAAAAAAATGTGTTAAATTGTTCCTAAATTATTGAACAGCTATGATTGCTGTCGAGATTCAGCCTTACTAACCCTTAGAAGAGGAGGATGCTTTTTCGATTCTCTCTCCTTTCGCAAATTTCTGTATCAAAAAACAAAACAACATAAATTCGTTTCTTCGAAATAACTTCTGAATTATTTTCGATGGGAGCAGCGGAGAGGAGATTGTTGTGCAGCAATTCGTCGATACCCCACAAGAATTCCAAGGGTGTGAATTTGAGTTTCGAAAATACTGCTAAGAATTTCGTGATTGTCATAGATTATCTGAAGATCAGGGTGAATACCACTCGTGCCGATTTGCTCATAATCTCGGCAAAAACTTCCTTCTGGCAGGTTTTTTTGTGTACGATAAGTTATGAGTCAGAATTTGCGTTGATTAATTCCAATTTATCCCAACTCAATTTATGTTATCAACTTAGTTACAGACTTTTTATCTTGAGTAAAGTATTTCAATAAACTCCAATGAGAGCCCACCTTGCTGTTTTTGTGTTTTTCTTCCTCGAGCTAGCAATATAGTGTGCCAGAGGCTGTAGCATGGTTACCTTTGACATTGACAAATATTATACCTGTGGCTTGGAAGAAACTGATGAATTTACAGTGGATCAATTCCCTCCTGATTTTGGAGGAACTAGGAAGCCTACGTTGGGATTCTGGTTCCAATACAAGTTAGAAAATGCTAGTCTCGGTTGGATAACCCTCTACAAATTAACTTCAGACTACAGTGAAAATTTCGCGAGACATCCTGCCTGTTATCTATCTTGGCAAAGCAGTACTACTACCACAATAGTGTGCAATATGAGATCTAATGAAATAAACTATGGGTCTCAAGTCAATTATACGTTTTTTGTTCTTGACAAATGGTATTTCATGAGTACTGATGTTGACCTCGATCAAGGTGTTACCAATTTCAGAATTCTTGATGCATCCAAGACTTCTGCTTCTGATGAATCCCAACTCATTGCTTATGATATGACTGCCGCAAACATTAATTTCACGGGGTTTAGCTATGAATCTCCAGACTACAAGCTTCTTCTCGCAGGAGACATCGCTTTTCATAATAAATCCTGTATGTCTATTTGGCAGCTATTCATGATTACTGGATTCATTCCCTCACAACAAGATCTTTACCTGTTAGCGTTTTGTCTCACTCTCATATCACAGAAATATGCTGTTCAGCCTTATAATGTCTACCAAAATATGTTCGACTACTCTGAATCTCAGGATGATACTCTTCTGCTTGTGAATGAAAATTCTCCATGGCTGTCATGGAGTGCAAATAGACAGTCATACTCATTCATTTTAGATCCTTCAGAAATGATTTCTCCAGCTCTCAGACTTCCTTTATCATTTTTGCACCCAAACGGAACTCTTTTCGTTTCAGTGAGGATTACTTTTAAAATAATAGAAGGAACTCAAGACACTTGTAGTACTTATTGGCTTCTCAGAAGAATAAGCACTTCGACCTCACAAACAATCTTTGGCATCGGAATTTCAAAAGGTCACGGCTTAGTTACTATTCAAAAAAGTACTACTGATATCCAGAGCGATTCAGGCCAGATAGATCAACCAAAATATACATTTAATACATGGGAAACGCTTTATGTGGGATGCTATGAGCAATGGCTATCTGTCACTTTATGTCTCTTTTTCTTTGAAAATGATAGGAGTAATCGATATCATTTGCGCTTCGATTTAAATGATATATATAATGAGAACGCGAATGGCATAAGTGATACCCTCTGGTTGGGCTCGTCAACCCCAGGAAGTGCAGTGAGCAGCACCACCACCACCTGTGGAACCACAAAAATAGTATCTCTGTCAATTAACCAAGGACACCTTCCTCTTCCACTCGACGGCGACGGATGTTACGGAGGATGCCAATTTAGCATAACTTCAAACAATGATTACTGCTATGTACTTGATTCAAGTAGCAGCGGCGGGGGTTCGGCTTCATGTCCCTCACAAACAGCTCAAATCCCGAATCATCGAGATTGCATACCCTGTCCATTGGGATGCTCAGCTTGCACTTTTAATGATCAAGATAATCTAAATACAGTCTGTACGGAATGTCAACAAAATTATACCCTCACTTCTTCATCCTCAAGCTTCGCTACTAATTCTTTTGGTATCTGCTCATGCGCTCCTAATTATTACTTCGCCATTGATTCCATTACAAATCAGGGATTATGTGTCCCAAAGACTCACATCGCAGTTTCAATTACACAAGCTGGCTCATCGAGTTTCAGTTTTAATGTCGAATTTCCTATTGCTTTTTATTCCAGGCAGAGTGATCTGTCAACTCTCTTATCTTCAATCAAAGTAACTCTCAACAGCGAAGCCCTCTCGACTGCAACATTAACTGCTATCACTACCAATCGTATTTCTCTTTCTTTCAGTTGGATGGCTAACATTGAAGTCGGCTCAAACTTGAGATTAAATTTTTCAGCGTTCAATCAAATCGAAGGGTTGACCTTGCAAGTACTTCCTTCTACAGTTTCGTACACATATACCACCGGGTATATCTATCTTGATGATCAAACTTTGGCTACACTGCAGAGTATTGGTGAAGCAACTGCAATTGGCTCCATCGTTCAAAATTCAGGCGCCGACTTAATTTCATTGATCTCAGGAGGAGTTAGCAGTGCCGCGATTTTCTTATTAGATGCTATTGGTGAACTCGAGTTGTACAAGTATCTTAACATTGAATTTCCAGCAAATTTCATTGCATTCTATGAATCTCTCTATTCGGGGAATAATACATCCATTCCAAACGTATTCGCCACAATAAAAAGTGAGGGCGGCGGAGATAATAATAATGTAGCTACCACATCAACTTATTATAAATTCAGCGAATGGAACACACCAATTGTATTTCTCGATAAATGTGGCGACGGACTTGCAAAGCAGATTGTTGCTCTGGCTTTATGCTTGTTGACTACTTTACCAGTCTTGTTCTGCTTCAAAAAGGATGATTCTTCAAAAATGGAAAGATTTTTCACAAGATTGAATCATATTTTTCGGTGGAACATGGTGATATCATATTTCCTTGGAGATTTCACCACTCTAACTGTCCACATCATGGTTCAATTTCAGGAGCTCTCATTTAGTAATCTTGACAATTACTCCATTGCATCTGTGGTTGTCAGTGTACTTATCCTAACAGCGTACGCCATAATTTTTGCAGTCGCTGCATATCAAGTGAACAAGAAGAGGTTAACAATTCCTTATTATTTTACTTCAGCTCGAAAGAAATTAAAAAAAAGAATTGAAAAAGACAAATTTCCTGTCAGCATGGCAGTATTCCAAGAAGAATATAATGAAGATAACAGGTTCGACAAGAACTTCATGTTCGTAATGAAGTTCCAAGATCTCTTGGTCTGTGTAAACTTTTTCTTTTTACAGCGGGCTCCTCTGGCTCAGTGCTATGTTTATACGTTGCTTATAGGATATTTGATAATCATCACGTTGGTTGCGAGACCATTTAAGTCATTGCTAAGTATGATTGGTTTACTCTTCAATGAATTTGGAAAGTTGGTCCTTGGGATACTGGCTATTATCATTGCGAGTGATAAACAGACTGGACATTTGCTGAGTCAAAATATGATGCTGGTGATTGGCAAAGCTCAAATATACACAGTGATAACTATCTTCGCTGGAAACATAGTGCTTACTCTGGTAATTATAGGAGGGGAAATATTGAAATTAATTCGTTCGATGAAAAGTAAAAAACGTGGAGAACATCGCAAGCTTGCACAAGCCACGAAAACTTAAATCCATAAGCTCCTGAAACTTGCATATGAATTAAATTAAAAAATTAATTCTCAAAATTTTTTTTTCCTTTTATCCTAATTAGTATAGTCCGAAACATCTGTGGGGGATTGATGACCAAGGGGAATTGATGGCCAAAGTGAATTGGCCAATCAATTCACGTTTTTGTTTTTTACTCAAAATTAGTAATCAATTTTATTTTTCGTCTTTTTTCAACAGGAATATGGAATTATATGAATCAACATTTGATCTATTTCATTTTGTCAGTTTAACATAATCTAAGAATCAGAGTAAATCGAATTACCAACAATAATAGAAGCTAATTTAAAAAATCTTTTTTTTCATAGCAGGTGATCGATTTTTCTGGCTTTTCTTCCGTGTTTTCTTTTCTCTTTTTTGGCCTGGAATATTTTCGTCTTGATTCTCTGAATTTTTTAATTGCTCAATCTCCATTTGAAGATTCGAAATCAATATCTTTTGCTGGTTACGTATATATTCGCTTTTTTCGAACGAGGTCAACAGTTTTTGATAATCACTGTCGAGTTTTTGATACTTATCCAATTCTATTTGTAACTTTTTTACTGTTTTCTGCAGAGTTTGATTGTATTGCGAAAGCTCTTGATTCTTGAGGCTTTCCTTCGTTCTTTCATTGCGTTCTTCCTCAACACGCCGATTTAAACTGGTAACCCGCTTATTTAAGATATAGATTTCATTGGTTTGGAATTTTTCTCCTGATGGGCCTCGATAGCTGTGTCTTCTGGCTGAGGAGGGAGATTCTTTCCTTGAGTTTCTTCCTGCAGATAACCTGCCAGAAGAAGTTCGTCGGAGTCTCTCTTTGTCATGTTCAAGCTTGATGCCTTCGCTCTCTATCTCTTCTTTAAGCTTAAGATTCTCAAATTGTCTGCCTGGTGTATGGGAAGAAGTTTTTTTTCCTCGACCTCTGCTTCTTCTTCTGGCCGACTCATGTTCAGAATCTGAATCTGAGCTGTCTGAATCAGATCGTTTGGAAATTTTCTGACGATCAGTACTACCCTTGTTGGAAGAGAACTTTCTCTCATGCGATATTTTAGGAGGGATTAACTCTTCGTGTTGTCTTTTTGCTGATTGTGGAGGTTCAATCTCTGAGTGTAAAGTTTCTCTTATAGAAGGCTTTTTAAGTATTGACGTTGGCGAAGCAACTGATCTTATAGGAGATCCCATCTGATTCACCATTTTCTCCATTTCTATGATCTTGTTTTGAAGATCAAGGAGCTCCTCTTGCATCCTTAAGCTTTTGTTTGAAGATTCGTTTACGTCGACTGTCCTATTCAGTCCTGAAGGAGCCTTGGAATGTGAGTCTTTTGGGGGCCTCTGCAAAGAATCGGTGTTGCTGGATCGACTATTAGTGTTAGTATTGGTAAAAGAAGAGTCCAATGTTGGTGTAGTTTCTTTATTTTGAATTCCATTCAGCTTGATTGAGCTGCTGTGTCTTGAATTTTCTAATGAAACATCCTCTTTGAAGTTGTCAAGCTCTTTATCGAGGATAGAGTTCATCATGCTGATTTGGTCTGCTGTAAGACTTGTATTCATTGTTGGCTACTTCAAATTTTCTTAAGAAAAAGTTATGATTTAAATTTTTTTCTGTTAGAAAAGCAATCTTTGAATAAATCCATCGACATTCGATCACCGTTTGTGTGCTTATATTGCTAACCATCGATTACCACTGCAGCTGCACAGAATGAATTTGTTATTAAACAATTTTGAGAGACAAAAAATGGTTTTAGATCTTGAATCAGAAGTGACGCATTTGTGGAATAGCGGAAACTAGATGTAAACCTTACCATCTCTTATGCGATGTTTGGAGATCAAATTCACATTTCATAACTGTAACTAATCATTTTTAAAAAGCAAATCTTGAGACAAATAGCTAGAATTATAGCTTACTGAAGAAACAAGTCATTTCACATAAATGAAACAGATTAGTTGCTGTTTGGTTCTGGAAAAAATCCAAATGATGAATAAGGATGGTGTAATAGGGTTGTTTCAATTGCACAGTCATCATTAGGAGATTACAGAGGAATAGCTTCCTTTCCTTCTTCAGACTAACGTTTTTCTCAAATTCAAGCTCGATTGAATCGACACAATTACCTCTAACAAAATTTTTACTTAATTAAGATTTAACATTGGACCTTAACATTTATTTGCGGTCGATGTTCCAGTACTTTTTTTCTCAAGGCACAAAGACCTTTGTCAAGTACCATCAATCTCAACTCATCCCCCCCTCTCACTCAGCGCAAGGAAAGGAGCAAAATATTATCTGAACTCCGCAAAGCCACCGAAGACTTTGTACTGCAAGAGCAGCATCATGAAAGTTTTCGGAACACTTAACTACGAGTAATGGATTACTTCTCATGGAGTCACTAATTCTATCAACAGGAAGAATTTGCCAAAAGGAGACAGCATCTCAAAATACACGGCATTATCCAGTTTGAATAATTCTCTGGCCTTTGGTGATTTGGGCTTGATCGCTTTTACAAGCCTGGCTTCACGTAACAGTCCTATTTCCAGCTTTATTTAACCTCATTTTCATCTGTAGTTGGGAGCTCTGAGAGAGATATTATGTAATTGACTTACTTTTCTGGACTTATTAAATCCTAATTCACTTATAGAAATCAACTCCTCGAAAGTTTGTCACTAGGAGTCACAAACCACCTACAATCTACATGCGCAATACTCAAGGATCTTTAGTTTAGAAGCAAAAAGCACCAAAACGTTCGCATCGTACCCCTATCTACATGAAGCCAATAACAATCATAAAAGCTTTGTTGTTGATATACATGTAAATCTATTTCGCTTGAACATATAGGGTGCTTCCAACAACTCATCGTTGAAATAAAAATATGAGGATCTAGTTTTTCTGATAGACTAACAACAATTTGCTATATTAATCCTTGGTCAATTACAAACACAAACAAAGTTAGACTCACAACGCCAAATATAATCAAAAATATGAGAGGGCATGCCTTTCTTGTTCCGTCTTCGATAGGAACGAGTCCTCCCACACTGTAAGCAGCTAAGACACCGTAAATAAGCGCCATTAAAATTGCTGCGTTGTTTGTATGGTAAGAGGTTATCAATGCTATCAGTAGCATGAAAATGGTAATTAAACCCACTGACAAAGCTTGGAATCGGGCGATTTGAGGAGTGACGAAGTTCTTCCAACCCTCGAACAGAATCCCAATATGTGCTCCAAGCAGGCCAAAAGCACAAGAAACGCTTCCCACGGTTCCTGATGATTTGAAAAACGAACCGCTTACGTTTCCAAGAACACCACTGAGAAAGAATAGGAGTAACAATTTTAGAGGTCCGCATTTTCTTTCGAGGAAAGTGCCCAAAAACAGCTGCGCTCCTGAGAAAAAAACCATTTGAGGAAGATTTGAAAACAAAAAGCAGCAGGTGATGAGTCTGTAGTACTGGTGGCCTCTCTGGATGTAATAAGGAAAATACTCTCCAAAGGAATAAAGAACTCCACTCTTTATCGAGAGAAATTTGTTCGATTCTATGTCAGCTCCTCCGTAGAACAGCATGGTGAAATAGATAATGATTTGAATAAGTGTAATCCAAAAAATTGCAGTTTTAATCTGGAGATAGTGCGAAATACCACGTGTCATTGTTTTCAAGAGATTTTCTTGACGTATGTCAGAGCTGTGCGAAGCTAAATTGCATATTAGACTGAAGTTTTGGGAAGAATTGAGAGGTACTTGTAATAAGATCGATTGATAAGCTTTCAGAGTCATTGGGAAAGGCGTTCAGATAGGGTTTGTTTGTTGCTAAAATTTTGGCTTGATTTGAAGTATCCGTCATTAGTGAGAAATAGAATTTATTCTTGATATAAAATAGGGAGTTTGGATCCTTATTTAATTAGTAACTGAAGATCAAGCTCGGTTAGTTTTTTTTGTAGAATTAAACCTCTTCCAAGCAATTGCGAATGACTTGAAATCATCTTTTTTTGCTTTTAAAGAAGTGAATCAAAAGCCTTTGATGCTTGTAATAGAAACAGTTTACTTTCTAATCCAAAAAACTATCTATATCAAACTCAAATGTTATGTGTTGTAAGAGAATATATCGTATATTTCAGTATTTAAAAGCCATCGTGTAATAAATCAATATTTAAACGAATGAGATGAAAATCAAGTGCAATAATTTTCATGATAGCTGTACGAACATCATTGCTGATGAATTAACTGAATCATCATATTCATAATATAGTTAGCAGATTTGCAATAATATCATGTGGTCTCAGACTTCCCAGCCACCGATTTACTCTTATATCTCATTATAAGAGCTTTCGAAAATCTGTTATAGTAATTCGATCTTTATCGATTCCCATGTTTTTCACCATACCTACTCGATTCTCAACAACACGCTCTTTGCAGGAATAAAATACCTTCGATGATATCTTTATTAAGCGTTTCAGAATCTGAAGCCAAATTTTGCATCAATTTCAGAAGACCTTCTATTGATATAAAACCTTGTCTTAAAAAGAAATTTTTTCATCTCTGCCACCAGCATACCAAATTTACTTGTTCGTGTCCAAGTATGCGAATAGAGAAAGTGTAGCTTCCTGAAAAGAAGCTTCAAAGTTCTGATACTCGCCAGTGAATGATTCAAAATCCAGTGGAAATTTCGTGAAATCAGATTCTGTTTCTTCAACACAATCCCCACAAGGAGTTTGCTTTCCCTTTATTTTTTATAGTCATTCTGAGTTGAGTAGTCGATTATTACTTCCTGCGCAGGAGTGAGTGGTTTCTTGATTTCATTTTTTGATTTCGATTTTAAGCAATTGCCTTTTGGATTTTCGCAGCATCGGCATCGTCGAGTAAATGGAGTAACTGAAAGATGAGTTCTCTTCGGCGCTTTGCAGTGAATATTTTTTTTCTTTGGTAGTTCGCCTTTCTTCAAAATCTCGTGATTCTTTGCTTTTTGAATTTTCTTATCAATAACTTGCGCTTCCTGGAGAGATATTGAACCATGGCTCTTTGAATCGAGATAATTGAAGATGATTTTCTGTTCGAGTTGCGCCGCTCTCATCTTTTCGATTAAGTTTTATAAATTGAAGTATACAAGTCAGTATGCAACGTTATCTTTTGTGCTTACTGAATTCACATGAGAGATTCGTTCTTTTTGACAGCAAATTTAATTTTACAAGCTATGTTTCTAATAAAAACAATTGTTGGAGAGAAAAAAACAAAATGCTAGAACTGACTGTCAAGTGAAAATAAGGGATGTCATAAATTCTAGCCTTCTGAATCAGAAGCAGCAAATTAGTTCAGTCATTCTTGAACCATACTTTTTGTTTGCAATGATATTTTTCCAAAACTTCGATTCATGTCTAATATTCGATGGTTTTATGTGTATAGCTCGTAATTGGTACTGCTAGGGTGGTGTTGCTGATTTACTTAAGTATTGTAGTAGTATGAAAATTGAATTTGAGACAAAGGTCATTATCTCCTCGAAAGCTAAAGAATATCGAGAGATGAGAGGGAATAAAAGATTAAATACAAAACTAAATGTGAATGAAAATTAGCGAGTAGCAGCTTATAGGACGAAGAAAATAGATAGGATTATTGTTGCAAAGACTCTTGAGTCAAGCACCACTCCAATCCCTCAGTATTTGATACATTTGCACAGATTCAATCTTTCATTATTGTTTGCAATCCAATACTTATTCGAATCTTTCCCTCTACAGCTCATGGCCTCATTACCTCAAGAATAAGACAATGGAAATTAATTTGGATACAAAACGTTTTAATTCTCAAAAATAAGTCCCTAACAACAAAATTTATTATGATAAACCAGTGCCTCTTTCAAGTAGTGGATAGCAGTGGAGGTAACTCAGAAAAGCAATTCTTTTCCTCAATTATCTTCTTCTAGGAACTAAAGTATATGATTACCACCATGAATATCATGTACTCACCTACGAAGCTGGTAAAATCGATAATTTCAGCTGGACCACTTAACAATTCTCCAAAAATCCAGGTAGCTATGTCGTACTTTGGGATTTAGACGCAAACAAAAAAGTTATGGTGCACCCTCACGAATTCAATGTTTCTACCATCTTGTTTTTTGGCGCAAATCAAGAGTATCTCCTGTCCATCGATAACGGTTTAGCTCCATCGATGTTCATTTCACTCTGGCAGTCATATACTTGTCTTCATCAAAAATATTTACCTCGAGGCTTAAAAAACCAACCTGCTATCAACTATTACTGTGGCTATTCAAATGCAAATAATTATATGGTGATTGCTGGAAACTATCCCGCACAATATACCTTTTCAATTTGGTATTTCGAAGGTGAGAAATTGGATATGCTGCTTGAGAATAACGAGGATACACTGGCAAACTGTTTGGGAGTCCATGTATTCGAGAAAACCTCTTCGTTTGCATTTGCTATTGTAGAGAAGAGGTGCATTAAATACTGGAAGCTCGATGGCAAGAAGCTGTTACTTGTGAATCGTGTTCATGTGAAAGAAGACATCATGGACACGCAATTGAATCCAGACAAAAATTTTCTGCTTTTTTTGAATGAGCATGGCAGAGTTTATATCATAAATAAAGAGGTAAAAACAATTTGATTGTAGCGTTTATTAACAGTTTTTCTTCAACAGGGGCAATATGTAACCTCTTTAGTACACTCGGAGCTACTTTTTACATGTTTGAGTATCTATGAAGACTATCTTTTCCTTGGAACAGCTGAAGGTTAAATAGCAGCGTTATTGGCTCTTCAGCTGAAAGCATTTTCTCTGTTTAGGGCAGATCGAAATTTATCAGCAACATTCGTTGCAATTTCTGAAAAGCATGAAAAATTTGAAGGAAAGCATTAGTAGTGCCCGAAATATCCTCAAAACTCAACAACGAAATGCGGAGCAAGGGGAAGAGGGTAAAACACATTCAAAACGCAATCAGCCAGGCATTGTCTCAAAGGAAGGTGACTGCATTAAAAAGATTATTGTTGCAAGTATCATTCATTAGTCATGACCTCCTTTCCTCATGAATAATAACAGGACATCATGACCTTGTCTTCGTGCATTATCATGACCAAAATCTATTTTGTTATAACTATATGAACGACAAGATTGACTTTTCCATAACTGGTCATTCCAATAGAGTATTTTCGGATGTTCCCGTCTCTCAACTACAAATTCGTTAGGTTCAGCACATCCATTGGAGTCCAGGCGATAAGAAAATCTTTGTTTCATGTGGCAACGACGGAGCTGTCCGAATTTGGAATTACATTGGAGATAGATGGATACCATCCCAAATTGAGATTCCGAGTGAAAAAAGCAGCACGTAGTCACTTTCTTTCTGAGTGATCCTCCTAAAAAGTTTTCTTAGTCATCCTATGTTGGGATATCCTAACAGTTTCTACTCCCAAAAGCAAGGGCCACTCAATCTTCTGAAGGATAAAAAATTCACTTATAAAATTACTGCCATGGAAGTCGATTGGCAGTCTGAAGAAATTTATTTGGGAGATAATCTTGGAAACCTCATGATATTCGATCTCAAGGCCGGTAGCATGAAGAAATCTGTACCGATCAGCGGATTTAAGATTAGTTGCATTTCTATCTCATCACACTATCTTGCAATCACCCAGAGCACGGGCCACACCTCGGTCTTTGAGAAAAACTCGAATTTTGAAAATTTCCTTAAATTGGAAGAGGCGCATGCTGAGTCTAGCATCAAAACGAAATTTTACAAAGGTGTGCATCTGCTTGAACCTGGAGTAGAGCATTTGACGAGGAGAATGATGGAAAGCCCCAAAAATTCCTCCATCAGGAGCGAGAAGCAGCAAAAATCTTCTCCTCGAAAAACACCAAATAATACAGAGACTGATTCGAAAGTGAACGAGTCATTAGCCGTGAAAGCAATCACTATAAATAATGTTAATACACTGAGGATGCATGAAATCCAAAAAAATAAGGATTCTCTAACAAGTATCCCGCTTGTGAACTACTACTTAGAAGGTATACATATTCACATCCTGAGATACAAGGGAAATTATTATTTCTTTCAATGAATAGGAAAAATTCTGGATGTAGAAATTCATTCATCGAATGATTATTTGGTGGTATTGTCCAATGATGGGTTTGTTAGCATCTTTACCCTGACAGATGGTGAGTTAAGAGGCAGAATCGAAACAAAACCTTTCAGCACGAGTAACATTCATATGTTGAGAAGAGTTTAACATTTACATGATGCTAGAAATAGCACTTGATCCTGCAGGTCTTTATCTCCTGGTTGCTTCCCCTTCTCTTCTAAGTAAAAGTATGAAAGTTAATAAATATAGTTTCAATCTGATTGCCTTTTGTAGGCGCGCTGAATGTACAACCTGGGGAGCAACCTTTCAAAGTTTCGGATAAGAGCTCTCTAGCAAACAAGCGGAAACTAGAAGAGAGGTTTAATTTAGGTAAATTCTGTTTTTTTTAATTGAGAATGAGCTAACGGTACTATAGAGCAAAGCCGCGTTTCTATTTATGAATTAGGAACAGGAGAATTTCTTGGAGAGGTCAACAGAGTTGGGGTCGCGACAGCCCTTGCTTTCTCCTTTGATGGAAGTTTTTTGGCAATTGGATCAGATAAAGGTGAATTAACTTCTGTCTTAAATTAAGCCAAATCTAAATTGTTACTCGTTAACTCAGGCCAAATCAATGTCCTTGGGATCGATCCAAACTTGAGAGAGAATATTTTTGAGGTTCTCGATGGAATGAGAAAAAATCCTCGTTTCTGGGACGATTTTCCTTTGAGAATCGAGCAGCAGCCCATGTAATAATTTCTTGAATGAGTAAGTCTTAAATCTGTTGATATTAGGGAGAAGAGTCTGAACAAAGGGTCCATACAGTATCAGCATGTTGGAAGAAAATTTGATCAATTTCCAAATATTGTCGCTGAATCATTTGAATCCACTAAGAATCAGCCGAAAACGCATAAATTTACCCATTTCAGGACTGCCCAATCAGTGAAGCAATCAAAAGCTTTTGCTTATATCAGTCCACCTTCATTTGATCCCAATACCCGAAAGGAGTACCTACAATCTTCGATCCCTCAAATCAATGTTAAATCGTAAATATGAGCATTATCTTTTTATTCACTTAACATTTCAGTCCTAATGGCCATTATTCTTTGATATCGAGCAATAATAAACAGGGATTTGTCCCAAACATGAGAGCAGATCCCAATAAATTGAGTGAATCTAAACCTTTAGTTGGCACTCTGAAAGACAGCGAGAGACAGAATCAGACTCTCTTGAGTCCGGACAAGAAGTCGCCAAATATTCCGTCAATTGCAAGTAACTTTCTTTATCATTTTTTCTCATTAAGCACTGTTACAATTAAGCGCGATCCCATATTGACAGAGCTAAAGAAACAGCCAATAAGATAAGAGAAATGAATTTTGCTTACGTAGAGAGCATTGAGAATCAAAGCTATAAATTCCCTCAATTATCTCCTTCAAGGCAAAAAATTCATAGGGGAGTGGCCTTTGAGTCTCGTGAGATCGATACTGAACTGGATCCGATTCTCGGCAAACATCCGGATCTGAATTATGATCGTCAACCTTACATGGGTCCTTCTGGAAATGTTCGGCCTGACCCTTCAGATATTGATATTGATGCCTCTGCAAATCAGGTCAAAGCGGATCCAGATAATATCGATGACAATATCAACGAGACTCTAGGGAGAGAAGAAAAAAGACATTATCATCAACCACAGCAACTTTACGAAAGCGACTATCTCACAGATATGAGTATAAATTCAAATTTACCAAGCAAACCTCGGTTAAAAGATTCACTCAACAATTATGTTGACTTAAGCGCTGAGAACGCTGGCACCTTTTTTTCTCAGATTAATGAATTTGAAAAAAGGTTCAAAAGACAAGAACAAGACTAATGATATTTAGAGTTGACCTTGAGATATAGATATTTCTTTCTAATACTTTCTCTGTCTATTAACAAATAATATCATAGCGGCGCACATAGTCATACTTCAAATTAAGGCATTGAATGAATGAAAAAGCGATTAACTCAACTTCAGGCTCACAAATACAATCAACAATATATTGGCAATAGTCTTTTGATTTCTTTTTTCGTTTCCAAAATAGTGATCGGACCCTACTAATTTGTGTCTATATGTTTTTATGTTGGAGGGACGTATTTTTTACCTAGGTAAACTTAATCATTTCTCATTTTTTCCATTATGCAACTCATATAAATCTCATATATTAAACACGAACTCAATTACTTATTGAGCGTTTTGTTATCATATCCTTCATGTCGACCTTACAAGAGGAGAAGAGCAGAGATGATCGCCAGCATGAATCCAAGAATTGGAATGATGTATGAGCCATCAAGAAGGAGTCCAACTTGAACTGACGTATAGGGACCATTGCCTTCTTTATTATTGTAGAGAAGGGTGTAAAGGCCTCCATTTGGAGCTTTAAAGAAAGCGTGCGTGGAGGTAAGACTGATGGTAAGGAATTGAGTTTTAAGTATCACCTGTCTGAGATGCTCAAGATCCCAAATTTCATAGAGGTAAGTGGTATATGGGAAGTCGGAAATTGAATCACGTAATATGAAACAGAGATATGGTCCATAGGCAAGCATCTCGGAGACGGTAGAAGTGTTTCTGGGATAAGTGACTAGTGGAGCAAGACTGGTGGTGTTTGTTCGAACGTAATAGGTAACGTTAGTCAGAGTGCCGTCAGAGCAGAGTGCACCGTAAAATTTCTTGTCAGTGACGTATGACGAGCAAGAGTAAGATTTGTCAAAGGAACCGACGTCGGTTGTAGTAACGGTTCCCTTGCTGACATCGACAATAGCTTCTTTTAGGACATTATTCTCAACCCAAACAGCAAGAATTTGGTTTTTGCTGAGAGCCTCACCCCATTTAACATTCAAAGAATTCGGTTTATCCATAACAGTTGAGAGAGTGAACTCGGTTCCAATAGCTCCTGAGCCAATTTGGAAGCTAGTGATGTTAACTTTTTTATTAGCAGCAAGGTAGAAGACGTAAAAAGTCTTTCCGATCATGACGGATTCAAGGTTGTTCGGGGTAAAGCTTTGGTCGGTGTTTGAAGAGATCTGGAGTCTTGGGAGAGGAGAACCACCAGTGAGTGGGATTTGGTAAGCTCTGAGTTGTGGAGTGTTGGTGTCGTTGTCACTACCAATCCCGACAGCGTAGCCATTGTAGTAGTAAAGGAGTACAGGTGCGGTGAATTGAGCAGTGGAATTATCTCCGATGGTAGTCAGAGTCTTAGTATCAATTTTTCTCCACCAGAGGTTCCAGTTATTAGCAGAGCTGTTTCCAGAGTTGTATGAAAAGAGCTGAGAGACAAGATGCAGATCACCGCCGGTGATGCTGGCCAATGCAATGTAGGTTTTATTTGTGAAGTTGGTGTCACTATCCTGAACAACTGTGAAAGGGGCTTTGATAAAGTTTTTTGTAGAGAAAATAGCAAAAGCGCTATACAAAGTGAGCGCTAAGGCAATGGCAACGAAGGTATTTCGCATCAGTGGGTGCTTCTTACTTGTTTTAATTTATTAATTATTTTAGTGTCTTGCCTATTTTAGATATTCGAGTCTGTGTCGAGTAACTCATGTACTCCCTCACAGTAAATATACTGTGAGGAAAAAGTTCATAACTCCCAATAATACAGACAAAATTACATGAGAGTAAAGTAATCGCAGTAATTTAACGTATATAAATAATTAGTATTGCCAAGCGAAATGAGCCATTATCGAAGCGCTCTAACACTGGTGGAAATTTAGGAACTGCCATACAAGAATGCTGGGTTGCAAAATTAGCCTTAAAGAAGGTTAGAGGCCTTGGTTTTAGTATCATAGTCTTCGTTCTGAAGGGATCCCAATTTTTTTTTTTTCAATAAAAATGAATGATGAGAAATTGATCTGAAATCGTCTTAATGTTCCGAATCCTTCTCTTGAATAGGTCAAAGTTAGAGTGAAACGAAACACAATCTACTCCTGACATCGTTTTTTTTTTTGAGGCGAATTTTTCTATCGCATTTGGTAATTTTAGCTCTAACCGGTCCAGAAATCCTATTACACTGCCGTATATGTCAAAAAAGCGACGACGGGAGGCGCAAATCTATAGAAGGTATCTCATTTTTTGTTTTTTAGGATTTGATGCTAAATTCTAATGAGAACGACGTTCCGGAAGTTTAATAGAAAATTTAACATATAAGAATATGAGTAGTCATATCCGTGAGTGAATTTCTAATGCGAACATTACCTAGAGCGTTCATCAAATTATCGATTAGCACTATTGAAACATTTCAATAAATTATTTGCTTTTGGGTTATTGTTGAAAATAGAATCTTCCCTTTTCACTGAACTGATTATATATTCTGACCTTTGATATAGACTTTCACAAAAACACTTGGCCAGGTTACAGGAAATTCAAGCATTCATTATGTAACCCACATGAATGATTAAAGATATTTCAGTTAACTAAATTGGCTGTGAGTTATTTTCCTTATTTTTTATTGTATAATCTTAGAACAGGAAGAGACTGGCTATGATGGTTAACAGGAAGCCAAGAACCGAAGAGAGGTATGAACTTCCAAGGAGGAGACCAACCTGAACATTGGTGAATTGCTTGTCATCATCCTTTTTGTCCCAAAGAAGAGTGTAGAGACCTCCCGCAGGAACTCTATAAAAGCTGAATGAGGAATGGGAGTTGATGGTCAAGAATTGAGTTCTATTCTTAAATGGGGTCAGTGTCTCGAGGTTCCAGATTTCGTAGCTGTAGGATTGCGATGACTGTGAGGATGAAGACACTGAATCAAGAAATACCATAGCGAGGTGGGGTCCATAAGGGAAGGTGTTAACAAGGGCAGAAGTATTTTTCGAGTACTGAGCCAATAGAGCAAGGCTGGTAGTGTTCGTTCTCACGTAGTAGTTTATGGTTCCAGCAGAGCCATTGGTGAACGAGCAGAGTTCACCATACCATTTCTTGTCGGTGGCATAGGCTGAGCAATCGTAATCTTTATTAAAGGCGTTCACAACCGTTGGGGTGGGAACAGTTCCCTTGCTAACATCAATAAGGGTTTCCTTGAGAATATCATCTTCCTCCCAAGCGGCAAACAGTTGACTGTTGCCCAAAGATTCACCCCAAACGACGGACAAAGTTTTAGCCTTGTCGAATGTGGTGGAGAAGGTGAATTCCATACCAAGGGTCGAAGAACCAATTTGGAAGCTGGTGACATTGACCTTTTGGTCAGAGACCTTGTAGAAGATGTAAGCAGTCTTTCCAATCGTGGCAAAAGTGAGGCTCTTCGGAGTGAAGCTTTGATTGGTATTAGACGTGATTTGGAGTCTTGGCAGAGTAGCACCACCAGTGAGAGGGACTTGATAGGCTCTCAGTTGAGGGGTGTTGGTGTCATTATCACCATTAACGCCGATAGCATAGTTATTATAGTAGAAGATAGAAGGAGGAGCGGTGAATTGAGCAGTGAAATTGTCTCCAGTAGAGGCGAAAGTCTTGGCATCTAATTTTCTCCACCAGAGGTTCCAGTTGCTGGCAGAGCTGTTTCCAGGGTTCTTGGAATAGAGCATAGAGACGAGATGCAAGTCACCAACAGTGATGCTGGCCAATGAGAGAGAGGTCTTGTTTGTGAAGTTAAGATCGCCTTCTTGAACAACTACGACGGGAGCCTTGACGTAGTTGTTGGTTGTGTAAGTCGCAAGAACACTCGTCAAAGTGAGTGCTAAGGCAATAGCAACGAAGGAGCTTCGCATCTGAGGATATCGCGATGATCGCTTTTATTCTGGTAATATTTTATTTTATAAATCTACACTTTTTCTCTGTTTTAACCTCGAACTTCCGAGCGTTGAGCTATTGGTGAATTTTGCGGCTCATGTACTCTTTTCAAGTAAAGATAATAGTAAATGATAACTCTTGAAAAATACAAAGTTCGCATAGGAATTTAGTCTCTATAGTAAATTTGTTAGATGTGGTAAATAGTGCTGCCAAGTACATAAGTTCAGTGATCGTAAAACTTCAAAATTTATTGGAGATTCAGGAAATATCCCTCGTTTGGATAATGCAGAGCAGCCAGGCCATGCTTCTAAATCGAAGATCTGCATTTGACCTGAGGTGAGGAAGCTAGTTTCCATAAGCAATATAAAAACCAAAAACAAAATCGTCAAATGCAACGCGCCATCAAACTAATTTTGCAATAGACTTCATTGGTTTCAAAATATGGGGCTCGAAAGTTCCCACCTCATTGTTATCCTCAAAGAAGAAGAGAAATATATGACATAAGCAACGACAATTCTTTTTTTTGAATTTTTTTTTCGTTTATCAGAGATAGAGAGGAAGAAAACAAAATAATTGCACAATTGATGGCCTTATTAGTTGATGGTGACGAGAGCTACTCTGTTTCGGTTAAATAAGCACGATTGCGAAGGTGTAAAACTCTAAAGCTCCTATTATTTGGTGCATTAAAACTCATTCATGATATGTTACAGACTTGTTATCTATTGAAGCTCCTTATTTCGGCACTAAGAAGGCTTATATCTCTAATATTCAACTCTTTCTTGAATTTCAGAACCAATGCTTTCTGGAAATGAACTATTTCCTACAATGACTACAAATTACAGTCAATTCCAATATTTCAAGAGATATCTAGGCGTTATTGAACTATTATGAGGTCCGTGAATCTCAGCGAGTACATTGCCCTCTGGCAGATGCATATGAAACCTGCTCTTCTCTCATTAAGTGGAATCTACTTCCTTGAACAATGCTGAAAGAGTTATTTTGAAGTCAATAAACAAACTAAATTTAGTCGATTACAAATAGAAGCAATTCTGAATTAATTTGATTTGCTGCAATTTGTCTGGCAATCCGAAAAAGTATTAATGAAGAAGGAACTACATACGAAGCAATAGGAGGATAAAAAAAAAAAGCTCCCATTAATCGCAAGTTCAGACGAAGCCCATCAGAGTGTGCACAGCAAAATGCTATTTGGTAAATTTTGTCAATGATGGTAATTTCTGTACCAGAATTGTCGATCATAGACTTTCAAGAATCTTTGCTGAGGGCAGGACAGATCAACACATCCATAGGATTTCCAAAGCAATTTCGCGCTTGACCCTTACATTGCTTTGATTGGTTTTCTGGAGATCCCTTCTCGTTCCTTGATGAGAATCAGAATGACCGTTTTCAGGCTTGACATTTCATAATGCATTCATCCGCTTGATGAAGACGGTCTAACATATGTATGCTAATTTTCTGCATTGAACCATTCATAAATTTGATACATGAGAATGTGGATTAGCGCTTATCAAATTCACAGAAATTTAACAGAATCATTGACTTTAGACATGATCCACATGAGGTTTTGATTCTATTAATGTTAATTAAGCTGAGAAAGACATTCAGTTGCTGTTGATGGGCCGGAAAGACCTGTAGGATAGATTTTGCATTGAATATTCTCTATTAATAGCAGGTTTAATCTCACAGGGTACTGCAGGGAGTAACACCCGAAATATGATTAACATTCCCAAGCCATGGTCACGATTTGAAGTCTTCTTCTTTTGGCCAGCTTAATGACAGTAGTAATATATTTATTCTGATATAAATAAGTCTTTGATTTTGTTATCAGCACCACAGCGAAATTAAAAGGTAGCTTTAATAGACATATATCTTAGAATAACAACCGATTTAACTGTGAAGGGTGGTGCCGCTATGTCATCTCTTTGATTAGATCCGAAACCTTGTACAACAAACAATCTGCATGAAGCATAAGATTTTGAACCAATGAATTTACTATTTCTTATGCTTGCTAACTAAATACTGCCCCGAGTTACAGTGAATTTTAAGTTTCAAAAATGAATCTCTTCAGAAATCCGAATAAGTCGCCCTTTGCTCTGTAGTTCATAATGAATTTTCTGGTTCCAAATTCATTATCTGCTGCCTCTGGTTGCGAACTTGCGAGTAGAGGTTAAGAAAGTATAGCTGAGCGCAGGTTGCCTAGAGACGGAGCACGTGAGGATCTTACCTTTTCCATCCCTGCATTCCAAGATGTTGTCAACTTACCGATCAGGTTCTTGCCATAGACACGGGCAACCATCAGATAGGCAGTGTTCAACAAAGCAGAATCGATTGTACATGCGAATTTAGAGGGTGACTCTTCTAAACAGTGAATCGACAGTATTCTCCGTCTCAGATCTTCGATTATTAGTGAAAATGTGTTAGGCAGCTTATTAAATTTTCCCTTTTCCTCTCAGCTGTTGCTTCCAGATGATAGAAGGCTATTTCGCCCAGAACGCAAACCTCTAGTACTTTTTAATGTCGTCTCCTTCGGGGGAGATTGGGTCACTTTTCTAGTCGTTGTGAGCGAGGACATCTATACAAAGTTTTGAAAGCGTTGAGCATGTCGCTGATTGCGGTTACGGTGCACAATAGTCAAAGACGCTCTTCAAGTATATCGTCCAAAGAATATTTCTGTTCTGAAAACCAAGGGTAGGAGTATGCATCACCTTGATATAGTGTTTGAAATGATAAAATTTTTATGTTAAGGCCCTTCTGAGTTCGTTGATATTTAGCCCCTGATCGAGTTGAACATCAAATATTGTTACTGCTGCACCAGTGGAATCCCGCAAATATTTTGTATTGGCACCTTACGCGTCTCCCTCTGAGAGTGAGGATGCTGCATCTCTTAGGTTGATCTTTGCACCATTCTCAGCAGCTGAGTTGTTGGTTTCTAAAGCTGTTTAATGGCAGTTTTAGAAAAAAGTACGAGTTGAATAGAAAAATAGATCCTAGGATAATTAAGTGGAGGAAGCTAGGCTAAGCTCTATAAATAGTAATATTTCTTTATTGGTTTCCTTCAAGTTCCTGGCAATCAACAAAAAGATTCATCAAATATGAATTTCTATACTCAGTTTTTCTAAGCTAACTATAATTTAATGAAATTTTAATTCGGCGGGGATGATCAGCAACACATTTTCATCATTATTTTAGCAGAATCCCAAGAGTAATTAATAAATTATTTTTCAAAATGTACATTGAAATCAACAAGAAGATAGAAGGGAAAAAAATATTTGGAGAAGTGATAGACAAGATGATTGCTAGTTAGGACATTATCCAAGGAGGACCTTAATAATTAGATTCGTTGGGGATGATAAATCTAAAGCAATTCTTGAACATACTGCGTCCCAGAGTGGAATAACATCAGGTATTTTCAATTTCTTTCGTATTTATTCAATATGATAGGCGGAATGAAAAATCAAGCATTACAGTATGGGCCGAGACATGAGTAACTTATGAACAAATTGCTGTGCCAGCTGCACAATTTCCAAAAATATTGACAAAGTGACTACCGAGAAACACGTCAGACAGGCGTACCGGCCAGTCTGCTGAAAATTCGCTGGTGATATCAATGTAATTTTACCGAAATTTTCTTGGTGCTCTATCAATCATGCTATCCCAATCCAGAGAAATGATACCGACCAACAAGGATTTGAATTTCATTTGTTCGTTCATTTAAAGAGAATGTCAACTAAGTGAAAGATAGGTGCACAATTTATTCCCTTTCCTCATTGTTTTTGAAGAAAAAATTTCTATCGCCTTGAGGATTTGACCCATAATGGGGCCAATAATTATAATACATCTCTAAAGATCTAACAATGAGAAGAAGGGAGGCTGAAATCTCGCAAGGAATTTATTTTCAAATGTTTCTCATGTTTTTTTGAAAGTTTAGATGCTTCATTTTTTATTTGAACGGAAATCTTGAAATTTAATCGTAAAATGATGTGTAGTCACATCTGTGAGTACACTTGTTAATGCTAATTTCTCTTTTACTGTTTATTAACCACTCAATTGACCCTATTGAAAGATTTAAATGAATTGTGATTTTTCGGTTGTTGTTCAACTATATAATTTTTCTTCTTCTTCACTGAACTGGTATATTCTGATCGTTGATATAGACTTTCACAAAAACACGAGACCAGTTCACAGATAATTCAAGCATTTATTATGTACCTCACACGAATAATTCAAGAAATATACTCCATCTAACTAAACCAGAGCGTGAGCTACTTTTAACTTAACTCTTATTTGTGGAACTTAGAATAAGAGGAGGGTGGCTATGATGGTTAGAAGGAAGCCAAGAACCGAAGAGAGGTATGAACTTCCAAGGAGGAGACCAACCTGAACATTGGTGAATTTCTTGTCAGCATTTTTTCTGTCCCAAAGAAGAGTGTAAAGACCTCCAGCATCAACTCTAAACAAGCTGAATGAAGAATTAGAGTCGATAGTGAGGAATTGGGTTCTCGTTTTGAATAGGGTGAAGGTCTCGAGGTTCCAGATTTCGTAACTGTAGGATAGCGATGATCCCAGTGATTCTTGGAATACTATAGCGAGGTGCGGTCCGTAAGGGAAGGCGTTATAAAAGGCAGACGTATTTAAAAAGTACTGAGCCAAGGGAGCAAGGTCGGTGGAGTTCGTTCTCACGTAGTAGTTTATGGTTCCAGCAGGCGTATTGGTGTATCTGCAGAGTTCACCATACAATTTCTTGTCGGTGGCATAGGCTGAGCATTCGTAAGACTTGTTGTAGTATTCGTAACCCACAATCGTAGGGTTGGCAACACTTCCCTTGCTAACATCAACAAGAGCTTGCTTGAGAACATCACCGTCAACCCAAACAGCAAAGAGTTTATTGTTGGGCAGAGATTCACCCCAAACAACGGAGATAGTTGGAAGATTTTCGTTAATGGTGCAGAAGATGAATTCCATTCCAAGGGTCGAAGAACCAATTTGTAAGCTGGTGACATTGATCTGTTTCTCAGAGGCATAGTGGAATAAGTACAAAGTCTTTCCAATAAAGGCAAACGCACGGGTTTCGGAGTGAAGCTTTGGTTGTTATTAGAGGTGATCTGGAGTCTTGGCAGAGCAGCACCGCCAGTTAGAGGGACTTG
>ENA-UOTZ01000796-UOTZ01000796.1-compost-metagenome-genome-assembly--contig:-NODE-796-length-25349-cov-10.032210_pt1 | contig 25349 bp, 26 predicted proteins | sample MGYA00238144_ERZ746983 | MGnify/ENA primary metagenome ERZ746983 (study PRJEB28759, sample SAMN06268863) | compost metagenome | isolation source: single cell | place: USA: California, Emeryville, Joint... | reverse complement strand
TCTTCAAGTAAAACTTGGATTGTTGATGTAATTGATTAACGGGTAATTTCCTTTTAGGGCTATAATGCGACCATCCTTGCTTATGGACAAACTGGTACAGGAAAAACTCATACAATGGAAGGCTTCAGATATAGCAGCCAAGACCCGAATCGAGGTATTATCCCTCGTTCGATGGAAGAAATATTCAAATATATCGAGAATTCCAGCAATTCTCGAACGACTTTTATGGTCCGAGCATCCTACCTTCAGATCTACAACGAAACTGTTTCCGATTTGCTCCGAACAGACAGAACTGGGCTTCAAATTCGTGAAGATCGAAAGAAAGGTGTTTTTGTAGAAGGCCTGAGTGAATGGGCGGTGAGATCACCGAGCGAAATTTACAGCTTAATGCAGAAGGGAGCAATGTCTCGAGCAACTGCATCAACCAAAATGAACGATGTTTCAAGTCGTTCGCATGCAGTGTTTATAATAATCGTCGAGCAAATGCTGAACGGCGATGATAATGAAAATGGGGAGTCAAAGCAGATTCGAGTGGGAAAATTGAACTTAGTGGATCTTGCAGGTTCTGAAAGGGTTAGAGTTACGGGAGCCACGGGAAAAAGACTCGAGGAATGCAAGAAAATCAATCAGTCTCTCTCTGCTTTGGGTAACGTCATTGCGGCACTCACTGACATGAAACAACCCAAATCTCACATTCCTTACAGAGATTCTAAGGTAACCTTTCAAAGAAAGGAATATAGTTTCACTTGCTACTTATTAACAGATAACGAGGCTGCTCGAAGACTCGCTGGGAGGAAATTGTATTACTACAATGATGGCTATGGTCAGTCCTTCAGTAGACGCTTTTGGTGAATCGGTAACAATCATGAACTTCCCAATAAAATAATCAATTTTTTTTCTCTCTCTTCAAATATTCAGCTTTCTTCATTAAAATTCGCGAACAGAGCCAAGAATATTCGAAATGAACCCGTAATCAACGAGGACGTCGATCAGAAGGCTCTTCTCAGAAAGTATGAGATGGAGCTGAACAAGTTACGCTCAGAACTTGTCGAAAAGAACAAGCATTTAATTGACAAGAGAAGACTCTTACAAGTAAATATGATATTGTTTGACCTCTCGTCTAATTTGGGTCAAAATCCACTTCAGCTTGAAGAAGACAAAAAGAGAGCAGAAGAGGACAAAGTGGCTGCAGTGATGGCATTGGAATTACGATCCAAAGAATTCATGATCGAAAGAGAAGAGAAGAAAAAATTAGAGGTTGAATTTCTTTATTTGATGCAAAACATTAAACTCTGCCATCCAGGAAAAAATTAGGAATATGAATTCACAGCTGCTGGTTGGAGGAAGAAAAATTGAAGAGACTCCTCAATTCAGAAGCGCTCTTGAAGAACAACAGAAAATTATCAGACAACAATATGAAAAACGACTTCAAGACCTTGAAAAGGAGAGGCAGATGATTGAGGAGGTAGACTTAAGTTACACCTAACTAAAGGGTATTAATGACTTTGCTAATTAGGATAAGGCTCAAGTTGACAGATACAAGCAATTATTGCTCAAGCAAAGAGATATCATGATTGCTCTTACCACCAGACTCAACGAAAGAGATGAAACAATCATACAATTACAAGAAGAACTGGATGCTTATGATAGAATTCATCGTGAGACAGAAGAGATGCTTGATGGCAAGGTGCTAAGAGTAGCTCAGCTCGAGAGAGTTCTTGCAGAGCAAAAAATCCCCATCCCCAAAGAGCTTCCTTTTGAGCAGAAGGATGGAGAACATATTAAATCCATTATTGGGAACAAAAGAATAGCTCAAAGTGAAACTATGAGAGGGAATCATATGGATGTTGTCAACTATGGAGATCAAGAGACTTATAACATAACCAAGAACAATTTATCAAGTGCAGAAGAGAAAATTATGGAATTGACCCAAGTGGCTGATAATCAGAAGCATGAAATAATGAGGCTGAGAGGAGAACTTGAGAATTTCCAGAACTCAAATGACACGGCAGAATTTATGAGAAATGAAATCAATGTGATGCAAGAAAAAGTCAGAAAAGCCGAAGAAAACCAGCAAAACCTTCTTGAGATCATCCGGAAGAAAGGTGAGCCCAATCCTCATGCGTCAATTAAAGTTACCTATATTTTATAATAAGATGAAGAATTAAGAGACAAAAGTGGATTTGGTATCTCAGCGAATATCAAGAAGGAGCTTAAAGGTAGCATTTTCAGAGATTTCATCGTCTTAGAGTTATTTGTAGAATCTGTGGATAATATCATAGATTCGTTATCTTCTCAAAACGAGCCATTAAAGTTACAGAACGTCGCTAGAGACCTCTTGAACCTCCAAAAACTAATAAATAGCTGCATGATTGAACAAGAAGAAGCTCGTACATACTACCAAAGAGGGCATTCGCACTCAAACTCAATAAATATGAGAAATGAGGGACCAACGAACAAATCTACAGATTTTTCGGCACAGAACACCAGAGGTTCTATCACTAGTTCTCCTTACAAGTACTTCTTAAATATTGAAGTTAATTTTATGAATGTTCTCTCGTAAAATAGGGGTGGGAAGCAGCAGTCACAACAACAGTATCCTCAAAGAGGGAACCCCGAATCCGAGAATCAAGGCAAAAAAAATCCATTTGTGAACGGAGGAGGCTCCGAGTCTTTCAAGAATAGAAGTGTCCTTGAAGCAAAGCTTCAAAATACCAGCGGATATAATAATGAAAATAGCAATACCCGTCTCGGAGGATTCCCAGAAACGAAGAAACCTTCCGCACAATCTGGAGGACTATACAGCACATATTTTGATAACATCGCTTCTCAAATTAATCCCCAGAGGGCTCCAATGACAGTTGAAGAGATGCTTAAAATGAAAAGGAGCGAAAATGGGAGCAAAAAAGTTTAATAAATTGTTTATATAGTGAAATACATAACTTTTTTGCTATTCAAATCTTTGAATTTTGTATCTCAAATTTTTTGATCTACTCTTTTTGGAAGGAGAATAGAAAGATACATGTAACAAAAAAAAAATAGATTCCATTCTTATTTTACAGAACACTTCAAAAGAAAATATTCTCCCCCTGGACTCGTCTGACTTTTGATCAAATACATCAAATTACTGACTATTTGTTTCTGATTCATGTAACACTTCTAGTGATGATAGGTCCCTGAATTTAGATTTCTTGACCGAGATAATTAGATTGGGTTGGTTATTTATGACATTAACTTTTAAATTTCAATGATATATCTACAACTAAAGAGAGACATTCAATATAATATTTAAAATAGTACAAAGAACCATAAGACACAATCCTAACTTGTATGTTAATTAAGAATGTTTATTATTGCACTATTTTTTCTCCTCCGCTGCGGCGAGCGCGAATTTTCTTTTGCTTCTGGAGAGCTCTGGCCTTTTCGAATACAATGGGCTGAGGTTTAATAACTTCTTCGGCCATCTTTTTAAGAATGTGATAGGCTTGGCATCTTTCTTTGAGATTTGCTGCACCGTTTGAAGCAAAATATTCGTGAATATCGTCGTCTTCAAGCAATTTGATGTCCTCGCGGAGCATTTCCATTCTTGTTAGGTATTTCTCATGAGCCCAGAATCTGGCCTCAGCTTTGGTGCATTTCTGATACTTCGTTCCAGAAATTCTCTTCCTTCCGGAAAGAATGATATCTGCGTAGCAATTCATGGAAGAGTTGTTTATTTTTAGTTCTGTTAGTAAGGTGTTTAAAATTAAAGCCGAGGGATAATCCTCTCTAAGAATGGCATTATAATTTTTCAGGGGCGCTTAAATAGCTGGTGCGGCCAATCAAAAAGTTCAACTAAATTATCAGATCTGGTCAGATTTCTAAATGTTGATTTGCTACTTCGTCAGAATTTCGCCAAAAAGAGAATGATATCGAATATTTTATTCTTTTTTTTAGAAGTGATTCTTCTGATGACAAAAAAAGACTTCACTTCTTGTTGGGATGCGACATAATTGAGTGAAGGAAGTTCTTGAAAGTTTGTTAAGCAAGATAAAAATTGTATTTTAGATCGTAAACCATCATTCAAAATTAGTGTTCTCCTAAATTTATTCATATCTGGGACTACCACCAATTGAAACCTTATTAGAGTGCTAGTTTGAGTGAGAGCAGACAAATTAAGCAAGTTTACTACTATAATCTCTACAGATCATATCAATTCCACCGCACTCCATGTTTTCTCTAATATTCTTCCTCTATAGGTGGATCAAATAATTTGAGGGACAATATGAAGATAATTTCTTGTTGCTACCAACGAATTCAGTTGGTTGGTTTTATCCGATCAAAATCGAGATACTGCATCATTCTTTGAATTAGTTTTTTTTTTGGTGTGGAAGTGTTTTCTTTCATATTGGTGGCAATTGAATAAAAATTTTGTTTTGAGCATTCATGGATTTAAGTAATTCTTCACGATAAGATTTACTGATCATTTACAGAAATTTTATCAAGATTTCTGACTCACCCTCTGATTCTGCTTTCTCGATTGCTCAGTTGATTTGATATTAAATCAATTGTGCTTCCACTAACACTTTGCGCAAAATATAATTAAATGAAATAATCAAATTGTCAGTCTTGCACTGAACAGCAGCAATAAGAAGTTGAAACAACTTAGGACAATTTTATATTTATTTGTTGAATAATGCAATCGAGATTAGTTTAGAAGCAAAACTTTTGCTAATTTCATTGTAAATTTCAAATAAATTTTTTTTTCTTCTCAGAATTTCAGATCAATCTACTTTTTTTATTTATGATTTTTATCAGCTATATTTTATAAGTTTGAATACAAATCACCATACTCTTTTTCCCAACTAAACAAGAACAAGCAAAATTTTTTTCCATAACCTACTAAGGCATTAGCACAAGCAATGGCAACCACTTCGAAAACAGGTATCTTTTTTGTTCATTATGAAAAATGAACATCCTCTGATCTCAAAAACAACTAGTAAAGAAACACAACGATCCAAAGTACTTCAATTTCGTTAATCTCTCAAAACTCATCGAGAGCGTGAAAGCAAATGGCCCACTTACTCCAAGAAAGAATCATATCGAAGTCCAGACAGCAGGGAAAAACTGCAAGCCATGTTCCACAGAACCGACACAATTGACAAATGAAAGAATTTTCCCAAAAGATTACAAGAAAAATAAGATCAAAATAATACTGTCATTAAAACTTGAGGCTGATAAATCTATCACCAACAGCAAACAGCTCCCCTTAACCTCCAATTCTCGTGCAACAGATAAAATTTCTTCTAAGATTCCAACGTAAAGCGAATATTGAAGTGCATATTTAAATATATTGGCTTGCTGAGTAGTTTTGAAGATTGCTTTCCAAAGGCTGTGGTAAAGAATGCTACCCCATCGTCCAATCGAAGAGAGAATAGATCTGTCTCAATACATTCGTCAAGAACAACACCAAGTCATAATTATATTCAGTATGATGATATATTAGTAACAGTTTTCTAACTCGACTATTAGAGAGAAAGTGAGTTTGAAATCTCCTTCTGGATTCAGAATGTATCAACATCACAATAGTCCAGTGTTCGATTCAATCGACCTGAGAGGGACTTCTCCAAATCAAGCCCCTCAGTTCACTCACATTGCAAAATTTCTCTCGTCATTTGATGAAGGACTTCCAAAAGACGAAAATCTGATAGGATCGGTGTCCTTTTCGAAAGGCAAAAGGAGGAATGTTGAACTCACCATCCCAGATATGTCCAGATCTCAGACTATGGTACCCCGTTCTTATTGGCCAATGATTGTCTAACGGCTTTTTTTTTTTAGATGAGTAATTCAAAGCATCATCCTCAGACGCCAGCGAATCAAACTGTTACTGACTCTTCTCGTAATCAATGAAATACTTTAATGTCTCATTTATTCTACAGAAACACCTCAAATATTGAAAAGCGACATCAAGTCCATCCAAAATTCGTTTATTTGGAAGGAAAAAGCAAGACTGAGGAAGATTGTTGATGTACAAACTCAGAAGTAACTTGATAATATTTGCCATCGAAAAATAACGAGGTTTTTTTTTCTCTCTCTCAGAACAGCTCAAATCAATAATCCACCTCTCGAGATACAAGCTACAGTCTCATCGAATAACAATTCCAAAACTCGAAGGAAACTGAGCACAGATCCTGAAAAAGAGAGGGAAATAAGCTTGGGTAGAACCACCAAACGGCATGAAAAAATTGTAGCAGAAATTCGGGATTTTCAAGATGGACAACGAGAGAATGCGATTGTTGGACAAGAAAATGAATGGGAAGATAATTTTGTTGGATTAAAAGCAGCGTATCAAATACGGGAACGAAATTCCTATTTTGCAGTGAGGCTGGAGGGCTATCTAGATTTTTTGAACAAAGTGAATTTATCAAATATGCTCTTCGTGATGCAACTACCTAAAGTGAGGCCTCAGCAAATTTATCGATACCATGTTAAGAGAGGAAATAATCATATGATTATTAAAAAAGCGTTTAAACAGCGATGGTGGTGGCAACCTGCCGAAATTGGAGAGGGGAAATTGTACGATAATGTGAACTTTCTTTGGAGTCCTTGGCGTATTAATGACTTTGTAAATACGTTGAAAAAACATGTTGATCACCTCTCAAGTGTAAGCAAGGATGAACCGCTTCTCCTTGAAACATTAGCCTCTTCCTGCAACGATCCAAATGATGAAATGTCTCTTAAGTGCCTTAACATTGCTAAAACTATTGAACATGAACAAAACAAAGATGCCTTTACAAACACAGATCCAAAATTACTCGCGAATCTCAAAAGGATTTTTAGTAATATAGATTTCAAACATCAAGGGCTTGTCGAGCAAATTAACGGAGAGAGAAATGATCGGAAGAGTCAGGCACCTGCTGAATCAAAGAAGAATATGGCAGCTAATTCCAGATTCCAATTTAATAAAATGACTGAAACTCTCACGAGCAAGATGTACAACCATTTGGAAAATAATTTTCTATTGAGCAACAAAAAAGCTCTGTTCCTAAATCTTAGACAATACTATCTCTCTCAGAAGATGGATCCTTTTGAGCTCATCCCTGTTACCTTCCATATTAAGGAAGGAGTGGCAGATCAAGAATTCGGACGATTTAAAGACTATTACGTTAGTAAGATGCATGATTCAGCCGAAAAGAATATTTGGATCATAAAGCCAGGAGAAAACACCAACAGAGGAGTTGGTATAACTATTTGCGAGAAAATAGAAGAAATCGAGCAGATTCTAACCAAAGAAACAGTACATGCGAACGGAAAGCCAAAGACTTTTATTGTACAAAAATATATTGAGAAACCACTTCTTTATCAGCGCCGGAAATTTGATATTCGATGCTTCATACTGGTAACCTCAATCAATGGGATTCAAAAGGGGTATTGGTATCAAGATGGGTATGTACGAACATCATCAACAGAATTTACTCTTGAGAGTCTTGATAATAAGCAAATACATCTCACAAACGATGCTGTACAAAAGAAGTGCGATGACTATGGAAAGCATGAATCTGGAAATAAAGTAACCCCGGATCAAATCCGGTTTTTAAATTTGCGAATCTGCTAGATTTCCTTTTCAGACCTTCAGAAGTATTTTGATGCAGCTATGTCTGACAAGAAGATTAATTTCATGGAAAATATTTATCCACAGCTAAAGGTAAAAAATCATTTCTTACTTTTTTTTGATAGTCTGACTCAATATCAACTTCAAGAAACTTGCCTTAGACGCAATCTTGTCAGTGTTTGGCAGGATAGACCCATACAGAAGAGATTTCAGTTTTGAAGTAATTATTCTTTAATTTTGAAGAGCAATCAACTTGCTTAGCTATTTGGACTGGATTTTATGATCGATGAGAGCTTAAAGCCATATCTCATAGAGATAAATACGAACCCATGCCTTGAACTATCTTCTCCGCTACTTGTTAAACTCATACCAGCAATGATAGAGAATTTATTTAGGCAAGTCTTTTTGAAAGTATAATGGGACATTTAACTTTCTATGTATCCATTCAGAATGGTGATTGATCCCATTTTTCCTCCTCCTTTTGAATGGCCAATATCACGCAGAGGATGGATTCCAGAAAACTGCTTGGAAAATAATAAGTTTGAATTAATATTTGATGAGAGAGGAGCAGACACCCCCAGAATTGGTATAAACACTGCGAACCAGCATTTAGGTATCTCTAATTAGCATTGAACGACGTATCTACAATAATCTTTCTGTTAGGACAAGCTATTGATGAATGCGAGGAAGACATCGACACCGAGCTTATGGAGTGAAATTGTTTTTTCACTTTTGAGAAAACTTCTACCAGAAAAAGAAATGAGCTTATTTTTAAATATATAAACTAACTTGTTTAAATGCTTAAATACTTATGAAAAGAGAGTTTGCGTATATCGCTATCTAGGATTGATTTGGAGAAGTTGGCTATTTAAAATACTAGTTTGAATAAAATTCTGTGTGAAGTCACATAAGTACAGTAAAGTCTAATGACATGCTTGATAATTCAGGATTTTATTAAAAATTGGAATTCATAAAATAGGTTCATCACGAGTTAAATAATGGGAAATTCGCTAATATTTCCGGCTCCCAAATGCAAGCACACAATCAACTCACTGCAGCCATTCTATCACTCGATTACTGTTCCCGAGGAAAGACTTCCCAAAGAAAAAAGCATGATGAAACCGACTAAGAGAATTATTCCTGCATTATACATAAAGGCGGGGATCAAAAGCAAATATCTCATGTTATACTTCCATGGTAATAGTGATGATCTCGGGAGAAGTTATCATCGACTGCTTGAGTATTATGAGCATTTTCAAGTAACAGAAATTTCATTCTGGTTCAAAATTTATGAATTTGTTCAAACAGATAGACATTCTTGCTCCTGAGTATCCGGGGTATGGTCTATATAAAGGTAAAACGAAGGCCTCAAAGCTTATAAGTGATGCTCAAGATGTCATTGACTATGCGACAAAGACAGATGGACTAAATTATTCTATTGAAAATATTATTGTTGTGGGAAGGTCTTTGGGCACTGGCGTCGCTGTCCAGCTTGCAGCAAAATATCCAGCTTTAAAAGCAATGATTCTAATTTCTGCTTACACCTCGATAAGGGACATTGCCTACAGTGTTGCTGGAAGCCTTTCTAAAATTTTCATTCCGAATATCTTCCCAAATTTGGAGACAATAAAGGGCATAATGGTTCCTGCTTTATTTATTCATGGGAAAAAGGATGAATTAATTCCTGACACTCACGCCGTTAAATTATTCGAAAGCTGTCCGAGTACAAAAAAGAGGTTAGAAGTGAGAGACGCTATGGATCACAATCGTTGCCTAATTGAAAAGGATATTTTTGAACCAATCGAAAGATTTTTGACTGGAGATCTGCAAATAACAGATTTAAAGGGGCTCAAGCTAGAATTTCTGAATTTGGCGAATGTAACGTCAGATGATAATGCTGATGATGATTCATTTGAACTGAAAAAGCGACCGACATATCGATTTGAAAAATCACCAATAGGCGAAAGCGCGACTGAGGATTGTCGTGATTCATTTTCACCCTCTAAATTTTCACTATCATCTATTGAGTTGAGAAAGGCTTCATCACTTAAGTGAAAAAAGACCAAGGAAGGCCAATTCTGAATATAATAATTTAGAATGAGGGATAGTCATTTAAGAATTTTTTACAAAATTTAACCTATCTCAAGTTTCTCTTTAATGGCGGATTCATTTCAGAAACTTGTATCGATTTTCTTCACTATTTATTTTACTAACAATATATATATTTTTACCGTTGCTATTCATAAGTCTCTGTTGATGATGACTGATTATGTAAAAAATTTTCTCAACTGCTTCTAATGCTCAATTTGACTCTTTTCTTGGTGAAAAAATTTCTGTGCGATTCGTTAGGTTGGTTCAAATTGAGTGGAATCTCGATTGACTTGACTTTCACAATAAGATGGTTCGAAGAGTTTGTTTGCAATTCATTTCAGAACTTTAGTAAAATAACAAATACGAATTTTTTCTTTACGGAATAATGCGTTCGTAACCAGGATTTCTCACAACTTAGTAATGAAAAACACGAAATATTAACTTCTCCTTTTGGATCTCAAATTTAATTTTGCATCTCCGAAGGCGCTAATTTATTGGAACTTGAGTCCGTTATCTTTACCCCATTTCCTTACAACTTTTAGTATGTATTCGACCTATTTTACGTTATGTTAGCTGAGTTGAATATACAAGTCAGATCAGTACCTGTGGGTTATTTCCAGAGTTCTTCAGCATGTTCAAGACCTCCAATAAGTGATCATTGGTTTCTTTCTGTGCAATTACCATCTGGAAAACGCCTAAAATTCCAAAATACAAAGGTTGTTAAAGAGGCTGATCCTTTCGACTATTTGATTAATTACCAACAACAGCTCCTCTCTTAGCTTCTCCATATTCATAGTCAGGTGAATCCAATCTTTCGAGTATATCAAAGGCTTTAGCTGCATAGTAGAAGTGACCCATTTTGTAACAGTCATTAGCTATCAATTGAAGCAAATTGAAGCTCTCGCCGGAATCCATATTAATATAAATGTCCCAAGCATCACTATTGTCAAAATTCAGCCTGATTGTTTTCAAAGGAGAAATTACCCAGGTTTTCCATTCATAATTAAGCATCTTGCGAGCCAGCTGTTGTAACAGTAGTCTTGCTATATAGGTAGCAAACTAGTTAGGGAAACATGGGAAAAGAAGCTCGTTGATACTCTGTATTTTTCGTTTTGAACAAGGAGCAAAGCTTCCTCAGCCTCTTGGAATTTTTTGTTTGAAGCCAGCGTTATTCCATAATTCCAGTTAAAATCATCGTCGGTTTGGAAAAAGTTTTTGATGGATTTTAAATAGACTTCGACATCCTCAAACTGCTTCATCAAGAAAAAGCATGAAGCCATGCACTGTCTACCAGGGATGGTATCACACTCGCCGGCTGAAGCTCCAACAAGCTGGAAATATTGCTGGGCTTGCTTCAAATGTTCTCTTGAATCAAGCTGCTGTCCAACAACTGCGTGTACAACACCTTTAATGATATATTCACGAGGGGCATTTGGCTCCATATCCTTCACTAGATTCAGAGCCTCATTAATTTCATCATTCTTCAAATGATAAATAACCAAATTCAGTTTAGCTTCTGGAAAGACCTCTACGAGAGGAGGAAGCACCTTAAAAAGAAGCATTATTATCAGCTACCAACAAATGTTGCTTACCTGAAGAGCATTCTGACCACCTCTGAACACCACTAAATTGTGTCTCAGCAGATCAAAATCATTGAATAGATTGCCTGATTCGTAATATTGTTGCATTTGGTTGAGCTCAGCTTCAGCGGCTTTTCCGTTGAAAACTTGGTATTGATTGCAGGCTTTAAGATTTGCTGCGATGATGCTGGTGGGGTTCTGAGAGAGATATCCATTCAAAATTTCCAAAGAAACATCGTAATAATCCATCTTGTAGTAGCAAAGAGCAATATAAGCATTAATGGCCACGTACTCTCTATTTTCTAGAAGAAGTTTCTTGTAGATTTCAGTGGCTTCTTCGAAATGGCCTCGAAGATAATGAATAGCGGCCATGCACAGTTGATCCTCAACTGAATCACCAATTTTATAGTGGTATGTCATCAAACTGTTTTCGTCGCTCTTCTTATGAGAGATATGTAGCATAAGTCTGACGTAGAGTGGGCTTTCTGTTCCTTTTACACACTCTCTTCTGGCTTCATCATAATTACACAGTGCGTACAAGCAGCAGGCTTTATAAACATGCAATTCCTTGTTATAGTCAGGCTTCCTCATTAGCTCGTCATAGATCATGATAGCCTTCCTACACAATGAGTCATTCACACTTCAAGCAGCTAAAAAAATGTACTTATAGTCTCCATTGTGATAATAGCAGTAAGCAAGCCACAATAAAGTCTGAGTTTGGGTGTCTGCAACTCTAAAAATCTATCAGTACGCTGCTGAATCAGATAGGCTAACCCTTTTTCATATTCAAGAAGAGTGATGGCACCCACCCAGTCTCTTTTCTTGATATAATCATCTGGCTGCGGGATTTTATTCTCTACCTGTTAGGTTAGGTATAAGATATTAAGAGGTCTCTTGATAATCTGATTACGTTTCGGACAGGAATGTTCACTCCAGTCGAAGACACTTTTGCCTTATGCTTTGTAAGAGCTGATCCAGGTCTATTCATTTTTCCGAACTTTTTAAAAAACCAGTTTCTATTTTGAATTATTCAATTTGATACCAGATTTAATCCTGACTTTTCGAAAAGGTAATTGAACATATACGATAATTGAAAACGTTTCAATAATAATTCTGCTAACTTAGAAAAATATTCATTCGACCTGAGAGACTTTCCATTTTGGATTATTGAGTTGGGTGAGCTAGTTTAGGCTTAGAGAATGAGATTCGGTTTTATTATTAACTTAAACATTAAGAGCAACGAGATTTAAAGAGTTTAATTCTTTTTAGCACGTTTTCAAGAAGGAACGATATGTTAATGATTCTTTTAATCAAACGTTTTTAGATAACCAAATGCCTCAATTGCTATTGGGCTATATGGAATGAAAATTAGAATTTCAATATTTCTGTGTGAGTATGCTCTTCAATATATATCTAGATATAACTAATAAGATTTTATCTATTTAGTTGTTCCTTCTTTGGCGTTAAATTCTGGCATGGCCGTTCTGTCTTCTTTGGCTTGTTTCTCGAGAGCAGCAATCGCACCAACAAAAGTCATAATCATCTTTGGTTTGACTTCCTTAATATCTTCCCAAAGGCAGAAAACGGTGGCACCAAGCTTTCTAGCCACAGAAATAACGTATTTGGCATTCAATTCCAAATCTTCGTCAGACAAAACTCCACCTATAGTCGCAGTAGCAAATTCAGATGGGGAAGAAGAAGCTGATTATACCTTCAATAGGGGTTTTAACGAGGTCAGGATCGATTGCTCTAGGTTCGATGGATCCCAAGAGCGCAAACAAGAATTTGCAGTTTGAAATGGATTTATCATTAAACTTCGAGATTCTTACGTCCTCAGGCACTCTGGCATTTGCCCATTTAATGAGTTCATCTTCAGAAGTACCTCCCAGGGTCTAAGAATCGGAGTTATTAGAATTACTGATCACTTGTTCTTTATATTCTTACATCTAAGGTGTGTTTTCGGACCATTTGCCAAATGAGAGCAAGAATAAGTTTTTTATTTCCGTCAACAATGTCCTTTCCTCCGATACCAACCAGAGAAAATCCGAGTTTCTTTCCAACATCGACGGCATAATTTGCGTTTTGAATTTTTTTCAGAGAAATATCAGGCTTCATGGCCGCTTTCTTCCATTCAATAGTGCCAGGTTCAGAAATACGCTCTTCAAGTTTCAAAAGCACCAGACCATCTCTCACATCTTCGTAGAGATTGTTAATTTGGCCAAGATTGAAAGGACTCCAGTCAATGTTAAGGGAGTTTGCCCAAGCTCTGAAAGCTGAAATGAATTATTATTATGTTTGACTTTTTTTTTCTTTTTAGAAAACTTACATCTTTCTTCTCGGGTGTCATTAGGATCTGCTTGTTCATCGAGCATTTTGGCAGCTTCGATCAATTTTTCAATCTTTTCGGTTTCCTGGGAGTCCGATTCTGGAGGTTGAAGACCAGGGCAAGCATTGAAGAGTAAAGAGCAGAAAATCAAGTTGAGTTTTGGATTTCCCTTGAAAATAAAAAATGAATTAGTTATTCTGAAAATTTTGTTCTTAGAGTCTTACAGAGTTAATATCCTTGCCTGTAATGACAGTTTCAACGCCAAGAGATTTAGAGTCTCCAACGACTTTGTCGCATCTACCCGCCTCGTCTAAAGACAAGCCAGATTTGTCGCATTTAGATTTGTCGAGTTGATTCATCAGAATAGTGTAGTTGACACCATCCTTTTAAAAATCAGACCAAAAACCGAGTCAGAATTCTCACCTTCAAGTCTTCAGAGTAGTTTTTAACTCTTCGATCATGTCCAGCTTTCTCAAGGTGGTAATTGATCCATCTCAACAAAATGTCTTCTGGAGGGAGATTTTTGAAGTCGTTGATATCTTCTCCATCCTTAAGAAGAACCACCAAGTATGGATGATCCTTCAAGTTGATTGTCGCCAAAATACTTTGCTACGGATTATAGAGAAAATCAATAAAACTTTATATTCAAAGCGTTTTGTTACTTTAAGGATTTGCCACACAAGACCCAAAATGATGTGTGGTCTCTTCTCCATGATAAATTCTGGTACCACACTGATTGTCTGGCAACCAATATATTTTGCTGCTGAAATTGCCAAGTTCAAGTTTTCCTTAGTAAAATTAAGGTTTTACGAAGAAATTCATAGGTTAGATACTTTAATTTGGAAGACGTTGAGGTTCTCCTTCTTATTTAATGCTCTAAGATCGAACACTGCTTGATTGACTTTGTAGACGAGTTTACTAAAAAAGAGAGTAAGTTTAGTGGAGGCGGCTTTGAGAGATAATCAAGTACGCCAGAATGAGACCATCTCCTACTTTGTCGAAGAGATCTTCGGTTTCAATATTTATAGGAAGGTGGCGAGCACAGGTATCATCACCCTGAATTCTGATTTATTCACAGAAATGGGATATTTCTTACTCTCAGGAGCATATTGATGACGCCAGCAAAACCGCGGATCTCCTCACTGGAATAAGAGTGCTTAACTCCGGAAATTGATTCTGCTTTTTCGACCATATCTTTCTGAGCTTGGCAGATTAACTTTTGCAAAATTGTAATATTTTAATTAAAAGTTATCCAAAGCTCAATGAACCTATTCGCGCACTCAACACGTTTCTAAGAAGACTCGTAATAAAAGTAACAAATCTTTATTGCTAGTTTAACTATCTCTTGAAAAATTCATCGTTAAATTGAAACAGTTCTTTTTCAAATTGCAGAAAGACTCTGCCCCCAGACTAACCTACATTCCATGCACATTAATGAATGGTAACCTAATCATTTCAATTTTTTCAAAGATAATTGTTCAGAGATATCGTGAAATGGATATATTCAATAATTCTAATGCTCATCAACTTATTCATACTTCATACTTATGCTGGCAACTTAGGAGCATTATACTTTAGCTTATCAGATTCTCATTGTCAGGTCTTAATACAGATTGCAACGTGGTGCGAAAAATTCATGGCAAATCAATGTTCAGAACATTTTGATGGGAAAGGTAGTATAATTCTTATCTCTGAGTTGTGCCAGACCGTTCCTTCCTCATCTTTATCAGCAAATTATGATTCTATAACTCTTTAGATAATGTCCTATTGATTTGAGTTTATTAGTATCTATATTATGATAATAAATTTGAGGAAATTTATAATTAATTAATTGATTTAAAAAGTATTTGGTAAAGAAGCTCAAGATGTGCGTATTAGCGCGGACACAACTTTTGTCCTTCTCGAAGTTCACTACACCAACTCTGATTCCTTTTTTTTGGTCTTGCCAAATTGACACGGTTTGTTCTTCAAACCACGATTTTTTTTCAGTTGCATAAGCTCTTTATACCATCCCGAGTCAAAGTCAGAGTTCATTTCGGTAACTCTTAGGAGAAATTGTGTAATGGATAAGCAGTTAATTTCGTTTCTTAAACGAAACAACTAAGTTCAAAACAACTTAATTTTTGAGTAATTCATTTGTACCATCGAACTTGTTAACTTGGAGGAATTTTTGAATTCGCTAACTGATATTTTAAAAGTTATTTTGAATTTATTTGTTGAACGTTTATTAAACATTGTTCAAAACGAACTTTAATAATTTTTGAAAGTGTATGCTTACCATTGCGTTCGTGATAACAATCATCAAGAGCTCAACAATTTAATTTATAATCATAAATCCTCCCAGCAATTAAGTATTGGTATAGATGAATTGAATTGAACTTGGTAAGCGTCATTAATTTATTTGAATTATCTCGATTAGAGTGTAGTAAGCAAGATATCACTGTTCATAAGAATTAATACTCAACAATAAGAAAAATTCATAATGAATAACATCCATATTTTCTAGGTTCTTTTCCCCTCGAATGCACAATATTTCAATTTTCTATGGGACAACTTTGGCTCCAACTCATTACAAAATTTGAATGTCTGAAAGATAGTAACTCACTTGAAGGATAAGATACCTTTAATGAACCATTCGAGTTTTACTTCATTGATGATATTTCTCATGAATTTTTGTTCATTACTAATAAGGAATGAATTCTCTCTCTTTTTTTGTGTAGTATATTTTCATATAGCATGAAGAAATGAAGAAAGTAAACACGAAGAATCTAATATCTCTATCTTCTAGGAAAAAAAGCTTAACTTACTAACTTAATTTAGTAGAAGTAAGTGTTTTCAGAAATATTGAACCATGATAAAATTACTTAAGTGTAGTTTTTGACAGCCTCCAATTCATATAATCAGCCAAAAATTCTTTTTGGAAAGAAGTAGGAGACAAATTGTTGAATCCTTAGAGAAATCTATAGATCAGATACCATCGAATTGTCGGAGTGGCTATGATGAGAAATAGGAAAACGAATATAAGAATTCGCTGATTAGGCAAAGAAAATAGCTGTTTGTGTGAGAGAAAGCTAAACATCTTTATTTGACCATCATTCATATATGGTCATGTCATAGAAGCAAAATTAAGAGTGTCGAACTCTGAATTTAGTAATTGAATAGGCAATTTTCTATTGATATCAAATATCGCTTAAAAATTGGATCGGCTCTTCTTCCTTCCCACATTAATTACTTCAAACCAGGCTGAAAATTTTTGCGAACTTCCCTTAGACGATTCAAACATTATTCGTGTTTCACTTTTAATCCTTGTTTTCATTACAAGTAGCGTCTGTTTTTAACCAATAGCCTATTGCGATGATCTTCAGCAAAGGAATTATGAGATTCTAATCGAAAGTTCACAATCATAATCTTTTTCGCTGGATTCGAAGATTTAAAACGCTGATCCTTAATTTAATCAAAAGTAAATTCAGAAAAAAATCTAATGGCAGAATCAACTTTCAGCTACGCTATACTCGGAGACATCGGAGGTACCAATGCTAGGCTAGAACTCACTAAAGTCATCAAGGATTCATCAAAGCCCGAAGTTGTCAAATCCATTTTCTATAGCACACAAGATTACAAGGGTTTGGATGAGGTTCTTGAACAATTCTTGAGTGAGTTTAAGGGAACTGACAAATATCCAACTATTGGCGTCATTGCTGTCGCTTGCCCAGTTAATCAGAATTGCAGTGAGAAGTTTGCCAATTGCGATTGGCCTCCAATCAACGGAGATGAAACTGGAAAAAAATTCGGGCTAACCTCTCTTACACTCCTTAATGATTTTGAAGCAATTGGTCACGCTCTTAACAAAGTCGGAAATGATGACGTTGTTGTGATTAACAAAGGGAAAGCCGAGACATTTGGAATGAAAGTGGTTGTTGGTCCAGGAACAGGATTAGGTGTTGCTTGTGTCGGAACAGGCTACAATGAGAGTGGGAAAGTTGTAAACACAGTCTATCCAACTGAAGGAGGACACACTCACTTCGCGGCAACCGATGAAGAAGAGGTTGCATGGGGAAAATATTTCTTGTAATGCTGATTTGTGTAGATTATTATTGACTCACTCAACTCTCAGGGAAAAGAACCCGAAATGGACCTACTTCCATACTGAGCAAGCCTTCTGTGGACCAAGCATTCCACATATGTATGACTTCTTTGCCAAAAAGTAAATAAAAAATCAAGTGAATTGAAGTAAGCTTCAATGCATAATTAATATAGAGAAGGAAGCACTGAACCTACAAAAATGAAAGGAAAGGAAATCTTTACTCTTGCGAAAGAAGGGAAAGATCCTATAGCCCGCAAAACCCTTGATTTCTTCCTGAAAATATATGGAGAATATTTAAGTAACATGGCAATAACTATCATGCCACGTGGGGGTATTTATCTCACAGGTAAGTATAAATAACACATTTTCATTTTTGTTGAGACCATCATGCGTTTGTTAGGAAACCTAACGACCAGCCTTCAAGATGAGATTCTGAAAGAAGACGGTCCTTTCTTGGTAAATAATTTTCACTTTTATCTCGATTGCTGACTGAACTCAATTATAGAAAGCTTTCTATAACAAAGATTTCTTAAATTCAGTCCTGAAGTTGATGCCTCTGTCTATAGTCAAGATTATTGAACTGGGATTACTTGGCTGCTTCGTACCTATAAATTCAATGAATTTATCTCTTATATTATTTCTTCTTTAGTCATTGGCAGGAAGACTCTTATTCCAGTAAATAGGTAATTTTCTGGGATAATGTAAAGCTTTATGAGAGCAAGGTGTTATTTCCAAGTCCATTTCTTTCTAACTATCTCTCTCCGAGTAAAGCTGTATTTCATATTTTGAAATCAAATAGACTTGAATTAAACTTAGTCGTAAACTAAGATATTTTTTTCAACCATAATTAGAGTCATTTCCAAAAGGACAACTTCATGTTGCGATGTGTTATTCGGAGATATGAGAACATCAAAGTGAATTCAAATCGAAGAAGATACCCAACCAAAATAAAATAACTGAACCATTCATCTTGCTTACGCTTAATTTATAGAAAATATATTATTTAGCTCCTTCTTTCAGAGAACAGCAATTAAGAGTATAAAATTTGATTTCAATTATCAAATATATATCATATACTATTTTTTGGCATATTTTCATCATTTTGAGTTTAAAAAATTATCAGTATGATACCATTAAATAATGGGTGAGCGTTTTGAATTACAACAAGAAATTCTCTGTTAATGTTGCAAATTCTAACCCCCACATTGATCAGTAATCTTTTGCTGATATTCTCTGTAAAAGTATGAAAATAACCTGCCTTATCATATAATACAAATTAATGGGGCCCATGCATCAAAACATTTGGGAGAGAGAACATAAGGCCGAAGAAATTGGTTGGATTACAGAAAAGTGTATACCGGTATCAAACAAAAGACTCTCAGATCGAAATCCCACCCTTTTATTAATAACTACAAATATTATTTCTCAAAGCAGCTTTCATATAACTTATAGGGTTTTAATAGGGAAACTTGTTAAAATCTCTCATTATGACCTATATTAGATCAGTAAGCTCATTTTGTTTTGAAATGGTTAGAAGGTTTTACGTCTAATTCGAGAATTACTGTGCCATTTGATTGAGAATTGAGCAGAGCTCTTTTCTCCAGGAAATCAGTTATCATGTCCATACTTTGAAGTCTTGGGTTAATTTTCAAGAAGAAGTCAAGCGATCCTGCTTTCCAGGAGCCAATTGGAGTCCAGGTATCGCATTTGATTTTATGATGTCCAGCAGTTCTCGGAAGATGCACCACACCATATGAAACTGACAATTAATTATTATAGTTAGAAAAATCCAAAGCAAAATATTTTACAAACATCCATTTTATTTCCTTTATCGAGCCGCCATACCCTGAAAACTGCTTTGGGCCTTGCAGAAAGAGTAAGTGGTAATAATTTAAATCTAAATTACCATCCTTTTGGATCTGATACTGAAAATTGAAGATCTATCGGATGTGCCCAAACAAACATTTGATCTGGTTCTGCATAGCAGACTTGCGTTCGAAATCTCAGATCATCAGAATTTTCCATCTTCCATCCGTCACCCACACTCAGAAGCATCTCACAGAAAAGTCCGTCTTTACATTCGAAATCTTTTCCTCCAAGAAGTTGACCGATTATATGCATATCTGCGACTGTATCTGCCTTTAAAGTCACACGCTGCTCACCAAATCCTGGATCAGCAATTCTACCCATGCCAGTTTCAACAAATCTACTCATTCCAGTTTCACCGAATCTGTTAGGACCTGTTTCTCCAAATCTGCTAGGACCAGCGTCACCAAATCTACTTGGACCAGCCTCGCCGAACCTGCTTGAAGCTGTCTCACCGAATTTATTGGTGCCAATTTCTCCAGATCTATTCAAGCCGGCATCACCAATCCTCCCTTCTGTCTGATAAAAATCTTCTAATCTTCCTTCGTCCCCCACGAATGGAGATGCCATTCTTTCTAATTGGTTTCTCTGGTTTTTGCTGCCACTCGCTTTGCTACGAGTAACTTTGAATTCATTATCTTCCATTTATTTAAAAAGTTAATTCAAAAACTATTCTGATTTTAACAACGTACTTCTATGATTTGAAATTGACTATGTTTTTATCATATGTAGAGAATACAATTTGTATGAATTTGTAGGTTCATATCATCTAGTCTATTTTCTTTGATCAACTGTCAAAAACTTAGAGTAGACTAAAGTATCCTTCTCTACTTGGATTCCTGCTAATGAAGCAAGAATGACTGCCAAGACAATGACGAATGCTACACCGAAGACTCTGAAGAGGACTTGAGTAGAGGTGAGAGTAGATGCGGTCTATTTTTTGAAAATAACATTATAAATGATTCCCCATAGCAGATTTGTAAGTAATACCGTAGTAGTGGTTGTGGTAGTGTCTTGGAGCATTCTGATTTGATGGGTTGGGACTTCAGATTTTTTGTTGGAAAGTTTTTGTTGGACTTGAGCCTCAACGCTCTTAGTGCCGTTAGTTAAAACAACCTGTCCTGAGACTTGCTTCTCCCCAAATCTGACTTTTAGGATATCTTGGAACTAAATGTATTTCGCTTATAATAAATGGAGGTAAAAGAAATAAACTTGTTTGTAAGCGGTCGTCAAGACTCTGTGAAGAACTTCTCTCTCTTTTGGTGAAACAGTTCTCTGAAGTTTTCTCAAGGTACTCATGTAAAATGTGAACAGTGTTGGAGTAGAGTCTTTGCGAAGGAATTTAGGCATCGAAACAAGAGTGCAAATCTCTTCTGCGAATGATCTCAATGCTCCCTTTTGTTCACCTTGGAAGGTGACAGCTTTCTCATACACTCCACTTGCGCTGTTCTTAGTGGAAATGATGCCGTTCTCCAAATCGAATTGAACTTCTCCCTTAGCTGCTTCGTTGACGCATTTTGTGAGATTCTTTTGGACAGGGAATTTTCTGCCTGATCTGTTCTCCACAATGACAACATTGCCCTATTTGATAGATTGCTTCAAAAAAAAAAACTCTGAGAATGTTCTACATAGGCGTCATAGGTCAAAGAAAAGCTCACGTCCTTAAATACTTCAGTAGCTGAAGGATTGGAGCTATAGAAATGATTTGCGACGTGGGCCTTTTTAGAGTGAGTCAATTCGAACTCTGACACAACAGAGTCTTCTCTTTCTAAACGAATGTAAGCACTGCTGAATAAATTTATCTCTACCTGAATCATAGATGAGACTGAGAATGCAAGTGTCGAGATCATCACCAGCGCATGCATCGAGCTTAACGATCTTCTTCTCTTCTGAGATTGGTTGAGTTGCCAGCAATTCAGAATCAGCGTCAATTAATAAAAGATAGTTCAAGAGAATTTTGTTGGTGAGAACTGACTCTCCATATTTATTGATTATTTTTTCGTTTGAATGAGTGAGCTTGTGATTTGAGAGCAGTCCAAGGTTGTTTAGAATTAACTTGTGAAGATCCAAATCAGTGTAGATGGTCTCATCGAAATTGGCGACAGTGCTTTCCAAGTCGACCTTTGGCTCAGAGAGCAAAGCAGTGAATGCGTTGCCGGAGACCAAGGCTACTCGAATGTCATTCGAGCAAAGGAGGAAGAATTTTTACCTAAGAGGATGCTACCTAAGATTAAGGTTAAAGCCTTCATGCTTTTTACTTCTCAATTGTCTTTATACTTTAATTTATCTGAATGAAATCTCAATATTTAACTCAACTCGAAAAATAAACGCTATTTGAGATCTCTCTCTCTAATTCTTCTTCGTAAAGCCCTGAAATCTTTAATATCAAATTATTTACGATACCAAAGTTGAAAAAATTGCTTTTTTTTAGTGCAGTACAAAGTTTAAATTCTGAAATTAATTGCCTGTCAGCAAGTCCTAGCTGATGATAGGTCAGCAAACAGACATGACATTTTCCATGCTTAGTGCTAACAAGTTTTTGTTCAGAGCAATTTAATTTCAGTTGCTTTTCTTGTTTATTAAGTCTGCAATTTAAAATACTGCTCGATAAGAACGTTTTCCCATGAAGTATTTTTCTACGGGAACTCTTGCTAACAGGATAATTTAGTTCCAATTCTTAGTTCCGAATTTTCTAAATCAATGCTAAAAAACAAAGTCTTTGAAAATTTGAATAATTTAGTAGCATGAACCCATCTCGCACTTAGAACTGCATATTTCTGAGTAGAGGTGGGAAAAATGAAATTGAAGAAAAGGATGCTTCTGCTCTAAAATTAACCCTAAACGTGAGACCAAGAAGTAAACCTCTGCAGTAGTGAATGTTCTCGAAATTTTTCTACCCAGTATTTTAATTAGAACTCTCATTTTATACGTCTCATTCAATTTGCTTCCTCATAAACAATCAAATTTAGTAACAACTTAAAATTCTCATCACGACAATTGTCTTACATTTGAGACATACTGTATGAATTTTTATTCTCAATTTGTGTTTGTTTAACTTGATTCAGCAAGGTAATCCTTAATCTGAGCTTCGGTCAGAGTCTTGAAGATTCCATCTGATCTAACAACACCAACTTCAATATTTGTAGCTGTCATTGTTCCCTCGAAACCTTCTTTTAAAGTGAGCAAAGTAGTTTGAATTGCATCTTCAAGTTCAAGATCAGCTTTGTATCTCTTCTCTAAAAAGTTCTTTGCGTTTTTAGTGTTTCTTCCAATTGCAGTTGCCTTCCATTCTGAAAATGATAAGTCAGAATTTTCAAAAAAGTGTGCTCTTACCATAGTAAGCTCCGGAAGGATCGATTTGGTAAAGATGTGGGCCATCGTCATCATATCCAGCAGTTAAAACTGAAACTCCGAAAGGTCTGACACCACCTATTTTTGTTGAAGAAATAAGATAAAAAACGCATGATCAACAATTTTGTCACCTGATTGAGTGAATTCTTGAACTATTTGAGCTGTTTCTCTGCAAAGGTTAGAGACCAGAACTGGTTCACGGTATCTCAACTGATATATTTGAGCATGCTTTCTAGCTTTTTGTAATAAGACACGAAAATCAGGAGCAAGTCCAGCATAAACAGCGCCAACATGGGTAGCAATGTTTTGGATTTTTTGGTAGCTTGTTTCATCAATTAGAGGGCTTGGAGGTTGCTTTTCAACTGCAAGAACGACACCATTCCTTGCTTTCAGACCGATTGCGGTTTCTCCTTTAGAAGCAGCCATAAGCGCATATTCGATTTGGAGAAGCTTTCCTGTTAGAATGGAGAGAGTGAATGACTGGGAAGTTTATCTTGTTACCTTTAGAGGAGAAAGTAGTTAATGAGAAATCTGTCATATCCTTTCGCCGCTTTATAGAACAAATTATTAAATAAAATACGAATTTGAGTTTTGAGAATAATTGCAGGTAGGTATCCACAGTAAAACAATTTTTTGAATTGAGAAATTTGAGTGTTGCTTATTTTTCTCACATTTTGATGTTATAACATTAACACTCTACGATCATCAAAATAACTTGTTTGGAGCTGTAAACAGCTGGGTCTTGCATTCTATAGCTCAGTTCAGTTGGTTGATATTAAAATACTGGTATTAAATAAACCTCAAGAAAAGGTCTGCTGTCAGAGCCATCCAAAGAGCATTATAGAGCACCAAAAGGAGGAATTTTGGAATTAACTATCCCCATATATGATTGATATTCTTACATTGATTTCAGACAGAGTTTTGTGATGTCGATAAGTTAGCAATTTCGTTACTAAAATTTTTTAGAACTTTATCCTATGTCAACGATTTGTTGTGTTCCTATAAAAGTTCCGCAATTTTCACCTGAGAGAAAAAATTCAAAAACAGACTTGACTTGTATCTTGGCCAATCAAAGCATGCGTTGATAATGGTAATTTTACAGGACTCACTTCTTATTATTATTTTCCGTTTCTAGTTGCATATTCACATAACATAAATATGGAGACATAGCTCGAAGTATAGTTGGGATAATAATCCCGATTTCATCTGCTTTTATCACACTGGAAATGAATTTAAGTTGGAAGAAACTATTGGCATGGAAGAAAATAAGAAGAACAAACGTCGGTACAGGAGCCCTTAGTAAGGATTGAGTTCCAACTGTACTTAATCATAAATAATATTAAACTTTAACCCTTTTCATAGTTATCTCAAATATCCAAAGTATTCAAAAAAATTTCGGTTATCATCTATCTCGGCTGAGAGTGACGCTCAGTAGATTTAGAAAAATTGCCAAGTTCATGATAAATTAAAAAGTCTTCATACATGCATGCATTTTATTCTCCTTCCAGGTACCCCAGGATATAGCAATGTCTGTCCATTTCAAAAAGAAATTTTCTGGGGACCTAGGAAAAATTAAAGGTTCGCAGCATGAAACACGATCTGATGAAGAGCTACCTACAACAAACTCTTGACAATAAACTAGCAAAACGAGCCAGATTTTATTCTGTGTGATTGCTAACGGACTTTTTCCCTACATGAATACAAACCATAACATAGAAAAGTCAAAAGAATTGTGTAAGAGAAGATTTTCTTGGCCCCATTACCATTAGATCGTGCTTAAGGTGACCTAAGATCATGAATCTTGAATTCTATTTTTCGGAAGCAAGGAGCCCTTTTCTGGTGCCTTAATACGTCATCATTCTGGTTGGATTCAGTTTGATCAGATGCATCGGGAGTTAATTGCTTATAAATGCTACAATTCATAATTCATTAATTAAAAAAAAAAATCTCGAGAGACCAAAATACCCTTTGAATATGCTCAGCGGAATTTCTGACCTACCTGATAACACGAACATTTTCCTCTCTCATGGATTGTCATTCATGGAGCCTGAGGACTCTATGCTTGATCAGGAGTATATAGGCCAGAACATGACCTTGCCAGTCCCTTTTCAAACCGAAATAATCTTTCCCTCGGAAAACTGCGGGAAAAATTATTTCGTTGCCGATAATCCACAAGGTCTGGTGAAAAACTGGCCCTATGAACCACAAGGCATCGATGGCGAACTAACGAGTCAAGCGAGTCAACCTCTCCAAGAATTTGATTTTGATCTTCTGGAGAGAACCGAATCTAGATGCAATCAAGAACATCAAATTCCTTTCGACGAAGTTACGGAGAGCTACACAGGAAAGTTCTCTCCAGCAGAAGATGAATATTCAGGGACCACCTATGAGTCGTTAAATCAGGGAATTCTAAAGAAGAAGATTCAAAAGGCCCAGGAGGATCCAGCTCTCAAAGCTAAA
>ENA-UOTZ01000795-UOTZ01000795.1-compost-metagenome-genome-assembly--contig:-NODE-795-length-25362-cov-4.139688_pt1 | contig 25362 bp, 13 predicted proteins | sample MGYA00238144_ERZ746983 | MGnify/ENA primary metagenome ERZ746983 (study PRJEB28759, sample SAMN06268863) | compost metagenome | isolation source: single cell | place: USA: California, Emeryville, Joint... | reverse complement strand
GTCGGCCTGGAAAAATTGCTTCATTTCCTCTCAATGAAGCAATTTCTCAAAGCGGTTTGGTTGTCGCTTTCGACTTCTATCCTTATCCTGCACCTCATGGTTCAAATATTCAACCCATTTTCAGCATTAGGAATACTGCAACCAATTTTATTTCTCTTCGTTGTGATTATTTTCAGGGCATAGCAGCTTTGAATCTCGCATACAACGAAGCCAGTAACGCTTACTATCTTTTGAATTCCACTACGGCCGGTGTTATTCCAGTCCAGAGTGGTAAATATAAAAAAGTTTATCATTGGAATTTGATTTGTTATAATAGGTCATTGGAACCGCATTGTGATCGAAGTTTCTCAAGGACAGCCTCAAGAATTTCAAATTGGATTCTCAGTAGTGAGAATATGGGTTAATGAGAATGTGGCTCCTCGAGTGTATTTTGGAAATTTCTCGCTTGGCAAATATACAATCTACGATGGGAATAGTGATGTGCTCGATTTATGTGGAGTGTATGATTCAATAGGCCCAAACAATGTGAATTCTGATATTCAGGGATACTATGATGTATTGAATTTTGTGTGGTATCAAGGAGTTCAAAATCTCTTTCAGGGTCAAACAGGTAATAATCAAATGGTCATTGGAAATAACTAAACTCTATTCTCGATATTTGCAGGCAGCAGTTACCTGCTAAGAGGGTTTCTCCCTCCGAATTTTGACTGTTTCGATGTGAAATGTAGGCCTGGATATTATTTACAGGATGGTATGAATTGCGTGGCAACCAGATCAAACGACAGCTACTTCTTACACAGTTCAACCCAATCATACCAAAGTAATCATTATACACGAATTTGTCTCATTATTTCATTTTTTAAACTTTAGGATGCTTCTATGGGTATTACTACGTAAATCCTTTCATTTGAGACAAGCTGATGACTATTTTCCTCTGCAGAATTTAAATAGTGGGATTTGTTCTCCATGCACTGGAGATGGGGAGTTAATTGTGGCACCTCAATGCGTGGACTGTCATTCAAGCTGCAAAAAATGCACTGGAACAAATTTTAATGAGTGCACAGAGTGTTATTCTGGAACATACTTTTATTTGGATATGTGTGTATCAAATTGCTCGGTCTATGGACACTATCCTAATTCAGCTGATGCAAAATGTTATCGTAACATAATCCGAGATTTTTTGATCTCTGATAAATAATTCTTTGTTTTTATTAGCCTGTACTGATCCTTGTGCAACTTGCACTGGCCCCACTACCGATGATTGCACTTCATGCAATGATATTAGCTTATATCTAGACGAATCTAGTTGTGTTTTAAACTGCCCTACGGGCAAATTTGCAAATATCAACAGTCATAAGTGTGAAAGTAATTCGCCACATGCTCATTCCTGAAGCTGTTTAATCAATATTACTTTGAAACTTAGACTGTCATTTCGGATGCCAGCAATGTTCTGGCCCAAGGAATGGGGAGTGCTCAACTTGTCTGCCGGGAATCTTTCACTTCAGTAACTCTACTGGAGGATACTGCTTTTTTATATGTCCATACGGATTCAAACCTGATTACACCACATATCACTGTGTGACTGATCTTGTCAACATCTCAAAAACCGTAACTCGAACCTTCACAGCAGCCTCACCTGTAACATCAACAGCTTTCACCATCGCAAATGCTGTTTCTGGTAGCTTTTCATTGAATATGATGATGTGTCTGGTTGCTACTGAGTCTCTTGCAAATATGCAATACCTCAATATCAACCACTCCGATATCGCTGCAAGTATCTATGAAGCGATGTCAAGCTCTTACATTCCTAATTGGATTGCTCTTTTCAATGATCTCGACAGAGAGCTACTTATCTTTCCATGGGGAATTTTTGAAACGAACCAAATAAGCTCCCTGTTTTTCGACAATTTTGGTGACGGCCTGACTGAAATTATGGTACATTTAGGGCTTTGTATTTTTATGGCTGGAATAACATGCTCGATACAAATTGGGAAATTGAGCGAATCCCTTGCTGGAAGACTATATGCTACGGTGTTTAGTTTCTTTGCTGCTAATTTCTTTGGCAAAGTGCAAAGCCTGTTGCTCTTCGTATTGATGCAAATACTCAGAATGGGTTTGGCCCTCGATACTTATTCACGAATGAGCCTCTTATTAAGCTATTTCACATCATCTTTTGCAGTCGGATTGCTTTTCTATTGTTTCTTCAAGTTAGTCGCAATTTTCAAAAGCAAGAATAAACCTAATAGCAGAACAGAAACAGTAATATCAGCAGGAAACTCAATAATAACTCGATCTACTCAAGTCGCAGAAGAAAAAGCTCCCAACAGCAGCGGTCAAATCCAATGGTTAGAGAAGAAATATGAGTTCCTCTATGACGATTACAAGGACTCTCAGAAGACCCACTTCTTCTTTGCATACTACCTTACTGCCTTCAATGCAATCTACATTCTCATCATATTCTCTTTCCAAACTGTTCCAGTGCTGCAATGCTTCTTTATCACCATCTTGGCGTTGATATTCATCATATTTCCAGCAATAATCAAGCCGTTTCAGAAAAAGATTCCTGCCTTTCTGCACTTTTTCAACTTTTCCTGTATCTTCCTTGCAGCATTTCTCAATTTGGTCTTGGCTATCATTCAACATCTGAATCCTGAATTTTCAGGAGTTGAAAATCAAGGAAAAGGTGTTATCTTGATAATAGCTGTCAATACGATAGTAAACTCGATGGTTTCATTGGGTATGCTGTCATTTGAAATCTATCAAAAATGCAAATCTACCTGTGGAAATAGACCTAAAGAGAACAAACAGAAGCTGAAAGTATTGAAAATAGAAATATCAGCTTCAACAAACCAGAGAAGTCGTCCTAATGATTTACCAAAAAATTTACCCAAAGCGCCATTGAAAGAGCGTCCAAGAGATTCAAGATTTCGACGTGAAATCCGACAACAAAATCTTTCTGAAGCTAGCTTTGTTATAGACAGTAAGACTCAATCAAAGATACAAGTATCCGATCTTTAGATTAAAAAAACGATATCCGTCAGAACAGTAAACTCACATTAAGTTTGCTCAACAGAATTTTTTTTGATCACATATATTTAAATTTGCATTTTCATATCTGATAGAAAGTTACAACTCTATATAAACCAATGTAAAAAACAATGGTTGCATTATATGTTAAAAGTAAAAAGACGAGTCAAACTATCTTATCAAAATCTCAGAGGAAATAAAGCATCAATTAGAAAAGCCATTAGATAAAATTGTTGTCAGAAAAAATAAAACTAATGCCATTATCATTCTCTTGGAGAGATTTTCTCTCAAGCAGAAAAAATACTTTGATTCGAATAATTGCTTCAGTACTAAATTCGAAAACCTCTTGTAGCTTGACAATGAGCATCCATAGATTTTCATCAATGGTTCGACTGACTTCTGGAAAAATGCTCCGAAGAAGCTTCCTAAGGTCAGATATTGCATATTTTTCGCAATTTCACATCGAAAGGAGAAGTGATTTTGGAGATGACTCTTTTTTTAGAGGAAAAAATTCCATACTTCCAGATTTATGTAGGAAATGCAGCAAAATCATACCAATTTTTCCCAACTCCTCTAAAAACTCATTCATTGTAGCAGAAAATAACGAGACTCTATAGAGAGGCTTAGAGCACGCTCGCGTCGAAATTGATTTGCTGCGGAGTTTCCTCATGACAGAGAATAAAATATCATTTCATTAAAATAATGTTCAATTTAATTTCAGATTTGATTAGACATCTATGAGTTGGACAGTATGTCAGTATAATACTGTATAGACAAAGATTCAAGATGAACTATTTTTAAAAAGTGTAATAACCTTTCGCAAAACACCAAGCTATATTTAATGACCGTCAACTTCCTCCTTTGGAGGAGAATAATGCACTTATAACCCATTATTTTCATAATTGCAATGCTCAAAAGGAAAAACAATTCTTGTGTCATTTGAACGCAGGAGCATTTAGTAAAAATAAAGGATCTACCTCCAATTGAGGATACATACAGCTCTTAAGCTCGTAGAATGAAAGACGCACCTTTCATCCATGACTTTTAATGACTGAATTGAACCTACAAGGTTCAGGAGAATGGACAGTCTAAGCATAAGTAACTACCATTTCTGCATATTGACATTTGAAATCGGGATGTTTTCAAATTGATATATGGCTGAGATAACCTATCCCATAGGCATACATTATCCTTGAAAACTTGAGAAAACAACGCCATTCCTCTTTCACATTCAAAAAGCCTCATATTCGTTCAAAGGAATAGTCCCACAGACCTCTCGAACTTTTGTTCTGACGCAGGTCCCATCAGAACAGAGAGATATTAAAAAATGAAAAAATAAAAATTCTTCTCAAGTTTAATGATTTCAACTAATTTCATCGAATTTAAAAAATGTAGTCGATTCACCTCATACAAGGATCTGAAAATATCAAGAGTGGGTGTTTGCAAAGAAGAGAGTCCGAAATGAGAATCCTTTCAAAATTTGATTCATGTTTCAATTTTACAATTAGATTTGCTTTTCCTTTCATGATTGCTTGCAAAGAAAGACCCTAGGCCAATGAATTTTCAAGCTGACAATTTCAGAAAACTCATCTTATGTACTTGTTTCAAAGTTTTTGAATATATATTTCATTTTGTCTCAAATTTATTTCACTTGAATGCAGATATCGCAACGGTTTTAGGATTTCTGTGTTTGCTCAGGCATTCAGACAATAATGAGTTACTAACTGCAGAATTCACAACAACTAAAGACAAATATGAGTCTTAAATATCTTTCTTCTTAAAGAAATGATACCAATTTCAACAACCTCATTGTTATTGAGGTTTAGAGGAACGATGGAGTGAAATCAACTTTTTCAATATGAAGAAGTGCAACTGAAAGAAGCATTCCGCAATTGACTTGAAAGCAAAATAAAGCCTAATTAGGAAGTAATTCTTAAATAAATTCATCGATTCGATTTAAATCGAAGAGAGACCTCTCAAAATAGTATCAATAGCAATTCTTAAAGGAATAGCGTAGAGAAAATGTATAAGTTAATCAGAGCTAGTTGAGAAAGAAAATTACATAAGAAGATGCAATCATGAAATTATTTATTTGTGCAGTTTTCCTAATTTTGGAGGAAAAAACGGAGAAACATGAAAGTTCTTCTGATATTCAATAATTGAGTATTATTAGTATCATTGTAGAGGATTCGAGAATAGTTCCGTGCGAATAGTATAGATCTTCTGCAGGATTTGCTTTCTCGAGAGAGAAAGAAAGGTAGAAAGAAGAATATACCAAAAAAAATTTTACATATTTCCTTTTCATAATCAAAATCACAAAACCAAATGGTGGCTGCTTGCGAGCAAAACTCAACACGTTTTTTTTTTCATTTTAAGAGCAAAGGACAAATTTAATTCCGATTTTACCTTTTGAGATTTTATCCATGCCTGGAAATTGCTGCGTCTCTCATCTTTCCTTCATGGTCGTAGCGATTATGCTCTGCTTATCCATCATTGAACCGGTTTCAGCGCGTAACTTATCAAGGAATATGAGAATATACTCACTGAATTTTATAGAATCTGTCATTTACTTTCAAGAATCCTTGTTATCAGTGCCCACAACATCATCTTCGTATCAGACTGCGCAAATATCAAGCCAATGCTCTTCATGCGGAGTTACTAGCTCATTTGGGATCAGTGTCTGGGTTAAGAAGACGGCTTGGTCAGATTTTTGGGATCTAATCTTTAGAGTTGCTAACGATCCCGGGTAGACTATAGTTCCAAATAATTTATTCTAACATTACTCAAGAATCGCCACGCATGAAGGAAGGGTTATTCTTTCTTGTCCAAATAGCGCATCACCATTTCCAGGACTTCTTCTATGGGCAGCCACACCAACCTTCACTAGTGGTGATTGGTCTGGCTTTCAGAATGTAACTAACAAAATTTTGAGAATTTAGTTTAATATCCATTCTTAGTCGGGTGATCCAAATACGTTATTGTTGAATAAATGGACGTTTATTAGTGTTTTTATCGACAGCACTCAGAGCACCCACTTCGGAATAAGATACTATCTTGACGAGGGATCAAATTCAGCAAATGTGATCTTTCAACAGAGGACATTTAGTGCGCCTGGATATTCCCTTCTAAGTTCAGCCACAGTTTATTGGGGTGGAGATCCTTTTATGCAAAGATGTCTTTGTGATATGAAATACTTGAGAATATATTGGGATTGGATTGCTGATTCTGAAGATAAAATGAGGAACCTCGCTATGATGGACAGTAATGGTATACATTTCAAGAATTCATATAATTCTGAATAATAATTGCTCTGGAAAAAAGCCAAACTGTACCGTTTCTATTTCGCATCTGACCCTCAAACAAACAATAACCAAACGTTCATTGTTGACGCGTCAATGAATCCAAGCGGCATAAATACAATCGGTTTTAAAGGTATTAAACTACAATCTGAACCTCCAAACTCATTTTTTGGGTATACAATTTATTAGGGTTAACTATATCAGAATCAACCACAGATCCAGAATTTGGCCCTTACAATACCTTGATGTGCCGGCCAGGAAAAATCGCTTCATTTCCTCTCAACGCGTCAATTACTCGAACCGGCTTAGTGGTTGCGATGGATTTTTACCCTTATCCTGCTCCGAACGGCACACCAATTCAGCCAATTTTCACCATTAGAAACACTGCAACCGATTTCGTTACTGTTCGCTGTGATTATTATCGGGATGAAGGAAGCTTGAATATTATTATAGACACGGCAGGGGTTTCATCCCTTCTCTTTGACTCTGATATCTACAATACTATTCCTATTTTGAGTGGTAAATCAAAATTTTCTATTTCAACATTTAAATTATTTTGGGGTAGGCCAGTGGAACCGTATTGTAGTCGAAATTGGACGGGGACTACCTCAGGAGTTTGGTGTTGGATTTTCTGCGGTCAGAGTATGGGTTAATGAACATGTGACTCCTCGAGTGTATTTTGGAGATCTCTCAGGCGGAGCTTATACAATCTCCGATGGGGCTAATGCTGCCCTGGATATATGTGGACCCTTCTACCCGACAAGCGTAAGCAGTGCGATTCAAACCTTGCAGGGGTACTATGATGTGCTAAACTTTGTGTGGATTCAAGGGGCCCGAAATCTCTTTCAGGATACACCAAGTAAATCAAGTTAGCTGACGAGTTTCTAATTAGTAAATTCTAGTTTCAGGCGGTAGCGCCCTATTGAAAGGATATCTTCTTCCGAATTGGAATTATTTTCACCTGAAATGCGCAAATGAATACTATTTACAAGACAACGTGAATTGTGTAGCAACGCGATCACACGATAACTACTTCCTGCATGCTCCAACTAACTCATATCAAAGTAAATATCATCTTAATTTTATCGAAGATTTCTAACAAATTTTCATTTTTTTATTCTACTCGTAGGATGCTTCTATGGACTATATTATGTAGAACTCTCTTTCAAAATTATTGTTTTAATGGTATTCCTTACAGAATGATTCTGACGGAGTTTGCTCAACATGCACTGGAGATGGACAATTAATTGTGGCTCCTCAATGTGTCAACTGCCATTCTAGCTGCAAAAAGTGCACTGGGACAAATGTTAACGATTGCACAACCTGTTATTCTGGAGCATATTACCATCTTGGCATGTGTGTTCTGAATTGTTCGGAGTTTGGATACTATCCAAATACAACCGATTCCAAGTGCTATCGTAATTCAACCTTCAATTGTTAGCCTGAATAGAAAATTTTTTGTAATTACAAGCTTGTACTCTGCCCTGTGCGACGTGTACTGGACCGACCACTAATAAGTGCACAAGCTGTGCTCCAAGTAGCGGTTTATCTCTAGATGACTCCACTTGCGTTGCTACTTGTTCGATAGGAAAATTTGCAAATCCCACCACCCAACAATGCGAAAGTAAATAAACTAATTCTTCATCTGCAATAACTCCTTCTCAAACTATTTTTTTATACCTTAGATTGTAAATTTGGGTGCCAAACGTGCTCTGGTCCAAACAATGGAGAGTGCTTAACTTGTCTCCCAGGATATTTTTATCTTAGTAATTCCACAGGAGCATACTGTTTTCTTGTTTGTCCATTCGAATGCAAACCTGATTATACCTCATATCAATGTGTGACTCAACTTGTCAACGTTTCTAAGGCTGGACTTGTTGCTCTTACCGCAGCTTCGCCTGTAACCTCAACAGCTTTTATGATCGCCAATGCAGTTTCCGGTAGTTTTTCGTTGAACATGATGATGTGCCTTCTAGCGACTGAATCATTGGTGCACATGCAATATCTCAATATCAACCACTCCAATATCGCCTTAACGATTTACACTGCGATGTCAAGCTCCTACATCCCCAACTGGATTGCTTCTTTCAATGATCTAGAGGCAGAGCTACTTATCTTTCCTTATGGAATATTCCAAACAAATCAAATAAGTTCTCTTTTTCTTGACAATTTTGGAGACGCTCTGACTGAAATAATGATACATTTGGGGATGTATCTCATAATGGCGGGGATAACTTACTCAATACAAATAAGAAAATTGAGCGACTCCTTCGTTGGAAGAATATCCGTGACTGTGTTCAGTTTCTTTGCTTCTGGTGTTATTGGAAAACTGCAAAGTGAATTGTTGTATTCAGTAATGCAGATTTTGAAAATAGATTTGTTCTTGGATACCTACTCAAGAATAAGCTTCTTTACAGGATATTTCATAATATCATTTTCAATAGGGTTGCTCATCTTTTGTTTCTTCAGAGCACTGAGAATTTTTCAGATCAAAAATATGAATGTGAGTAACCACTCAGAAGAAAGTAAATTAAAAAATCGCTCACACATCAAAAAAATTAACAAAATGAACGAACCTGAAATGAACATTGCTAGCTCCAACAAATGGCTAGAGAAGAAATATGAGTTTCTATATGAAGATTTCAATCGCTCATACAAGAATCAATTCTTCTTTGGATTTTGGCTTAGTGCCTTCAACGCTATCTACATTCTGCTCATATTCTCATTGCAAGGGGTCCCAGTTTTGCAATGCTTCTCCATAGTCATACTTGCATTAGTATTCATCTTATTCCCAGTAATAATCAAGCCTTTTGAGAAAAAAGTGCCAGCCTTCCTGCATTTTTTCAACTTTTCATGTATCTTCATTGCAGCAACTCTCAATTTAGCATTGGCGATCACAAAACATTTGAATCCTGATTTCACAGGAACTGAATCACAAGGCAAGGCTGTAATTTCAGTGATAATCATAAACACTGGCACAAACACCCTGATTTCATTGGGCGTGATGCTTTTCGAAATCTACAACAATTACAAATCTGCCAGCAAAAGCAAAGATAAACCAAAAAAACCAAAGCAATCAAAAATCGAGTTATCAGAGCCTAGAAATCAAAGTAGTCATCAAGATCCACCCAAGAGACCACAAAAGACGCTTCCGATAGATTCGAGGTATCGTCATCAACGTACTATAGTTTCGAGATTCCATCGAGAAAGTAGTTCGACTAGCAATACTTTAATAAGTAATAAATTTCAACCATTTTCTAAAGTAACTGATTATTCTACAGCTCAAAATCCTCATTCAAGAACCAAACCTCATACACACTATCACCCTAATGCTTTAGCTCCATTGGAAATTCTAGACTATGAATCATGATCCGCAAGAACATTTTCTTGAAGGCTAAGATAGCAATGAGAATAAATTTGTAATTATCTGATGAAATTTAAGTATGTAGTATCCATAATACCTGAGGATTCAGTAGTGGTTTTTCGAGAAAGCATAATTTATTATGACTTTAGCGATCTAATATATAAACATGCGGAATCGAAAAACTTTCATTCTCTCTGAATTAATTCAGTGTTCAGGAATATGTAAGAAATGTCTCATTGATAAATTCAGCATCAGCGAAGTGATACAAATATTATTTTCATGATCCCAATTCAAAAAAGTTAAACAGCTTATTAAGTTTCCTACAGCGCGGGGAAAACGATGGGACCTAATTAACAATCAAAATCTTTTTACCAACTAAATAGCAAGAGTAAATGAATAATCAAGGCCTGAAGGCTTAAGGCACATAGGATACTTTGTATTTCGAACAACAAATGAATGATTTCAGCTTAAAGAAAAGTTGAAATGTTTAGAATGTTTACTATTTGCCAACGAAATGACCAAAGCTTTTCAGTGAGCCTACCAGAACGGAGAAAATAATGAAAATTGAAGTCTTTTATTTCCGATTGTGGATGAGATGCCCTGCAATATGTTCAGCTGGACTACCTGCCTCACGGGTATTTAGTGTTTAAAAGCTTTTTTTCAAAACCATCATGTTGTCAGCCGGTTTCAACGTAGAAGGTAGCTTTAATTTAGAATATCGCATTTTCGAATTTAGCTTTATAGAAGTGCTTCTATAGAGTTTGAGATTATATAGCTGATAAATAAATCGAGGTACAACAGGAATAATTAATTAAGATCCCATTTCAGAGCAGCTTCCAACAATCGAAGCAAAACTATGATGTGATAACCAAAGTTTTGATATAGGGAGATAGCAGCAGCCATTAATTGACAGAACCCTTTACAATCAAATGAATTAGATGCCAAAGGAGGTCAGAATATCACAAAAACCTGAAAAAAAGTAAAACCTGAATAGCCTAACCTGAAACTGACTACGAATAGTGATTGATTCACTAATTCTTGAATTGCTCAATGTGAAAATTCAGGGTATCATTCATTGGTGATCTCGACAAGATGGTGAAAGTCTAATCACGATAATTTGAAAAAAAAATGAAAAAAATGAATACTTCTTTCATCGACATTGAGAGTGAATTTCAGAGATATGAATAGATTTGGATATTTAGCTCATTCTCAACCTCTAATAAATGGTTGCTGTAGAAATCTAATAGATTAGAGCTTAGGATTAGTTAGTTATATATGACAGAATTTTGAATTAGACGCTTCAAAGCCGGCCTGTTGAAAAAATTTCGCTTCATTAAACTCATGAAATAGCGTCCTTCAAGTTGCCGCACAGCAATCTTAATTAGGCTTTAAATTTTGAAAAATTGTTAATTCAGCTATTTAATTATCAACTCACAAGTTTAAATTAAAAACCATAAACAGATTTCATACAACTTGACTCTGAACTGAATTATGTCGGGAAATTTCTGGTCTCAACGTTTTGCATATATACTGGCAGCTATAGTGGCGTTCTCAGTCATTATCCCAACGGTTTCTTTCCGTAATTCTTTTTTCTGGAAAAAACGCGAATAACAATATGATTTCCTTAGAGACTGTGCTTGCAAGAATCTCAGCTATCGGCGCCTGATGAAAACTCGCCAATTCAATCAAACACGATCTCTGCTTATTGTCCTTCGTGCAGAGAGGTATCAAACTATGGAATTAGCGTCTGGGTGAAGAGAACGAGGAATATAGAACAATTCCAAGGCGTATTCAGAGTTAGCAATAACCCAGAGTAAGCATTTTGAATGTTTTATTTTAAGCCTCCAAAGGAAAGACAATGACGAAGGAAGAGTCTTCCTTTCTTGTCCGAGAGACAAAGATGATCATATGCTAGAAGTTTTGTTTTGGGCACCTTACTCAGATAATAGCGCCGGCAACTGGTTAGGTTGGAAAAATGTAATTCCTGAAATTGATAGGTCTAATTGAACCAATTTATAAAAAATAGGCTGAAATTCCAACTAGTTTAGGCATTGGTCGGTGGGAATTTCTCAGTATTTTTGAAACCGCAGATACCCAATACGGAATTCGATATTTTCTCGACCAGGCAACATCTACAGAAAAATTAATCTACCAGACGAGACTTATCTCAGATGGTTATACCATTTCTGGTGAAACGACAGTCTATTGGAGTGGGGACCCAAAAAATAAGAAGTGCTTCTGTGATCTGCAATACTTGAGAGTTTATTGGAACTGGGTAGCTGATTCACAAGATAAAATGATAAACCTGGCGCAGATGGACACAGGTACATATCTCTCTCTATTTCATGCATTTAATAATTGATTCCATGATCTTTCTCTCATTGAAAAACAGCTAAACTCTACTGGTTTTATTTTGCATCTGATGCGTAAACACTCAGCAATCGAACATTTGTCGCTGATGTTTTAACGAACACAAGTGAGATAGTTCCAGCAGGATTCAAAGGTATCGCTTATTTTGATTCAACGTAACAATTGTTAATTTTTTTCTGCATTATCTTAGGATTATCGATGATATCACCATCGACTATAGTCCCACAATTTGGTCCTTATAATACACTGATGTGCCGTCCTGGTCAGATCGCTTCGTTTCCTCTCAACGCTCCAATTTCCCAAAGTGGACTTGTGATCGCCATGGATTTCTATCCTTATTCTTCAAGTGGTTCCGTGATTCAAGTGATTTTCAGTATCCGAAATATGGTGACCAATTTTATTTCCCTTAATTGCGTCTATCATCGGGATACTTCGGCTATAAATATAGGGATTGACCCTATAAACACCCCAAATTATCTTATGAATGGAGGGACCATGGCTTTAGTTCCCGTTAAAAGGGGTAAATGAAATTTTTCCATGCTTCTTTTGAATTCTTTCTTTTCATAGATAGTTGGAACCGCATCATCGTTGAAATTTCTCAAGGACAGCCCTATCAGCTCGGAGTTGGACTTTCTTTTGCAAGAGTGTGGGTGAACCAGAATGTGTCTCCAAAAATATATTTTGGTAATTTCGCTACCGGAAATCCCCCTATTCTCAATGGAAATAATGTTACGCTCGACCTTTGTGGGATGTTCGATTCAGCAAGTTCAGACAATGTGAATCCAGCCTTTAAAGGGTACTTTGACTTGCTAAACTTCATTTGGATACAAGGGGCTCAAAATCTCTTTCAGGGCGCATCAGGTAGCTATCAGTCAGTCTCGAAATAAACTAAAATATCAATCATTATTTAAAAGGCAGCAGCTATCTTTGGAGAGGTTTTCTCCCTCCAGATTTTACCTATTTCGATGTGCAATGTGCATCTGGGTTTTATTTGCAAGATGGTATGAATTGTGTGCCAACTCGATCAAATGACAGCTACTTCTTACATGCTCCAACTCACTCATATCAGAGTAAATATCATTCTTTTTCATTAAATTCAACTAATAAATCTCATTTGTTTTATTGTTAGGATGCTTCTATGGGCATCATTACGTAATCTTTCTCCCTTTTTAATTATATATTCATTCGCTTGTTGGCTCATAGAATAATTCCGACGGGATTTGTTATCCATGTCATTCTGGTTGCAAAAAATGCTCTGGTCTGGCTGATGGAGAGTGTTCGGCTTGTCTTTCAGGATATTTTTACCTAAGCAATTCTACAGGAGGCTACTGCCTATTAGTATGTCCGTTTGGATACAAACCTGATTATAGTATTCATCAATGTGTGACACAACTTGCCGACATCCCGGAAGCGGCAGCTACTACTCTTGGAGCAGCTTCGCCTCTCACATCAGCATCGTTTACGATCACAAATACCTTCTCAGGCAGTTTTTCAATAAATATGATGTTGTGTCTCGTTGCGACCGAATCCCTTTCGAATATGCAATATCTCAATATTAACCACTCCAACATCGCTTCAACATTTTATTCTGGGATGTCAAGCTCCTACATTCCCAACTGGATTGATTCTTTCAATACAATAGATCGAGAACGGGCTATCTTTCCCTGGGGGATGTTCGCGAAGAGTCAAATAAGTTCACTCTTTCTTGACAACTTTGGAGACTCTCTGACTGAAAACATGGTCAATTCGGGACTTTTTCTATTCGCCATCGCATTAACTCTCTCGAGGCAAACAGAAAAAGCTGTTAATTCCTTTGCGAGGAAAGCATATCTCACCACATTTGGCTTATTCGCTTCAAATATTTTTGGGAAACTGCAGAGTCAATTGCTATATTCAATATTACAGATTCTGAGAATGGACCTCTTCCTCGATACCTATTCACGAATGAGTGTTCTGGCGGGCTACTTCACATTATCATTCACAATTGGATTGCTTGTTCATTGTTTCTTCAAGTTGCTAACGATTTTCCACAACAAGGCCAATCTCGGAAAAAATATACCAAGTTCACCCCTATCACATGAGACTCCCACTCAAACTAAATGGCTTGAAAAACAATATGAATTTCTGTTTGATGATTTCAAGAGCACACAAAAAAATCAATTCTTCTTTACTTATTGGATCACAGCTTTCAACACAATCTACATTCTGCTCATAATCGCTTTGCAAAGTGTCCCAATTTTGCAGTGTCTCTCTATCGTCGTATTGGTCTTAGCGTTTATCTTGTTTCCAGCGATAATCAGGCCATTCAAGACAATCCTTCCTGCCTTTCTTCATTACTTCAATTTCTCATGCTTGCTGGTTGTAGCCATCCTTAATTTAGCTTTGGCTATCATTCAATACTTAACTCCTGACTTTTCAGGAACAGAAACGCAAGGAAAGGTCGTAATCTCAGTAATAAGTCTCAACATCGGAATGAATTCGCTTGTTTCAGTGGGTATTATGATTTCTGAAATCTACAACAAATGCAAAAGTTGTGCCAAAAGTGATACAGGTAAAAAACAAAAGGAGATTATGCGTATTACAAAGCCATTACCTCCTTCGAACGGAGAGAGCCACAATCAATTGCCAGATATCTCAATTCATGAGCGTTCGGCAGCCCCAGCCTCTTCTCAGAGTGTTGTAGATTCCACTCTCATTCAACTTGGTGTCAACCGCGAAGTTAGGATTTATTCCAAGCAAAGAGGCCGTGAAGAGTCGAATCTCCTTAGCAGAAGCCAAATCCGGTTCTTCACTGAAAGGAACATCCCATAAATAACCGTAAGAAGTTTATTTTTCAGTTTTATAGTCTGTACATGTTAAGATCATAGATAAAAACTGCATCTCGAGTTTATACAAAATGCTCAAAGAATTATACCTTCAAACTTTCTTGGCGATTCGTTTATTTGAGAACTGGAATTCTCTACACTATCAAAGATAACGCAGGTGGTTAGTACAGCAGGAGATGGCAATGACAAATATTTTCTTGATAAATTTCTACACTTGCAAGTTGCTCTCTCCGAAATTATTTTTATTTTGGAGGTTGAAAAATAGCAACGCCTTTTCGCTATGCGTTTTTACAGAGAGATTTGCTTCAAGTTTTCAACAGAACGAAGGGCTTACATACAACACGAATGAATATATTGTTCTCATTTGTTAGAATTAAGTGAGCTATTGAGTATTTTGTGTCCTATATTACTATCGGGAGTTGAATCATCTTCAAGAGATTTCTTTTGATTCGATTGAAGGAAAAGTACAGATAGCAGAAGCCAAAACATTTTAAAGATCTATTAATTGATAACAACATGAAGATAAAATAATAGTACGCTAGTTGCAGGACTGGTATCAAGCATTTTGTTTTGTGAAATCAACAATCTCTGCTGTTTCTCAAATTTCAGAGGATTCTCGATAGTTTGGAACCTGTTCAAAATTTGTAATTTCTGAAAGTTTGAAAATAGCAGCTAAGACTGTTGTGTTTTGTTAAATAAGGGGTGTCTACATAATTCGGCTGATCTAAAATATTGTGGAAGAGGCGACAAGGATTAGCTTTGTATCAAAAGTAGGAGAGAATTCAAAGTTTCTTATATTTCATTCGCCCTTTTATCTCAAGCTTTATTTTTAAATAAGGCTTTGGAATATACCTTTAGCAGCTGCATTTGCGAAAATGTAAGCTGATATTGTCGAAAAATAGTGTCTTGCAGCTTCTCCAAATACAAGTGAAAGTATGCCATTCTACTTATTTCCAACAAATTCATTGAGAGAGCCTCAAGAGACCTCAAACCTTGGTTTTGGATCGAATAAGAGAAGGTTTTGAAAATGATGCAATAACAATAGCGTGATACGAATTCCAACTTCAAGAGTTGGAGCTGTCTCAATTCGAAAGTTCACCTTTAGCTCAAGATATCTCCGAAAACATACCAACAACATTATCATCTAGCAAAAAAAACCAAAAAATTTAATTCCCATTTTAAAGTCTGAGATTTATTAAATATGGGAGTGTAATACATACCACGAGTAGTGAACCTAAGAAATTGTTGTTGTCATAAGTGCCATTATGTTTTGAGCCGATTTCAAAGTGAGAGAACGTTGCACTTGGGATCACCGCCCATAAAAAAGATCGAAAACACATATAATTGCATATAATTTCAATAAGTGAAGCTTGAACTTTGTACGTAAATCACATCGTAACCTCAGCAAAGGCAGAGGTTCGTTTAAAAGGAGTAACAAAAATTTTTCTGTCTTTATACCACATGATGAATTTGCTAGTCAAGCGCGGGAATTTGGATTTATTAACCCATAAAAAGTATGCCTAAATAAATTTACAGGAAATTCCACTTTCAGGGAGCTAATTTAGGCTTAATATGAAATTGACATTGTTGCAATGCTTTTTTCTTCCCAGACTCTAAGACTCGAACCAAACAGGCTACCTTAAGTGCACCTTTATTGTTTTAATGATTAGATAAAAACACTCATACATATACTGCTTAACGATAATGATGCATACACGCTTAGGTAAATATTTATTCTTACATTGGAAATCCACGACGAATGATTTCATTTTCGAATCGAAAGAATCATTTTGTGAATTCAAGAGAATCATTTCCTTTCGGTTCACCGACAAATATAATCAACGTAAGCTTTTCGAGCTGAGTTCTCATCCAGAAACGAAAGTTTAGTTTCTAAATGCTGATATTCTCCTTTACAGATATTCTCTCTTCAACATTGAGAAAGAAAATAAATCATTGAGGATAAAAAAAATAAGTCACAGATTGGAGTTCTCTCTTCAATCTCTTCAGCGGCAACGAAGCAATTTACGCTACTTCCTCTTTAATATGAAGCTAAGGGATGTGTCCGGCAGATATTTCGCATCTAATGATTTCTTGGACATATTCAAAATCTAAAACAAATGCTCGTTACACGTCTCTTTTCAGATGACTTTGAAAAAAAAAGTTGATACAACTCCAATCTCATCGCAATGAGGCGATTGAGCTTGGTAAAAAAGAATTGATTCATGACTCTTGTTCGAATATTAACGACGGGTTGCCTACTTTACTCTCTCTCCTCTATCTGAGGTAGCATTGACGTGATTCAGAGTCAAAAGGTACATCGTATTACCTTCCACTTAGACGATGTAAAGAAGGTTTTAAATTACTGCTTTATGCTTGCTATATAATTGAGAGTAAAACCTCTTCGATTGAGTTTTTCAACAACATCCATATTTTTCTAACCACAAAACCTTCAAAATCTGATTACTTTTGTTGTAGGTTTTCATTTTGATAACTACAGAGGCTATTCATTTAGTTGGCTTTTGGTTAGCAACAAAGCAAATTTTTTCTTGAGAATGTACTCTTATTTAAAATCTTAATTGGTGGTGAAAAAAAGAAATCAGTATTTCTTCCTCTTTCATTGAGAGAAATTTTCATAGTGCAATAGAAGCTAATTAATTCTTCAAATTTACTCAGTTCTTCAAATCTTTGTTCCTTGCAATTTTCTTTGGAATTATCAATTTCCTGCTGTAAATTCTAGGTTTGGACTTTTTTAATATTTTAGAGCATGAAGGTCGAGCGAAATCGCTTTCCAAGAGAAACGAAACTCTTAATTCATTAAATAGATCCTACCATTGAAGTTTAGGAAGATTGCTCGCAGAAAGCATCTATAAATAGAGCAAATGGTTTGGTAAAGACCAGAATCTGGAAGTTAGAGCGAAAAATGACTTAGTAATACTAAAATATATTCAGGTATAGAAGTATAAGGGCCATGAAAGAATCAAGAACTCATAAAATCGCATATAACCTCCAAAAGAAAAAAGTTTAGAAGGGAATTTGCATCAAAATTATCGTATGAACTGTAATGGACTTCGCACATGAGAGCTTCACTTGGCTCATTAATCCCTTGAACAAGAGGATTATTTGCCTGCTTTTTCATAGATGAACTGATTTTGGCTTTAACCCATAACACGTTTATTTAAATGAAATTAAATCATATTCATCTCCATTGAGCTCATTTGGACTCCATCTCAAATCGACAATATTGCGTTATTTTCTCAATCATCTTGCCTTAGACTCTGAGAGCGGAGCCCCTAAGGTACCTTGAAGCTATATCTAGCATATAGCTTATTTTCATTGGTAGTTCGGAAATTAATAACAAATCGTGCAAGCTTAGGGAAATATTTGTTCTCCCATTCGCAATTCAAGGCCAATGAGTTTATTTTCATATCAAAAGAACGTATTGTGAATTCAAGAGAATCATTTCTTTTCGGTTCGGTGACAACTTTAATCAACTTAACTTTTCAGAACTGAACCTTTTTCCATAAACTCAAAAAGAGTTTCTAAATGCTTACCTTCTTCTTTACTGCTATGCGCTCTTGGACATTCCGACGTCAGATAAATCTCATTTAAAGATGAAAAAATCATAGGCACAAATCAGAGTTCTCGCCTTCACATCTTCAACGACAAAGAAGTCATTGAGACTATCTCCTCGTTGATATGGAACCAAAGGACCTATCAGGCAGATATTTCGAATCTGATGGTTTCTTAGAAGTTTTCAAAATTGAAAGAGGTGCAGACTAGACATAAAATAAATCCCGATTTGGGATTGATCGTAAAACTTCCTTGGTTTAAAGAATAAATTAGTATGTTAACTGGTAGGAACAAAAGTTATCTGCGACATCCTTCAAAAACCATAAAAGCTTCTAAAACAAAGACCACAGATAAAGAGCATATGTTAATAGGATTTAGGAAGTAGCAATGTCGATTCGATTTGAGGGAAATAAAGAGGAAAAAACTCCAGAAATATTATGCACAACAAAAAGCAATCGCAAAAATAACAACGTAAGCCATTGAACCGGCTGATTTGTGTTTAAGAGAGCAGTGGGATTTAGATATCTGCGAGTGCTATGACGGTGAAATCTGAGGCTTAGTTCTAATTGTAGAAGATTCTGCTCACCTCAGAAAATTGAATGACAGACGTAATAAAGGAATTAAGGAGCGAAAGGGTGTATTAGACGCCCTCATCTTGAATATTTTGTGCTTTTCATTTAGAGAAGGCTGACTATTACTTTAGAATCTAATTTCAACTTTTCATAAAATGCAAACCGATTAGTAAAAACCTTGACTCCTGAATTATAATTTACCTCCAAGAATTATTTAATTTCGATCAGAAACTCAGTTTTCAGCATGTTCATCAACAATCAGCGCTATCAATGCGCATTACCCCTAACGGTGATTACAACTTTCCTAATAATTTGTCAGCTGACTTCGGCGCGTAAGCTTTTTCGACAAAGAAATGGCTATCTGATTAATTATGATAGAAATCGTGATTGACTTGCAAGAAACCAAGCTATCGGTGACTTCAGAAGCTTTGAAACAGCAGACTCTGATCTCTGCTCTTTGTTCTGAGTGCGGATCCGTCGTTGGAAAATATGGGATCAGTGCCTGGTTTTATAAGAGAGGCTTTTCAGGTGGCTGGGACACCATCTTCAGAGTTTCTAATAACCCAACGTAATTCTTGAAAATTGATCGATCTGACTGCTTTCAAGGAATGATCAGGGCGATGGAAGAATCTTACTTTCATGTCCCGGAGATTCATCTGTACCAGGCGCTTACTTGTGGGCTGCAACAAATGATGACCCACTTGGTACATGGGGTGATTGGTTAAACGTAAATTACTAGTTTTGAAGGTTGTCCTTAATCATACTTAGGCGGGTGAAACAAGCAGTGTGATACAAGACCTTTGGATGTTCGTCAGCGTGTTTGTAGACTATGACACAAGCTCCCACTTTGGGATTCGATATTATCTGGACACGGGAGTCCGAAAGGAGAATGTGGTATACAAAAGCAGAAGTGTTGGTACTTGCCATGAAATTTTGGGCACAACAACAGTGTTTTGGGGCGGAGATGGACTTTATAATCACTGTTTTTGTGATATGCAATACCTGAGGCTATATTGGAATTACTTAGCTGATTCGCAAGAGAAATTGATCAGCCTAGCTATGATGGACACAAATGGTATTAACTTATTAATTTAAAGCATCCTTAACCTTCCTCCAATCCAACTTGTAATATGTAAAGCCAAACTCTATCTGTTTTATTTCGCATCTGACCCACAAACAAACAACAATCAAACATTTATCGTTTATCCCTCTATGAATGAGGGTGGGATAAATACAATAGGTTTCAAAGGTAAGCTTTCTTCTCATGAAAACTGGTCTTAATCATATTATGACACTAATAGGGTTGTCTATGGCCGAATCGTCTGTAGCTCCTGAGTTTGGCCCTTACAACACGCTGATGTGTCGGCCTGGGAAAATCGCTTCATTCCCACTCAATGCTTCAATTTCTCAAAGTGGCTTAGTGGTTGCAATGGACTTTTATCCTTATTTTGTTCCGCTTGGTTCAGGAAATCAAACAGTTTTCAGCATTCGAAACACTGCTACTAATTTTATTTCCCTTCGCGTTGACTATATTCGAAATATGGATATTTTGATAGTTTGGGTCAACGGATCAAATTCACCCCTCCCTATTTCGGTCATGAGCTCTATTCCTGTTCTGAGAGGTAAATCAAAAATTAGTTGGGTTGTGAATTTCTTTCAATAGATAGCTGGAACCGCATTATTTTCGAAATTTCACAAGCACAACCACTTGAGTTTGGAGTTGGATTTTCTGCTATTAGAGTTTGGGTTAACGAAAAAGTAACTCCAATAGTATATTTTGGAGACTTCTCCACTGGAAAAATCCCAATCACCGATGGAAGCAATGCAGCATTGGATATATGTAGTCTGTTTGACCCAACATCCCAAAACAAATTGAGTCCAGCGACGTTGGCGTGCTATGATGTCCTAAATTTTGTTTGGATTCAAGGCCCTATAAAGCTCGATAATGATACATCAAGTAAACCTAGATGCTAACAAATTTCTGATTCAATTTTTTTATTTGCTTTCGATTGTTAGGCCTCAGCAGCAGTAGTAGCTTGCTGAGAGGGCTTCTCCTTCCAAACTTCAATTATTTCGACTTGCGATGTGCGCCCGGATACTATTTGCTAGATAGTGTGAAATGTGTAGCTAGTGCACCAGATAATAGCTACTTCTTGCATAATGCCACGCAATCATACCAAAGTAAGAATCACCTGTTTTTTTGGCATGTTGATCTCATTCATCTTAACGAATTAGGATGTTTCTATGGACACTATTACGTAAATTTTTTCAATTGAGACAGCCTGATGACTTTTCTCTTCTGCAGAATTTAAGTAGTGGGATTTGTTCTCCATGCACTGGAGATGGGCAGCTAATTGCGGCACCTCAATGTGTGGACTGTCATTCAAGCTGCAAAAAATGCACCGGAGCCAATATTAATGAATGCACAGAGTGCTATTCTGGGACATACCTTCATTCAGGGATGTGTGTATCAAATTGCTCGGTCTATGGACACTATCCGAATTCTACTGATTCAAAATGTCACCGTAACATAATCCGTTATTTTTTGATCTCTGATAAATAATTCTATGCATTTATTAGCTTGTACTGACCCTTGTGCAACATGCACTGGTCCTGCTACTGATAATTGCACATCATGCACAGATATTAACTTATATCTGGACGAATCCACTTGTGTTTCAAATTGTCCTATTGGCAAATTTGGAAATATCAGCAGCCAGAAATGTGAAAGTAATTAACCACACACATCTTTAGGAAACATTTCTTATAACTTTTTTATTGATTTAGTTTGCCAGTTTGGGTGCCAAAGGTGCTCTGGTCCAAACAATGGAGAGTGTTTAACTTGTCTCCCAGGATACTTTTACCTCACCAACTCTACAGGAGGATACTGTTTCCTCGTTTGTCCACACGAATACGAACCAGATTACAGCACATTTAAATGTGTGACAAAACTTGCCGACATTCCGAAACCCGTAGTTAATACTGTTGTAGCAGCTTCACCTGTAACCTCAACAGCTTTTACGATCGCCAATGCAATCTCCGGCAGTTTTTCATTGAATATGATGATGTGTCTTATTGCGACTGAATCACTCGCGAATATGCAATTCCTGAACATCAATCACTCCAATTTCGCTTCAACAATTTACTCTGCCATGTCAAGCTCCTACATTCCTAACTGGATTGCCTCGTTCAATGATTTAGATCCAGAGCTGCTTATCTTTCCTTGGGGAATCTTTCAAGAGAACCAAATTAGCTCTCTTTTTCTTGACAACTTTGGAGACGCTCTTACGGAAACATTGGCACATTTAGGAGCGTTTTTGTTAATGGCTTGTGCCACATTCTCAATGCGAATAGAAAAATTGAACAGCTCATCAATGGGAAAACTGTATGTCATTACATTCAGTTTCTTTGCTTCGAACCTTTTTGGACAATTCCAAAGCCTACTCCTTAACTCAGTATTGCAGCTACTGAAAGTTAATTTATTTCTGGATAGTTATTCAATTATTAGTTATTTGACGGGCTATCTAACTCTTTCACTTACTATTGGGTTGCTTGTCTTTTTTTTCTTCAAGGTGCTGAGTATTTTCAACAACAGGATCAATCGCAAGAAAAACGCCTTACGAATTCTATCAAATGAAAGCAGCAGGAGGATTCGCAATGAAACGAAGTGGCTGGAGAAAAAATATGAGTTCCTCTTCGACGATTTCAAGCAATCGCACAAAAATCAGTTTTTCTTCGTGTTTTGGATGGCTGCTTTCAATGCATTCTACATCTTCCTCATCATTTTCCTGCAGAACGCTCCGGTAGTACAATGTTTCTTGGTAGTGGTATTGGTTCTCGTATTTATCCTTTTTCCCGCAGCAATCAAGCCGTTCGAGAATAAAACAATCGCGTACCTTTATTTCTTCAATTTCGCATGTATCTTGCTTGTAGCAATCCTCAACCTAGCTCTGGCTATTACTCAGTATCTTAATCCAGCTTTCTCTGGAGTTGAAGCGCAAGGGAAAGCTGTTGTCTCTATAATAGCAATAAATGCTGGAACGAATGCAATAATTTCATTGGGAGAATTGCTGATTGTCATCTATCAAAAGCTGAAAAATTACGGCAAAGAAGTCAAAAAGAGGAAGGAGAAAAAATCGAACATGGGATTATTTCGTTCTGCTACGGGGAAAACTCACAAGAATTTATCACAAGAACGAAAAAGTGGTTTTCCGAGAGATTCAAGATCAATTCGAGAAAAGAAAATAATAAATAAAACTTCTGCATCCAATCCATTAACGAAGGATTTCTTTAAATTGAAGATCCGGGAGGTTGTTTTGCCTAAAACTAAGGCTTATGCCACTAGAAGAAGGATTCTGCGAGCACCTTCAATTTCTGCAAAATCATAGGAAAACCTTCTCAAATAGTGGTTTTATTTAAATGTTTTGAAGATATTATATTCTATCTCATTTGTATTTCTTCATAACACTACATGATGCTCCATTTTTTGCAAGCAATTTATTATGTAGAAGCAGAAAAACGATATTTCTTTCAAAATCGTTCATTCATGTGATTATATAGTTCGGATATGCTCTTTGAAGTTAATAAAAATCAAACTATTCATACTTAATGCCTGTTGGAGTATCCAATCAAGGTTTAGAAGTTTCCTTTTCTCTTTTACAAAATTAATGCCTTCGGTCTAAGAAGATGAAAGTCATCTTAGTATGGTAACTTCTTTACAAAAGCATTTGATTTTGGATTGAAAATGTCCCCATTTTTTTCGTTTGATGAACTGGATTAAAATTAATCAAACTGGTGGATATTTTCTCAATTTAAACGTATTTTGCCAAAAATTAATCAAGTTTTGCTTCTGGATCAAATTAATTCTTGGTATCTCTATGCTCAAAGTTAAATGGAGCTTGGTCAAGGCGAAATATCTTCTTCAGAAGCTACAAGTTGAATTCATTTACATGAAACAGATGAACTTCGAGTGAAGGTCAACAGAAGCTATTCAATGATTTTGCTCGAATTTTCAGAAAAGTTGCTCACGCTCATAAATCTGAGGCAGCATTGGCGTAATTCGGAGCTGTGCTTTCTCTTTCACTCAGGCGATGTAAAGAAACCTTTTAATTGCTTTCTTTCTCGTAGCTTTGGCATATGATTAACAAACAATTCAGAGAGAGCCTCTCTCTGGTTGTGTTTCTCAACGAAATTCTTATTTTTCCTAACGAAAGATTCTTCCAAACCTGATCTTGTTCTTTGCGGGATTTCTTTCAATGACCAGCAAAAATTTATTAATTTAATAAACTTTTGGTTAAAAACTCAAGAAATGCTTTTTTCTTGACAATACACCCTTTTTTTGTATTTTCAGCTTCCAGAATTTATTCCAATTTTCAAATTTTAAATCTCTTGTTTCCCTCTTTCATTCATAATCGTTCAAAATAATCAAATTTAACATCAATATCTACATGTTAAGTGGGCGGGTTCTTGGCCAATCAACTCTCTCTTGTTATTATATCTCTCGAAGAAAGGAAGAATCATGCACAAAGCGGTAGAAAGTAATTTATTTCAACGAAATTTGCTAGTAACAACTTCATACTTCATCATGAATATGATTCGGACAAAGAGGCGATTTCTCTTTCATACGTCATTCTTTAAGTTTGTTTTCCGCATCACTGATTAGCCTGATCATTCTAGACACCAGACTTAATGTTGTTAATCAGAATCAAAAATGTTAATATACTTACAAAATTTAAGTTTTTTTTCAAAATTCTTTGAATTTCTGTGTTGGACTAACATGAAAAAATTATAACTCACCTCGAAAAAGATTTCTCAAATGTATAGCTCTGACATTGGTTGCCTTGCCATTTTGAGTCCAGAACGAAAAGAAAATTAATGGTAGAAGTTGAAGTTACCTTTTAAGAAAGTTTTTTATTAGAAAAAAGTAAGAGTACTATTTCATCAATTCTCATGGATATTAACTTTATTTTCAAAGGAAAATTGATCGCAAACAAATTTTCTCTCAGGTATTCAGATCTGTGTCGTTATTTACGCTCAAGACAGATTTCGTTTTTAATAATACGATGCAGATTTCGCTTGGAAAATGTCTCACAAGCTGAATTCCATCTTCCTATCCTCGTTCTAACCTTTTCATATCTTCTATTCCCTCACGAAATGAAGGAACTTCCGTCCCCGTGTTGTTATATGAAAGCGAACGAATTGGATTTTATCTTTTTTGTATTTTTCTGCCAACGAATCCGAGCATAGTTCCTTTTCTGGCTTCGTCATTGCTCGTAATAATTTCCTTTGTGAAATTAAACACAAGAAATAATATTAGAATTTTAAGTTGATTCATT
>ENA-UOTZ01000794-UOTZ01000794.1-compost-metagenome-genome-assembly--contig:-NODE-794-length-25389-cov-39.293063_pt1 | contig 25389 bp, 21 predicted proteins | sample MGYA00238144_ERZ746983 | MGnify/ENA primary metagenome ERZ746983 (study PRJEB28759, sample SAMN06268863) | compost metagenome | isolation source: single cell | place: USA: California, Emeryville, Joint... | reverse complement strand
CAGTGTCGTTGAATCCTAAAGAATCATCTCCTTTGAAAACTTGATCAAGGACCTCGAGGTTGCTCATGGTGGCTGTGACGTCTGCAAATAGATGGATTTGTTTAAGATGTTACTGTTGGAAATAATGTGTAGTACTGGATTTTGAAGGTTTTTTATTCTGGAGTTATACGTTTTTCTAATCACTAATCTGAAATCGAACATTCTGAACTGATAATCAGCAATTAAGAAAATTGTGCTAACTCTTATTGTAAATTCTATTCGAAGGCGAACCATCTCACCTCAAAAAAATTCATCATAATCGAATTACAGCAATTCTTTTCTAAAATTTAAGGCGTAGAAGCGAATCTTTTCCAAATTATTGACACTTGAAAGACATTGGGAAATCAAAAAAAAATTTCTAGTCATACAAATGCTCCATTCAGAATAACTCCTCTTGGGAAATTTTGTGATGAAATGCTTGGACATTTTTCAATGGCTTTGCTCACAGAACTTACTCATTGAGATGAGAATTGTAAATCAAAAATTAATATATATATAAGACTCTACTTAAAAGGAAACATTGCTAACGTTTGTTTCTATTATGAGGATGGAGAACTTCATTTCTGAATCATATTTGATGATGATAGATCGCACTATTCTGCTAAATTCTTTTTTTTTTTTGGGTTTAATTCAATGGATATCCTGGCTCATTTTGCCTTGATTGGCAGGTAATCCTTTCCTGACTCTTCTATTTTAGACTAGCTCATTTCACCTCAAAAAAAAAGAGACAACAGTAGCATGAGTGTGATAAGTATGATTCAACCCTAACTTCTATTTTCTCAAAGTGCAAATGAAGTAACATGAGTTTTATATTTTCACAAATTTTTTTGGTAACTCTGGATTCAGTTTAAAAATTTAATCTAGCTTTAGTTACAAGTGCAATAACGCAAACAGGTTCTTTATGTTTTATGCACTTTACTCTTTGCAATCGACAATGTTATCGGTTTCCAATGTCTTTGAATAACTAATTCTTGAAACTTGTTTGAAACTACATCCACATCACGATTAACGTTCTTCACATATGGGGGGAAAAAAGTCATTCCATTCTTCCGCAACTGCATTTGGAATTTAATGTACTCGCATTTCCTCATAATCTTCATATTTTTGAAACTTCAAGTGCTCTCTCTAAGAAAAAAATAAAAATTAGAAGCGCTGACCTATCGCATATCCAATCCTGCAAATTTAAAACCTAGTTAAATCCCTGGATTTGTAATTAAATACATACATTTCTGCTATGAGCAAAGATCTCACCAAAGCAAAGTTCAAACGCTTTGACTTTTGCATCAAATTCTCTCCGAAGTTGACGGATGCTCAGCTTGAGTACATAACTGCGCTACTTGACAAGCAGAAAATCCGCAACCTCGTGGTGAAAGACCCAAAACTTTCTCCAACCACTCACATATTCATTGATGTGGACAGCCCCGAGGCCATCGTGCGTGAAGCTGAAAACCAATCCATCTACAAAGAGCTATCAAGCAAGGCCGCCTCTGAGAAAAAGGACAGCCTTATTTCAAGACTGAAAGAAGGATCTCAATCTCAACAATATAAATACCATCAACACCAGCAAGTTCAAGAGTTAGAAAAATACAAGCCATTTACATTCGAAAAGCGTCACCTCTTCCTCTCAGAGGTCGAAGGAGGCAAACAGGACAAGTCTCCTGAGCCAAAAGAAACACCCAAGACTGAAACTGAAGGAGAGAAAGCTGCTCCTACCGGAAAAAAGCCTGCGCTTAAAGACTTGATCCAGAAAAATATGATGCCTGAGAAAGCTCAAGCTCCAAGCAAGTCGGGAGAACCAGAAGATTTTAGCCGCTATCTGTCTTTGTTTACTCCAGCTGAGCTCATCAGAATAAAGTACAGTATTCTGGAAAAACTAAAGATCGACAAGACAGACGCTAAGTACAAATCATTGTTTGATCCTGAGGGAACTATGGCCTCATATCCAGCTGAGGGACTGTTTGAAAATCTCATAGGATTGGGGGTTATTGAGTACGTTAGTGCCCTCCACAATCGCCGCCAGCTGGAGAAGGTCACTACGGACCCGAAATCCTTGAACAACTATTATGGTGAGGAGATCACCATGTATTTTGAATACATGAAGCATTACAGAACATGGTTGAGGTTCCCAGCACTTCTTGGAGTAGCTGATTACGCCCTGAAGCATCTTCCTGTCTTCAGTCAATGGGCATCAGTCTATGATGACGTGTATGCGCTGTTGACTGTTGTCTGGGCCACGCTTTACGTGATCCATTGGGGAAGAACATCCAGCGAGCTCACAACTAAATGGCACTCTTATTCTAAATACCAGAGACTTGCGGACCGAAGACCAGAATTCAAAGGAAAAACCCGTATCAACCCTATTACAGAGCTACCTGAGCTCTACCACCCTAAGAAACAACTCTACTTCCATTATTTGGTGAGTTTATTATACACGGTGCCTCTTCTGCTAGTTGCGGGTCTGGTTGTCGTCGTTTGTCTCAATATGAGTGCTTACACGACCGAATCGACCTCTATCTACATGCCTTATTTCGCCAAAATGGCGCAAAAGGGAGGTATCTTTGAGGTTGGAACGATCGGCTACTATATCCCAACAGTCCTTCAAGTCATAGGTATCGCCTATATCAACGGAATCTACCAGAAAGTGAGTTACAGAAGAACTGTAGCAGAGAACCACATGATGAAGAGTGACTTTGATAACGCGCTTATTGTCAAGCGATTCGCCTTTATGTTCATCAGCTATTTCTTGTACCTCCTCTACATCGCCTTCTGGAGATTCGATATCCAGGCCTTGAAGACCGAGCTCGTCACGATTTACATCGTCGATGAATTCCGCAGAGTTGCCACTGAGGCCGTGATCCCATATGTCCTGAAGTCACACAAAATAAAGAAAATGAACGAAGAAAACCCTGATCTGCCAGACGAAGAGAGACTGAACAAGTTCATTAAGAGCAAAATCGTGGAGATGGCCTCACCAAGCTTCGAAAGCTTTGTTGAATACATCGAGATGATCTTCCAGTTCGGATATGTTTCTCTCTTCGCTTGTATATTCCCTCTAGCCGGTCCTCTGTCAGTTCTCTTTAACCACGTTGAAATGGCCAGCGATTTCTGGAAAATCAAGACGAGCTACAGAAGACCATTACCAAAGAAATCAGGTGGCATTGGCACTTGGTTCTACATTTTGCAAGCCATTACCGTGATTGCGGTTACATCGAACGCGATTTTGGCTTGTATCGGGGACTACAGTGTTAAAAAAATTGAGAGTTACGGAAAGGTAGAATACGAGAACCTAAAGGAATCTGTGTCGCATCTTTTCGTGTATGAGCATTTCGTTTTGCTCATTGTGGTGTTCTTATGGGCCGTGATTCCAAGTGTGCCTAAATGGGTTGAGATCTACAGAAAGAGAAAGAAATCCACAGTTAAAGTGTTCTAAAATGCCACGCTTAGACACAGGAATTATAATATTCTTCATATTAATAGTCATATTACACAAGCATGAGTTCATAGTAAAGCAAACAAATCTTATCAATATAGGAGAATAACATGAGAAAAAATCAACTCCAAATTGAAATAAAAATAATTTTAACCGGCTAGTTTTTTTTTAAGAAATTTCAATTATTTAACTTAAATCGGACCAAATGGCGAGTGATGAGCTTTTTGAAGACATAAGAGTAAGGTTCGTTCTTCACAGTGCTTGAATGTCTCTTTAAACAGAAGATTAATCAGTCTCCTGCTTTCAAAATCTTAATCAGTCGCGAAAAAGAGAATATGAATAATATCACTGGAGATAAGCGAACCGGTACGGGTTTAAACATAATCCCAGGAGCGTTTGACCTAAAGAGCCGAAGTATCTCTCCGAGGAATGGGCTCCGCAGCAAAGAGTGCTCATTTTCGAATAACCATAGCGTTGCTACGATGAAAAATAAAACTAAGCCGTCTCAGAAACCGGTGCTAATGAAAACGATCACACAGCGAATAGAAGAGGTTATTGAGCAAGTAAAGAAAAACTCTTATGAAAGAATTGAATCATTATTGGCAATGCAATATGAGGATAAGGTGAAAAGGAAAGCACAAGAAGAAAAAGTTCAGTTGAGAAAAGAGTGCCCGACCTGTCTTGTTGTAAAAAGGACCAAAAAATCAACTAAAGAGGACAAGCAAGCCCAGAAATATTCTATCAACTCAAAGAATGAAAAAGCGTTGCAATGTCAGCACCACAAAAATGAGGAGCTTTCTGAGTTGAGAATGAGTGATCTGACTTCAAAGTCGTTAATTCGAGCTCTTGAATCTGTTGATAATGTAACTGAGACAATTTCTTTGAATGAATAGATTAAATCGTTTGTTAGTCAACGACAGGAGGGATACTGGACCATAAATCTACATCAACTAAGTCAGAATCGATTACAAGTAAAGAGGGCTTGAAGGAGAGCGGCAGTACTCTTTCATATTCGAAAGATGTATCAGCTGATCATTCTTTCGCGTCGAAACAGAAAGGAGGAAAATCTACGAAAAAGGTCAGCCTGATGGTTCAGAATTTGAACGGATTTAATTATTGTCCGCCTAACAAGCCTATAAATTCTGAAGAAAGTAAAGCGCTGTTGGAGCTGACAGAGCAAGAACTCTTTTTGAAAGGAGTTGAACTTCAGAATGTCGAAAAACAATTAAATACAGAAATGAAAGAGAAAGCACTTCTGAAAGATACTATTAGAGTCATTGAAGAGATTTTTAAAAATTCGAAGGGGCTGATGGGTAGAACGATAAATTCTTTGATGGAGAGCAACGAGTTTATTTCGAGGAAGGTTGAAGTTTTGGTGAATAAGGATAATGCAAAACCTGATAATTTTGAAGATCAAAAATTTCAGGATCTTTTCTTTGATCCATTTCAAAACAAAGTCCGATGTGGATACACAGGACCTGGTGGAAAAGCTCGGGAGATTGTCAAAAAAAATCTAAGATGTATTGAGGAAATCAAGCTGATGCAAATCTATCCAGATCTGAAGGATCCATCGCTAAGCAAAGCCATTTCAGAGTTTTTATTTGCAGGAAGTCCGCCAGACTGTGTGAAAGACTCTCAACTTGATCTCTTACAGGATGAGAACTTGCTGGAAGAAGATTTAAACTCTGGAGAGTTTAAATTGAGCAATTTGGATTCAGAAAACGACGATATTGCAAATAGAGACAAGCAGAAAGCGACCCTTGCAGTCAGCATTGATGTGTCAGCAGGGTTGAACACTGAGTGCATGCGAGAATTAGAAGAAAAATTACAGTAAAAAAGGAATGCTTATATGACGGGTAAAGATTAATATTGTCATTAGAGAAGAAGTTCAGAAGTCAAAAAATTTTGAGGAAGAGAATAAAGCTCTTCTTGGTTTAAACCAGCAGATGAAAGCTGAAATCGACCAGTTGAAAGCTGAAAATAATGTAAGAATTAAATTAAACAACACCAATGATCTTATGGTTTGTGTCCAAAACGAAATCTAGGAGGTTATGGGAGAATTGCAGAATATAGAAACTCGCTTGACGGAATTCGAAAAGCAAGATACTGAGTCCAGAGAACGCCATATGAACGAAAAAAAGGTTTAAATTTGCACAAATAAATTAAGTAATTTGATCCTAACAAATAGGCACTGAAAGAGCACATCGCTCTTCTTCACAGTGAACTCGAATACTTAAAGAAAGAAAATGAAGGCCTCAATATCCAGCTTAACAATGCAATAATCGATGGAACTGCCACTGGATTAGAACAGTTAAAGAAACTATTATCATCACGTATCAATAAAATGGGAATTTCGGGAGTCATTTGCTTAACACTATCAAAAAGGACGGACTAAATGAATCACACAAAAACTTCATAAAAGAAACATTTGGAGAAAATTTCTCTAGAACTCTTGGAAATTATGAAGAGAAAGTGCTATTCCTTCACAACAAATTGGCCGAGAAGGACCAAGCTTCTAGAAAAGAAGTACAAATAATAGCTTATCTAATGAAATAATCTCATGAACGACTATTCAAGAATGCTTACAAAGTTATCTTACAAGACCGGTGCTGGGAATACTCGAACCTGCTTCTTGAGATACTCGCCACATTTGCCGAGATAGAAGGGAGAGCAACCTCGATCCATTCACAAAAACCTGTCGATCCAAGATTTCATCCAATTTTAAAGAAACTTGGGGATAGAAGAGAAGAGTTATATCAAATTAAACAAGGCATCGAGCATAGTCAACTAAATGAAATCAATTCTGAAGAAACAGCAAATTTAAAGAATGGTTCCCCCCAACAAACTATGCAAGCCAAATCGCAGAAGAAGCAGCACCATGGATCATTAAAGGCTGGAATCAGTGTACTAGGGTCTAAACATAACATTGAAAGCGAGAAAGTTGATTCAAGAATTTCTGTTAAATCTAATTTAACCCATATTAGGAGAACAAAGAAAATACTCATACTGTATCCAGCAGAGAGACAACTCCTAAGAAAATATTTGGGACTGAAATTTCGCAGAACCTTCCAAGCAATTTGGCTTCATCAGTTCATCTAAAATCAGACGATTCCGTAACCAACGTGATAGCATTATTTAATTATGAGACTGATGATAAAGCAGGAAATCATTGTTACGAGCGAATTTTCGACGAGCCAAGAGAATTTCGCGAAAAGGTTTTTCGTAGAAAAAGAGATAGAAAAAGAGAAGTTTGCAAGCTCCCGAAATTCTGGATTGCTTAAATCTCTTACTAAAGGACGAGAAGCATTAAATTGGGTAAGTTCATAGAAGTTGATGACTTCCTCACTTTTCTCGCATTCTTCAGGGTGAAGGTTCTTATGATCTGTACAAAATGATTCTTACTCAAGCAAAAACAATCGAGAAACTGTAATTATCTCAATTTGAATAGAACTAATGCTGATTTATCGATAACATTAGGGTCAAGGATGGTTCGAAATTGGATTGCCCAAATCATATTGAATTTTTGAACTAGGTCGTGGCTTCTGTTATTTTTTTTTTTCTGTTTAATGACTTGTTATAATGCATGGCTTTCTCGCGTCGTTGTTGTGAAAAGCTATCTGGGAAATTCTTTTCAATGTTTGACAACACAATATATTCGTTCATATTTTTTTAGAGCCGATCACATAAGCAAATTGGAATCCTTATTTTAAACACGTAAATATAATCTTAATTTACTACAACAAAGATGTTAAACAAGGAGCCCTATGAAATGCAGGGTGTTCGAAATCGTAATTTGTTCATATTCTACAATTGTTTAACCTGCATAACATTTTCTTTAGGTTCTGAACAGTCGCACCAGAATTTAGGTACTAAATGACTCAATTGCTTTCTATTAAACATGCAATATTTCCTCTTTGTAATTCTAGCTGGAGGTCAACAACAGCAACAAGATCACCAAGAAGAACTACAGCAGGAAGACAATGCTCCATATGGAATGCCAAGAAATTACCCCATTTATGATGAAATAGATTTGTCAAATGCAAGATTGCAGCGGGATCCAGGATTCCAACTGAGTGAGAAAGGGAAACTGACTCTGGCTGCTGTGGCTGTTGTTTCATTCATTTTGTTTTTAGTCCTTAGGCTTATGCACTAAAAGTTTTCGCTTACTCTCATATGTCCTTGCTATATATACTACAAATCAATTTTTCACAAGATAGCTATTGAATTCACACTAGCAGCCGCAAAAACTGATCTCTATTACACTAACGTACTGACTTGGGAGTTTCGGTAGGGCGCTCTTCCTTACAATTCATTTCTATAATGAAAAATTTTTCAATACAAACCTTAAGTAAAAATGCTAGCTTTGTTTGGAGAGCTGTGAAAGGCACTACTTCTCTTCAGGTGAAAGCTCCTTCGACGATGATTTCTCATAAGATATTGAATTTCATATTGGAATTATAGTTTTCATAGCCTATTCAGTAGCAGATTAATACCTTCAAATTTTTTCAACTCAAGATTGAGAAGCAAGTCTAATGAATCCCAGTTTCATTTCACAAAGGCGTAGAATTTTGCTGGCAAGCGGGTTTTAGCGCTGATTTTTGCAAAGTGAAGAAGGATGAATAGGAAAGCAATCTACAACTATATGAATAGTTCTTTTACATCCAAATTTCCAATAAAAATAGAGACTTCTTGGGTCTTTGAACCAAGCCAATCGCTTGCGTATCGTTCAAACTTTTTAGCTGACAAGGGCGGAGGCGGTGGCAGAGTCGCTATGATTATTATTGACAGATTAGTTTTCAACGTTCACAAAATTTATGTACTATCTCCAGTTTGGAGGGAGCTTCTTGGAGGTTCTGTAGTATCTAGCAAGTCTGTGAATTCTTGATTCAATCAAAATAAGTCTGAATTTGGAATCTTTGTCTTTTCTGAATTTTTCCAAGTGCTTTCTGACAGAAACAGCCTTCTTAATGAGGTTATAGAGATCCTCAGGGATTTCAGGTGCAGCACCTTGAAAGAATAGAGGTTAGAACCAACCATTATGAGGATTAAGAGGAGTTACCATTCTTCTTCAAAATTCTCAATATTTTTCTGCCAGTCAAGAATCTGACTTGTGGAATGGCGTGTTGGTCTCTAAGGATGACACCGATCTGACTTGGTGACAAACCTGTTGAAAAATAGATGGGTTGATGGTGTGAATTGGGGAGGAGTAGAATGTTACCTTTCTTGGCGAGCTTGATAATAAGCTCAACGACAGCAGCAGGGGTGATGGTAGTCCATTTTGGGGGCTTTCTTCTGAAAGGAAGGGCTGACCCTGAAATACCTTTGCCTTGAGAATGCATACGTCCCATTTTGCTATGATGAAGTCACTCTTTTATTGTTTAACCGGAGGTTTATAATCATGTTAGTCACTCAACTCAGATAAATCAGAGAAACCAAAAAGCAAAAAATACACAAACCTAAATAAACCATTTTAACATATCTTACAGGTTTTCATCGGACATGTATTTGAGCTTTGAATATTAGAGGTTGTAGAGTTATTTCCGTCATTGTGGATTTGTTCATGTTAATTTATATTTTCAAAGACTTAAGGGCGAGATGATACATATAATCTTTGTTAAACATTTTGGTTTCTATATAAGAGATTGTTCAGGGGTAAATCTAAATATTATTTCCTTGATCATTCGAAAGAGAGCCTGTTGTGTAGTATTTTGGAGGGAAAAAGAGTGGATTGTACCACCCTCCCTTCGCTTTAAACACGCCTTCGAGCCAAGAAATTAAATATGGGACCAGAGCTATGAGTCCGATAAATATGGCACTTCTTTTGATCCTGTTTCAAAACAATTATCAGCTACTTGACAGGTGGAAAAGAACTTTAGTTACCTAGATTCACCACTAACCAAGCCGACGTATTTGAGCCCTGTCATTAAAAGACCAATAACAAGCACTAAGATAAAATTAAACTCTGCTTTTTGAATAATCATATCTTACTCATTACAGAAACGATCAAACCTTCCTTTGGATACTGATTCTCGGTCTATTGTTTTTTTTAGTTATCAACCAAAATGCTCAAAAATTACTCCCGTAGCCCACCATTTATCTTCATCCTCAGCATCCCAAGAAATTTCATGCAGTAAACAATAGATCAAGCCAGCCAGACATAAAACGTACAAGACCTGAATGGAAATGTCATATTAACTGTGCGAAAATTCATTTGTTTACATAAGATCCGACAAGCCAGAGAATTGGGTTATTCAACAACGAATGGAACTTTATGAATAGCCAAACCAGTCCCACGATAGGTACCATAATCAAAGCGATGAGGAAAAACACCCTGAATGTGACTTCGGCATGCTCGACCTACCCGAAGCTTACATTTTGTTGGGAATGGCGGAATTTACGTTTCTCTCTACACGCTGGTTAACGTATTCGAGTATCTTAGGAGTGGTGACATAAACAACCGAGTATGCGACATCGAACAAATAATGCTTTCGATACTCCTCTCTTCCATTAGAGTTAAGCCATACTGTATACCGCGCTCTATTTACCTCTGCGCTTCGCTTCGTTGTACAGCCATTTTAGGTGTGCTAACCAGGATACCAGGCTTTCTCCATAATTTCCACTGGAAAAGGAATTGAAGGTCAACAGTAGTCAATATTCTGTATACTTCTTCGAAGACCCAGCTCCAAGCAGGATCGTTTCTTGCATAAATAACTCCGAAGAAAACTGATCTATGGACCTTGTCTCCTGACTTTTGTGGATAAATTGCGTTCGCATGCTTATAGGCTGCTGCCGCGAGCTTGTAGTGCTCCCAGGTCTCTCTATTTAAGGAGGATGGCGATATGAGAGCTAGAGTTCAAGCAATTGTTACTCGCATTTTTCACAACCAGTCTTTTGAGTGAGCAGTAATACGACGTCATAGGGACGGGGTTCTGTTAAAAGATAGGTTCTAGGCTGTGATGAGGGCAGGTCTAGCGAAGAGATCTTACTTGTAGAGGTCTGGAGTGAACTCAATGACGTTATCTGGAGAATCAAGCATCATCTTTCTCAATTGTTGAGCTTTAAGAGTTCCTTCTTCGCTAGCCTAAAAAATATTCAGAAGGAGTATGAATATTGACTGATATCATTGAGTTTACCGTGGTCAGGGCCATAACAAGCGATAGAAGCAGTAGGATTTGGACTCTTTTCATTGAGAATAGAGGAAGAAATTATTTATTTTTGCAAATAAAATACAAAAAAGATACATGAGTCAGTTTTAGAAGAACACGACTTTCAATAATGCTTTATCACATCTGAAATATATATATTTTATACCTTGTATAAACTTGTATGAAGAATAGCTCCCACCATTTAGAAATCTAAGTTGTGTCATCCGGAAACTTTAGTTTAAAAATATCAACTGCTTCTGGAGAAGATTTTTCTCGAGGTATTTAATCAAAGGCTTGAAAAATAGCATAATAATGCAGTCTATCGCCATGAATGAATGGAGTTGTTGTAACTTGATCGGTCGAATAGCTAATAGCTATAGCATCTTCGAAGTCGACTGACCCATTAGAATATCTGAAATTTATCATATGCCACTCAGTAGATAATTCATACTTGCTTGTTTTAAGCCATTACTTAATCATTTCCTCACAGCCCATTGTTTCTCGATTTTATTAAAGGTTTTTCTGTTAGGGTAAATACGAATTATAACAAATTAATAAAAAATCGCAGCACACTGCATTCAACATCAATATTATACAATATTTTTCTGAGCTCCACAACCTTCAGAACAACAACATGCATTCCTAGTCATTTTTGTTCCCGATTTCTTTTCAATTATTATTTTACATATTGATCAACCCATTCTGATGAGAAGCCAACTCGGAATGCGTATTGGATAGGCTGTCGTGAATTGTACAGAAATTAGCAAAAAAAATAAATCCTTAAAACAGAATTTAGTAAAGATATATGCCACACGTCCACGTTAACAAAGGCTTCTTCTACAAAACTCTCGGAGTTCCTGAAACCGAATTCGGTAAGAAAACCCGACCTTCTTTCAGTCTCAACTATAAAACGCCCTGCTAGATTTGAAGAAACTCGAGGATGTCTGCTTCGATTTCGGAATTGAATTTGAAGTCGATAAAGAAAACCCTGAAGAAATTATCTTCGAGGTTCCTGCCAACCGCTATGATCTCGTTTGTGCTGAAGGTGTTGCCGCTGCTTTGGGCGCCTACATTGGAACCAAAAAGCCTCCTGTTTACAAAATTAAGAACCAGCTTAACCCTATCCACACCATGAAAGTCACAAAGAGCGTAACACTCTTAATCTGACCTCTTCTTACAGCCCTTTGCAGACTCAACAAATCAGACCTTTCGTTGTCGCCGCTGTTCTTAGAGATATCACTTTCGATGAAGATCGATACAACAGCTTCATTGATCTCCAGGATAAGCTCCACCAGAACGTCTGCAGAAAGAGAACCCTCGTTGCTATCGGAACCCACGACCTCGATACCATCAAGGGTCCATTTTTGTATGATGCGAGAAAACCAGAGGATATTAAATTCGCTCCTCTTAACCAACAGAACAGCATGGATGGAAAACAATTGATGGAATATTACGAGGTAAGTTGCCGCTTTTATGCATGGGTCCTTGACCGTCTCAATAGAAAGATCTCAAGTTAAAGCATTACCTTCACATCATCCGCGATTCACCTGTGTATCCAGTTATTTATGACGCTAACGGCACCGTGTTGTCCCTTCCACCAATTATCAATGGTGACCATTCAAAAATTAAGCTGACAACGAAAAACGTGCTTGTTGAATGCACTGCTACTGACTACACAAAAGCCCTTGTCACTTTGAATACTGTTGTCGCTATGTTCTCGCAATATTGCAGCGAGCCATTCAGCGTCGAGCAAGTCGAGGTTCAATACGAACACGACGGAGCTGTTAAGTTAACCCCTGAATTCGCTGACCATGATGTCGAAGTCGAGGTTGACTACATCAACACTCTCACCGGTCTCAAGCTGGGTAAACTCTCTTTACTTATTTTGCAATTCTCATGGCATTATATTCAGACGCTGACGAAATCGTCAAACAACTTCTGAAAATGAACCTCTACTCCAAGAAAGCCAGTGACAAGACTGTTGTTGTCCAAGTTCCTGTCACAAGAAGCGGTAATAGTTTAAGGTCTTCAGCTCGTGCTGATTATTTGCTTGTTAAAACAATATAGACATCCTCCACCCTTGCGATATTGCTGAAGATGTTGCCATCGCCTACGGATTCATGAACGTTAAGGACGTCCTTCCACCTTCCCAAACCTTCGGTGTGCAACAACCATTGAATAAGTTCTCAGATCTCATGAGACTCGAGCTCGCCGCTGCTGGATACAAGGAATGTTTGAACTTCTCTCTCTGCTCAAGAGACGAAATCAGCACTATGCTGAACAGACCAATGGATAAGAATGCAGTTCACATTGCTAATCCAAAGACTCAAGATTTCCAAGTCGGCAGAACAACCTTGATTCCTGGTCTCCTTAAGACCATCACTTCTAACAAATCAAATAAAGTACAATTACAATATGGTTCCTTTTTTTAACATAAATGCATTTGCTCAATAGCTTCCTTTCCAGATTTTCGAAGTTGGTGATGTTGTCTTGAAGGCTGATAATGAAGTTGGCGCCAGAAACGAGAGAAGATTGGCTGCTCTCTACACTAACTCTGAAACCAGCGGATTCGAAGTAAAAACCATGAACCTTTGTCTGAATTTCTATCTCTGATAAATAGTTCATTCACGGTCTCCTCGATTTGCTCATGATAAAGCTCGGTATCAAAAACGACGAGGCTACTGGCTATAGAATCGTTGAATCTGAAGGTTAGAATTCATGCGATGTGGCTGTTAATTAATAACTAATGCATTGTTTATAGACCCAGCATTTTTCGAAGGCATGCAAGCTGTTATTCTCTATAAGAAGAAGCCTGTGGGTATTATGGGAGTCATCCATCCTAAAGTTCTGAAGAATTATGACTGGATGAATCCAGTGTCCCTCATTGAATTGAACTTGCAACTCATCGCTGAAGATACCATCCTTGCTTAAATAGCATAGGTTAGCTCTGAAATACATATGAAAAAGTAAAACATAGATAAAAGGAAGGAAATTTATATTGAAACAAATTTCTAAAACACAGGTAATTTCTATCGTATTTCTTCTTTCAAACTTCGCGTGTAATGAAATTAGCGTAGTCGGGATAATATTACAACTCAAACATTAAGATCGCGAGTTTCAAGTTGGATTAAAATTCAGTGGCTGCATACTCGCAAAATAGAAAGAATAGACAATGAAATTGAGCAGAAAATGCAATGAGGTACATCTCAGACGCATTGCACCATTAGTCATAGTAAAAGCAAATTGAGAAATTGATGGGAGTAATTATGATCGAAAGTAAATTAAATTAAATTTAGATTAATACTTTCTGGAAAGTGAATTTAGTTCTGGCAGAATGAGCCTATTTTTTAATTATCAGCGTTTTTATGTTTGTAGTTAGATTCGTTTCTTAAGCTAGATTATGGGTAAAATCTTGAAATCTTCAAAGCATTTCATGTCCTTTTTGAGTGAATTTACTAATCCGAAATCTCTGTCTGCATTGAAAAAGGCTCAACCGATTACAGCTGCCACTCTGCTCAGGCTAGCTCATGAACAATTCACCGAATTCTGATTGCTATTTTGATGCTCCAATTTTCATCACTGATTCCAAGCCTAATTTCAAACCAAAAAAATTACTCTTCTGAAAACCTTTCACTCTCCTCATTGTCTAACCCCTATTTAGGTTAGTTTACCAGCATGGATTTTCTAATTTTCATTGAGCCATAACGAATATCGTAATAATACATATATTTCATGCCCTTCTATGAGTATATTACTTAGAATAGCTAATTTAGATCGCAGCCATCGTATTTTTTGGGTCATTTTTCAACTCGGATAATGTACAAATATTGTGAAACTTTTGCTTCTTTTAATCTCACACTGCATAATTCAATAATCAAAAGCATAGCAAGCAATAATTACCAATATTTTATTAAATCGTACGGAATGGACACCAAAATCGAACTACAAAAGCTGATTGATGAGCTAGATGCCAGCATCGGGAAAGACCCGCTCCGTAAAGACTTGTCAGAAAAACTCCAGAAAGTAAAGGTTTTGCTTAATCAATTGAACCAACCCAAAAGTGGTGAAAAATCTCAATTGACTTCAGAAAAAGAGTAAGTTCACAGCATTTCTATCTATTGATTAAGCTCTTCACGCAGAGAAGCCAAAGAGCCTTTTACTAAAAAGTTGAATACAGCACTCAAAGGACTGCTTTCTGGAATAAAGGTAAGAGTTGGAGATTCTCAGTCATTTATTTTGCAAATCAGAACGGTTTAAAGGGCTTGACCATACTTAACCTATTCGTTCTGAATCACTCACTGAATCTGCCTAAAACAATCGATATCCTTAACGCCTATTTCGAAGCGATATTCGGGTCGGACACTTTCTCCATCATATCAACTGCCCTGCAGCTCCATGAGGCTTTTTGCTCGATTAATAAGTGGGATGTTCCTCAGGTGAGGGTTTAGCCGTTAGGGATCAGTATAACCACCATTCGTTAGAACCAAGCAAAGACGAAGCTTGTTGAAGAGTTTGAAAAGCAATTCACGAAAAAATACGATTATACTTGGATTGATCTTTCATCAACAAGCCTGCTGCGAACATTCTTCGTCAGCCGCAGCAAGCCTTCCGAAAACCTTCTCTGTTTCCGTTTCTTTACGGAGAGCAAAGACCAATTTTTTATTCTCATTAATATCCCGCATGATAACGTCCTCTTCGCAAAGTGATTATTGATCGGTTTTCATGAGACCTAATTTTATTGGCTAGACATGCAATCGATTCAGAACTCTTAGACCACTTCCCCGGGATACTGGATTTTGTTTCACAGCTTGTCTCCATGATATCAGATGAAAAATATTCAGAGGAGTAATTTTCAGATTGTTTGTTAGTTTGCTGAAATTGGAATAAAATAGAGGGAAAAATCAGATTTTGAACGCACTGGAATCGTTGAAAATTGACTATTTGAACCTTCTTCGCAGCGTTTTTATTGAGCATTTGCAACTTACCCTGGCTCAGCACTGTCAAGCTGAAGTGTAAAAACCTCAATCTATGGCGCACAGCTTATTTTCTTTGGGTTTGTTAGTGAAATTAGCTTCGCCGAAGAAAAACTTGCGACGCCCTATTCTACAACTACAAAATATACGGATGTATCAGCATGAAAAATTATTAATTTTCTCATAATCCCATTAATCCTTTAGGGAAAGAGAAAGATTTTCATGAATATTCAATCTGCATCAAGAATCGAACTCTCAGATACTTTTTTCGGCGATTTGGGTCCCCTCTCTAAGGAAGTAACTCAACAAAAGCACTACAAACTTCTGATATTGAATATGTAGATTTCTTTGGTGTGGTCGGAGCTGAACAGATATCAGAAAAACGAAAAAGACAAGGTATTAAATGGCTTCATGAGGAAACAGGAAGCTAAAGACAACTCTGTTTTTGTATTCGATTTCGATAAGGACTACTATCTTTGCCAGCAAAACACCCCTGTCCCTCCGGAGCTAGAGGGAGTAATAACCATCAATAATTTTCTTTCGGTTCGCACGAGTCTTTCTTTCAAAATTCTCTTTAAAAACACGAAATTTGTTTCTCAAATAAACGAGACGCTTGAGGAATTCACACGCTCTGCGAAATTAATAGCCACGCATAAGCTCACAGTCGATGGGTTCCCAGTTCAAATTATAATGAATAAAAGCGAGCACAGACGCAATAAAATCAAAGGGTTCACAATTCTGATCCCTTTCCAAAAAGCCGAGTCAAATGGAGCTAATGGATACGATTCCATGATTGAGCAAGCAAAGCAAACTTTTGGGAAGAGTCATAAAGACCACTTTGACGTCGTTAAGAAAAAAATAAGGAGCTATGTGATACTCAAGAAGCTCATTGACCATAGCAATGATCAGTTATACACAAAGCAGGTATGAAGAATATTAGTATCGTGTGATAACGTTTCTTAAAAAGGAAATTTATGCGATGAGGAACAGCACAATTGCAGAGTACCTCCCAGATGACAACATTCCGACTATTCATCATGGAATGACATTAGGGTGGGATAAATCGCATCGGTTGAGGTTTTTTCTAATATTTAAATAGGTCCAAAACGCTAGATACATTGGAAATGGTGAATATAATTAAAAACGTGAAGAATTTAAAGAGCTTGGATAGCTTGGACCTCGCTGGAGGACTGTCATCGTACAATCTTAAAAACATGAAACCTGCGAGCAGCAAAGAAAAACCGTTCATCCAGCTCGACCAGGACGAAACCTTCGTGTTTGATCCTAGCTGCCTCATTCCTTATGATGATGACGAAGAGAAGCTAAGCAGATGGACTTTCAATGCTCGAAACATCCATAGTGATCTCGAAAAGTGCAGACTAGTCTGGTTCATGCTTGAATCAACAGGGTTTTTGCAAAAACAGTCCGTGGATCGAGGATTATTGTGTTCATTTATCACTGATATTCAAAAGGGCTATGAAGGCAAAAGGAAAAATCCATTTCATAATTTTGATCATGGCGTTACAGGTATCGTTTCTTGATGATTATCCTCCCCCTTACTACAATTAACTATGACACTAGTTACCCATGCGACCTATCATTTAGTGAAATACGCCGGTTTTGACCAGTTTTTCACAGATTTAATACACTTTTCTATGATTTTAAGTGCTTATTGCCACGATGTCGATCATACAGGCAGCACAAACAATTTTGAAATCGCGAAGCAGTCTAAGTTAGCGTTGCGCTACAACGATAAATCTGTAAATATAATCTCTCAAAACGGTCTAATTGATTTCAATAAAAGGTTTTGGAACAGCACCACGCTGCTTATACATTCAAAACAATGATGAAACCTCAGAATAATATCATGAAGAAATTAGACCCAAGAGACGTTGCAGAGCTGAGAAAGTTGATAATCTCCTGCATTCTTGCAACCGATATGAAAATCCACTTCGAGCAGCTGAAATCCGTTCAAGCCTTAGACCAGCAGCTGCGAGATGCTGTAGCTGAAGACAATTTTCATTTGCGTCTTCGCGGTCATAGTAACTTCCCCTAAATAAATGCCCGAGCTAACGTTTTATCAAAAAGAATGGTCCGATGATGATTTGAAACTTATTACAGGGTTTATTGTTCATGCTGCGGATTTATGTGGACCATCGATGGACTTTGACCTGGCTTTTTACTGGTCACAGCGAATTAATCAAGAATTCACGGATCAGGTAACGAATGATATATTTTGGTGGTGCTCATTTGCAAATTGAAATTAAAATAGGTAAAACAAGAGCAAGCTTTGGGACTACCGGTAACGAATTATATGTTGGGACTGGACACGCCGATTGGAATGGCGAAAAACGAAATCTCATTTATAAAATTTGTCATTCGGCCTCTTTGGGACTACATGGCCACGTTCACGCACGGAAAAACGAACTATATTCTCGATAACGTCAATAAAAACCTGCAGAAATGGGAAGAAATGCTCAAACTCGCTGAGTCAGAAGCTGCATCATCTACTACTCGCAAACGATAGTAAGAGTGAATTATTATATAATTTCTAACAACTAAGTTTGGATTAAGTTCTTATGCTTTTTGATTATTGTCCTAAATGTGACCTGCGCCCAACAAATTTATCACAACAGTCATTCTCTTGTTTTTTTTTTTAAATGCAGGATTCAAGTTTATATAAAGAGAGAAATCTATTGAAACATAAACTGTTCGTTTTAAGTTTTTTATTTATAATTGCAATGGATAGAGACTAAAAAAAACATTAGAGAAGCCCTATTTGATGGTGCTATTCTCGCGCAATAAAAAGTGATACACAGAGATGGAGTAAGATCTAACCTTGGAATCGAATGAACGCAGTATATCCAATTAACAACACGACTACAACAACAATAAGTAAATCAATCAGTTTAATTTGTTTTTGTATATGCTGTCGTTCGGCCACCTGCTCTTCACTAAGTTCCGCATGCACTTGATGAGGAATTGTATTTGTTTGTTGCTCAGCAGTAGCAGTAGTGGTTGCTGTTGTTGTATTTTGCTCGTTATTAGGCTGGTTGACCGTTGTCGATGCTTGAACAGGACTTTCAGAAATCACTGAATTTTGCGCTTGTAATGTGGGTTGTTTTTCAGTAGCAATCTCTTCAGTGCGACTTGAATTATGCCTTAGCAGTGGGTTCGGCATTGACGACTGTCTTTGGGCAGAGGTATTTAATATATTCGGCCTAAAGACGATACTGCTCTTGGCTTCATAGTACAATTCGTGCTGTCTTAGAACTATGATGTCATGAAAGTTCATTGAAAAACCCTTTTATTATAAATCAATTTTTACTATATTCGATTAACGGAGGCACATCGTTGTCTTCACTCTCTTTCTGTACTTGTCTGGTAGGTCTCTGCTGCGTTTTCGTTGGGGATATTACGTTGTGAGTATGGTTCGTCTCGCGAACCTTCTCTTCTTCATCTTCTTCTTCAATTTCAACCCGATCTCTAAACTGCTCTTTTTCTCGTTTGGCCTCAAGCTCTGCATGATCTTGCGACCTCTCCACTTTAGTTTCTTCAGCAAATTCCGATATATCATTTTTCATTAGCAATTCTCTTTGCTCTGGAGAAAGCGCTTCCAAACCAAAATCTTCAGCTGCTGGCTGGTTTGGCTCTGCTTTATCATTTGATACATTTTGATGCTGTTGCTGTTGCTCTGGTAATTCATTTCCTTTTGATTCAGTAGTGTTGTTCTCTTTCTCTGATGGGATTTTCTCGCCGCCAAGAAGCAAGTTCGCAATCGGTCCGCATTGAGGACATTTGAATTTTCGGGACTGAACCGCGATCTTTTTGCGGTCTTCTACGCTGTAACTGAGAGCTCCGACTCCAGCAACTTGTTCTTTCTCAGGGAAATAACTTATGAGCGCTTGCAGCATCGATCGAACTATTACGAATAAGAACAAAAAAATCTCTGCAATTAGTTACTCGTCCACGCTGGGTTCCAAGCTTCTGGATGATAACTCGTAATGGTCAAACAAATCGGAGTGTTAATCTCGTACCTACCGCTGGGCTGTAAGAGAGAAATAAGTATCACCTCATTTCTAGAATATTTGGTACCGTAATGAAATATATGGAGGGGGCTTTGAGCGGGTAGTCCACTGGAAGTTCAATTTTACCGTGGTAGATACCGTCTTCGAACTCGGTGTCAGGAGGCCCTCTAATTGTGAAATGCCAGATGTGCAGCTGACCCTATGATGATATTAGTTGGAGTTTTCGTTGGTTAATCAAGTTTCTGACCTCGAGAGGGGCTGCAAACATTGTATCAGAGCGGTTCGTTTCAAATTCTTTTTGTTCTTTCAATATACGCTGGATTTGGATTGATCGCTGCATCTTTTTAACTTTTTTCCTTCAGAAATAAATATATTGATACGTGTTGGGTTGGGGTGTTCACTTACTTTGAACAAATTAATAGAACTCAGAAAAAATGTGAGTTTCCAGAAAAATATCACCTCGATGAAGCTGTTAGACACCTCTGAAATTGTAACAATTATTGTGCAACTCCAAAAGAGCAAAGACAATTTTCAACAGAAATCAGGAAAATGCATTTACAAGAATCAAAACCTGTTCATAATTAACATGGCATAATGACAAGTATAAATGAAGAATCGACAAATTCGGTCTTCAAGAGATGAATTAAATCTTTTTCTTCTAACGTTTCTTTGGTCCAGATATTTGGAATTTTCAAGAAGCTTATTATTCGTCAAACATGAGAAAATACTCGACAGCATGGCTTCTGCAACTTGTTGGAGACGCATAGAAATTTTCTTCGGATTTTGAGCAGATGTTAGTAGAATTTTGTCGCGTATTTTAATGATTTCTTTTAAATACTAAGAATTCCTCTCAACTATAGGGCTCTTCTTCGAACAAGTTTAGATATACATTTTTCTATTACAAAAGCCAGATATATTTCATTCTTCAAACATCGATCGATGAAGCTGTTTCTGATCATCAGTGAGCAGCAAAGAGACTTGACAAAATTCTATTTAAACATTTTCCATACCAATCCAATAACTATGAATTTTAATTCTGAGGAATAAGAGTCAAAGCAATTGTTAAAGAGAGAATGCGGGATTATACAATAAGAAAAGAACACAGAGTAGAAAAAGCAGACTAACATCTACGAATAAAATATGTCATTGTAGGTCAAAGTCGGTCAGATTTTCAATCGTGTACAATTTATAAATACACAAAGTTTCTTTAATAGCAGCATTATAGGCTTCTGAATAAAAAAACTTCATTATTATGAGAAAAATGAGCAAGAGGATTGAACACTATGAATATAATATTGACTCTAAGCCATTGGGAGCTGGGAAATTTGGCAAAGTATACAGGGGCATCGATACGAATGACCAGACACCAGTCGCAATCAAAATTGTCTCTCTTTCAGCTATGGATTCTGGGTATGCTGATTGGATCATGCGAGAAATATCTATTCTGAAAATACTCAAGGGTAAATATATACTCATGCTCAGAGATGTGTTCAAAACTGAAAGTAATATCTATATCATTACAAACCTCTGCAACGGAGGCAGTCTTGAAACCATTTTGTTAAAAAGCAAAACAATGAAAGAAAGCACTGCTTTAAAAATGCTTGCGCAGATCGCTGAGGCTTTCGTCGATCTCCAAAACGACGAACTCATCGATGAAAAGCATGAAAAAATCACTCTTATGCATAGGGACATCAAGCCAGCTAATATCCTTTTCCATGATGGAGATGTGTGCCTTGCAGACTTTGGCGTATCAAAAATGGTGAAAGATGAGGCCAAAGAAGTCAGAGAAAAGCACACTGTGCTTGGAACTCCAAATTACATGTCACCACAGATTTTGGCAGAGGCTGACTACTCATTCAAATGCGACATCTGGTCAATGGGTATGGTATTGTACGAATGCTTGTATGGAAAGAAGCCATGGGATGCCTCTTCTACATATAAACTGCTTGAGACTATCAGGAACAATGATCTGAAATTTCCTTCAGGACCTATTTCAGAAGGCACTCAAGAGCTGCTAAGAAAGATGCTGCAGGTTCAGGAGGACGAAAGAATAGATTGGAATGGAATATTGAATCATCCTGTGCTTGCAAAATATAAAAGTATTAAAACAGAAAGCAAGATAATGAAAGAGAAAGTCACTGAGCGCGAGAGTGAAACTAAGATTGATTGTGAAAAACAAATACACAGCTTAGAAGATTCCAAGTTTAATGAAGAATATTTGAGCCAGCAAGGAAAGAATAGCAGAAATAATTTAGATGAAGTGCAACCTATTAAGCGGCAAACGTCGAATACGTCGAATACATCGAATACTTCGAATACGTCGAATAGTAGGAAAAAGAAAATCAAATTTATTGATGATGATTTAAAAACTGATCAAGAGAGGAAGGGAACTAGTGAAAATCAAAATATGAATCGAAGTATGATGAATAAAGTCACGGTCCTTGGTAGGAAAGAGTCTAGAAGTGAAAAGGAGAGCAAAGAAGCTTTGCATGCTGATGAGAAGCAAAGTGCACAACCTGCGAATTCGAGAATCGTTATTATCAGTAAAGAATCCAAAAGTAATGAAGATACAAATGACGCACAACATGCCGATGAGAATCCAACTTTACACCAACAATCTACAAGGAGTCTTTTGGTCAGTAAAGTGGACTCTACCCCTGCAGTTGAAACAAAGGAAAAACTATCTATGGCTAAGAATCAACCCAGTGAGCAAAAATCTAAAAAGGAAGGAGGAAACTCTGCCATAATTAGCAATCAACCCTTTGAGCAGCAAAATAGGGCGAGTTATTCAAAAAGTGAAGTTATCGGGAAAAAAAACGCATCGGATATGAGCAAAAAGAAAACAACAATCACATTTATATAGAGATGCAATCACATAGGGGAATTCAAAAAATGCTTTACAGGATATTTATTTTTCTTATTTGACGACCAAGATATGATAACCTTTCGTTTTTAAATGATGAGTGATAGCGATTTAGGACACACATTGGCTGAAGCCGTTTCAATACTGATAATTCGTTTCTGCTGGCTGTGTGATACATTTGGCGTGAATTCCTTTGTACTTTAAGCAAGAAAGAAATTAACTTTAGATTTTTTACAGCCCTCATTGATGGTCTCCTTCTCCTAAAATAAGGAGACTACTACAGCTGTTGATCTCAGATCCTCTATTGCTCCTAAATACTTACATTCATGACTCATTAACTTTTAATCTTATGGAATTCATATTTTCTGAAGGACCATACACAGACAAAAATAAAGCAGTAGCAAATGCAGAGTGCTCATTTTTCAATCTCTTACGTTGGAGGTAGCTCAATTCTCATCCAATTCCTACACTTATATTCTTTCAATTCTCTCTTACCACTGAGCCCATCTCTTATTTCGCATACAGACCAATTTACTGATTATTCGTTGATATTTCGTTTTCTTCAATTGTGATTTGACCATCTTGATTCCGCTCTGCCTCTCCTTCTTGAATGTTATTTTGATCAAGATACGTCACCTCAGGACCTTCCGGAAATTCGCTCATTATGTCATTCATAAATTCATTATATCTCGTGAGTCCCCCTATCACTCCCATATTCACTAGGCAAATATTCGCTGTCTTATTGTCATTCAAACCCTTTGCGCACTAAGAGAACATGATTAACGAATCTCTTAATCATCAAGCATACCTCATAAGCGTTGTTATAAATATTCCAATTATCAGCGTTCTGTTGCTCTTGCGCTTTCACAATTTTGGACATGTTTAGAAGACAATCCAACTGCAATTTATTGTTTTTGACTTTCAGACTCAAGTTGTAGCATTTCTAAAAAACAAATTATTAGAAAAGCTGGACTGTAGATGATCTCTTACTTTAAATTTGTCTAATGCCTCCTCATAGTTCCTCATGTCTCGATACGTCAATCCAAGCTGTCCGTAAGAAAGACACTCTGATTCCGTATCCTTGTAAATATATTTCCATAATTATCGAGGCTTTCACAATTTATTTCGCTTACATTAAATTCGAACGCCCATTCCAACGCCTCTTGGAAGTTATTAACAGCCTCTTCTAAGTTTCCACCAGCCCTGTTCGCTATACCCAAGTTATAATATCCGGCAAAAGAGTTCTCTCTATCCGAGAGTTCGAGATTTTTCTGATGGAACTTCTCACTCATATCAGCCTTCCCTTCGTTGAAATAGTTCACGCCCAGACGATTCAGTGCCAATGCCATTCCGATTCTGTCTTCCATCGTTTGAGCACATGTAAAGAATTTTTTGTAATATTTAATTGCCTATAAGCGGTTCGTTGATCAAGAACCATGCTTAAATCTATAAAGTATTACGTCCTTATAATTCTTTCGATTTTCATGAACGATTGCCAAGTAAAAGCTGAGATGGGCCTCCTTTTGCGTGTCTCCAGCTTGCATTCCTGCCTTCGCTCTGAACAATAAGTCTTTCAGGTTCGATCTCGAGATATCCACAAGATTAACTAACGGTATCGACGGCGCCCATCCATTTCCTATGAGCAATTTTAACGGCTTAAGATGATGTAATTGAAGAAGAATATCTAACCTGGTGTCAACGGCGACGCAGGGTTGAAATTTGGAGTGTCCGGCGGTTGCACCTATCATATACGCTGTAAGAACAAAAATCACAAAGCAAAAGCGCAGACCTGGATTTGTTGATCGAAGAAAAGTCGTTCATTGTGCAATTTTTTTGAATCCTCATGAACATCGTTCAGAACAGTGTTTTCCAGCACATTGTTAATTTCAGTGTCGTTGATTTTCGAATCCGAGATTAACATACCATCAGGCATAGACAAATTCTTGGTTAGTTCTCTCTCATTAGGTTGGCGAAGTCCGACTCTTGAATCGTGAATGGCTGAGTTTGACAATTCAACTGAGTGGCGATTCAATAATTTCATAGAACGAGAGACCTGTGGTAGTTTATTTTTTGATCGAGGGCTCAGGAGAAGTGAGTTCCCGTCATCAAACGCAAACCTTGGTTTGCTCTCGGATTTCACTCCAAGCAAGAATTTTTCGCTCTTTTGCTCCTCACCGCCAGTATTATTCGAAGCCTCAGCTTTTCTTTCTTTTTCCTGTAGTTTTTGAAGAGCTTGTTCTTTAGGCGAAACAAAAATTTCTTGGTATGCTTGGAACTCCATGTCTTCTTTTTTGATAGGTTTTTTCTTGAAATCATGAGGTTTGAAGACCGTCAGCGGTGGTTGGTAGGATTTCACTTCCTTCAGTCGATTAACGAGAACTTCTGGTTTTGCCTTGCTGATTTGCTGTCCTAATTCATTCATATCGCTCTCTAGTGTGTGGAGCAGAGCAGTTCGTTTGAGAGTGCTCGTGGAGTTGTAAATTTCAGCAGTTCCGTACCGCGATGGCATGTATTTTACTTTTGCTGGAGATACGGGTTCTTCAGGTTTCCTTTGTGGAGAGAAAGTGGCTTTCAGAGAGACTTTCTTCGGTTCGATTTCGTCGACGACAGGCTTTTTCAAAAGCATTTTCTTTTGTTTGGGTTCTTGATTGCTCATTCTTCTACACCTTGGATTTTATCGCTTTTCAGTTTTATTTAAAATCAATATAACTCTCTATCTTAATCCGTGGGAGTTTTTTAATACTTTAATAATCATTACAGTTTCTTTTTCTCCTGAGAGCCATTAACAGTATCTCAGGGTATTTTTCAGGAGCTAGGTGACACTTACATTTGTGACTTGAGCCAATTGAGACCACAATATGAGAAAACTCGCGTTTTATATCATTAATTGAGTCAATAGACATAGATTTAA
>ENA-UOTZ01000791-UOTZ01000791.1-compost-metagenome-genome-assembly--contig:-NODE-791-length-25411-cov-9.038525_pt1 | contig 25411 bp, 12 predicted proteins | sample MGYA00238144_ERZ746983 | MGnify/ENA primary metagenome ERZ746983 (study PRJEB28759, sample SAMN06268863) | compost metagenome | isolation source: single cell | place: USA: California, Emeryville, Joint... | reverse complement strand
ATTTAACCTCAGAGAGCGATATTCCAATGGCAGGATCTTCACCTACGTCGGTTCTTCTCTTATCGTGATCAACCCTTACTGCGCTATCCCAGAGCTTTTCACTCCAGAAATCCTATTGAACTTTCAGGACGCTGTGCGCCAATTGACGTTCGAACCGAAAAGCCACATGCCGCATGTTTACGCAATAAGCTCTGCCGCTATCACGAACCTTCTCCGCGACCAGAGAAACCAAGCGATCGTTATATCAGGAGAATCAGGGGCAGGAAAAACAGAAAATACGAAATTTGCGATGAAATTCCTCACTTCGCTAAACAGCGCTGGCGGCGAGAATTCCACTGAGCCTTCAATAGAGGATAAAATTTTAGCATGTAACCCAATCCTTGAGGCCTTTGGTAACGCGAAGACCGTCCGAAACGACAATTCCTCGCGTTTTGGGAAATATGTTTCATTGTTGATTGAGAAAGGTGGCAATGGGAAAATCCTCGGTGCCACGCTGACGAATTATCTCCTTGAGAAATCCAGATGCTGCACTCAGTCTCAAGGTGAGCGGAACTATCACATCTACTACCACCTCTTCAAAGGCGCGTCAATGAAAGAGTTAGAATCCCTCTACCTCGCGAAGGACGGACAACCTTTAATGGAAAGTTTGGAATATCTCAACCGCTCTGGATGCTATGTAGTTCCAACGGTAAACGACGTTGAGCTTTACAATGAGGTGGTTTCTTCGTTCAATACGATGAAATTCACGAAAGAAGAACAAAAGGCGATTTGGACGCTGGTGGCTTGCTCTTTGCTCCTCGGAAACGTGGATTTCGATGATTCTGGGCTCACAGACAAAATCCCTTGCGCAGTGAAAAACGAAGAGTATCTCAAAGCAGCGATCGACTTGCTCCAATGCGATTATGCTGAGTTATCCAAAGCCTTAACGATCAAATTCAGAGAAGTTCAAGGACAAGTCATCGAATCAACTATCTCTAGAGCAGATTGCATCACCCAAAGAGACTCGCTGGCCAAGGAGCTCTATAATCGGCTCTTTAACTGGCTAGTTAAGCGCTTGAACTTTACGGTCATGCCGCCGGAATTTCTCGTCGAAGGAGCTAATATTCCTCAATTGCTGACGAACTACTATCACATCGGACTGCTAGACATATTCGGATTTGAAATTTTCAAGGTGAATAGCCTCGAGCAGCTGTGCATTAACTATACAAACGAGCAATTGCAGCAGCTGTACATCTACTACATCTTCAAGGCTGAAGAAAAAGAATTCTCTGCCGAAGGACTCCAGGATTACGTGACTCAGCTTGTGTTTAAAGACAACCAAGACGTTATCGATTTGCTGGACAAGCTGCCCTCAGGCATCTTCTGCCTCACTGACGAGTCTTGCTTAGTGAACTCGACAGATGAAGCCCTATGCCAGAAAATCCTTAAATCCCATGAGAAAAACCCTTGCCTGACCAAGGCAAAGCTATCCAAGGACACTTTTATCGTACAACACACCTCGAGTCCCGTGGAGTATAACATCAACGGGTTCAGGTTTAAGAACCGCGATGAGTTAAGCCCTTATATTGAAAAAGCGCTTTTCAAATCGACTTTCACAGAGATTCCGCGTATCTATAAAGGACTGTGCGGCAACGAGCCCGAGCCTCCAATCCAGGAAAAGAAAGTAGGGAGCACAAGGGATAAATTCCTTGGTGCGAAGTTCCGTGTGCAAATGAGAGAGCTCTACAACGAGCTGAAAAGTTGTGATTGCCATTTTATCCGGTGCATTAAGCCCAATGACAAGAAGGAAAAGAAGCTGTTTGTGCCGCGAATGACACTACAACAGATTCAGTATATGGGTATCCTGGAGACGATTAAGGTGAGGAAATCGAGCTATCCGACGAGAAGGCTCTATAAAAACTTTTACGAGAAGTATGAGGAGCTGGCCGGAGAATACGCTGCCAAATCGTTCTTGAAACATGTTGAATTAGGCTCAGATTTTAAGGAGATGTCGAGGGCTATTGTAAAAAACGCATACACTGACTTTGGAGTGGGGATACTGTTTGGAAACACGAGAATTTTCATGAAACTGCAGGCGGAGGCCGAGCTCAATAAAGTCTTGGGTGAGAAGATCAAATTCAAGCAACTGGCTGCCAGAAGGATCCAAAAATTGTGGTTTAGATACAACTGGTTTGTGAACAAATGGCTGGTTGTCAAAAAGAAAGTTTTCACTTGTCTTCGAGGAATAAGAACAATTCAAAACCTGTTTAGAGTCAGAGAGATCGCGAGGAAGTTCCAGAAAACGAAAAGCAGCACGAAACGCCTCCAGCGCTGGTATAAGACGGTTCTTCAGCGAAGGAAGTTCCAAAAAGCGCAACGAGTGGTTCGAATGATCCAGGCGTGGTGGAAGATGAAGTTTTACTCTCTGAGACACAAACAGTTAAAGGCAAGTGCTAAGTTGATAAACCGAGTGGCGCGGGGGCTATTAGCAAGGAAAGAGAGCCGAAAACTGAAATTTATTCAGGGGATCGTCGATGGGATACTTGAAAAGGGAGCAGTTATCATATTAAAGAAAGTACAGGATGCTGCAGCAACGCGGATTCAGGCAGCGATAAGAGGATTTCTTGTTCGAAGCAGGCATAAAGAGATCGTAAAGCAGGTGAAACTGGTGGGTTTGAACATGCGGTTAGGGAAGTACGCTGTCATATGTCAAAGGAATATTAGAGGGTTCATTGTCAGAAGCAAAATCGCGCGGTCGAATAAAGCCGCCAGGGTTATTCAGGGGAAATGCCGTAGTATTTGGCTGCGAGAAACGTTTTTGAAAATCCGAGCGGCGGTTCCTGTGATCCAGCGTTGCTTTAGATCCAGCTTGGCGTGGAAAACGCAGGTAAAGCGGCGATTTGAGACGTATAACGGGAACAATAGGATTAGCTTCGATGAGTTGATTGGAACGGAGTATGGAACCTTGTTCGGCGGGATCAGGCTTTACAAGGAGCAGCTTGCGCTCGGCAAAATCACGATTGAAGAGCACGAATTTGAGGAAGAACAGGGCACGTTGAACCGTTCGAAGCAGCTGCCTTCGAGCCTAATAAAAATCCCTGTGTTTATTCGGATCATTGACTTGGATGTGCTAGGCGATCTCTCCGAGATGTATGACTCGCGTTGGAGCGTTCAGGCGATGGAAATTCAAAATCAATACTTCAAAAACCATGAATACGACGTTCAGGTCTATGAGGTCGGTGGATATCATTCATTATGCATGACAAATCATCCAAAGCTCTACTCTTGGGGCGTTAATGATAAATTCCAGCTTGGGAGGCCACTGAACCTTAAACAGTTCAAATATGAGACAGAAGAAGTGCCTTTGAATATGTTTCTTGACGATGCGAGACCCCGGGTAGTTAAGGCAGGCGATGATCATAACTTACTGCTAGATAGCCAAGGTCGAGTGCACGCCTGGGGCGCGAATAACAAAGGACAGCTCGGAATCGGCCACACAAAAGACGTCGGCGAGGTGCTGCAAGTCGATCTCGGAGTACATAACGATCCAGTTGTTGGTATTCGTGCTAAGGGAATGCACAACGTCGCTGTAACAGCCTCCGGCTCTGCGTTTGTCTGGCCGTTTCTTCACGAATCTGGCTGGATTCTTAGTCCTTACCAACTAACCCTTCCGAAAAACATCAAGATTACCTCCGCGTCATGCGGTATTAATTTCACTATACTCCTCGCCTCTAACGGGCTGCTCTTCTCGTTCGGGACAGACAATTCAGCCGGACAACTCGGACTCGGAGACACTCAGCCCAGACTCTACCCTACTCTGGTTTCTAAGCTGAAAAACGACGGTGAGTTAGCAACACAGGTCTCATGCGGCTACAAACACGTGATCTGCAGAACGTCTTTGGGAAGAGCTTACGTTTGGGGCTGGGGTGGCAGCGGACAATTGGGCCTGAAAGACACCGAAAATCAGCTTCAGCCAACTCATTCGGAAATCCGCTCAGGCGCCGGAAAAGAGAAAGTCCTGCAGGTGCAGGCAGGGTACCGCTCTTCGCTCGTTTTGACAGAAAATCGAAAGTTATTTTGGACAGGTACTAATGGAACGCTAATAGGACTGAACCATTTCCGTGAAATAAACCTCGCAGATAAGATCCCAGGCTGGACAAATAATCTTGATCTCCAGCCGGTCAGAGTCCTATGCTCTTGGAGCAAATCGCTTTCAGTTACCTATGCGACTTTTCTTGATACGAGACCAGCAGAGTTGAACAATACAATCAAGCCTAAATTTGCTAGTAAGATTACCTCTAAACTTGAAGAGCTCGGATGCTTGGAGGATATCACGCTGCCTTATATTGATACGCTATCCAAGTATTTCCCAGGGACGATAATGAAAAAGCCGACAGTGATGCAGCCTACGCCTAAGAAAAGGAAAGAACAAGAAACCATGCAAATCAGATCACCGGATAAGGGTCCTCTGAGCAGAAATACGTCAAAAAGCAAAGGATATAAGGGATTTCCTTTAGTTGCCGCTGGTAATCAGATCAATTACGATGGAATGCAAGCAAGCGAAGACCAGCCGAGCAGTGGCCAGCAGGATGGTTTGAGCAGCGAGTCTTTTATAAGAGTGACGGATCATCTTTATGAACTTACCACAGAAATAAAACACGAAACGATTCTTAACGAATCTCAGCGTAAGCGAGAAAAAATAGGCGTCTTGCAGGAGGTTCAAACGAAACCGGTGGCCGGACGGGTGCTAGGAAGTCCTCCAACGTCAATGAAACTTAACAAAAAGCCTCAAAGTCCAATGATAAGAAGCCCAGAGAAGAAAGTAAGAGAATCGCCGCAGATGGCTAGGAAGGCGACGAGAGAGTCTCCCCAGATGGCGAGGAAAGCGTCGAAAGATACTACTCCACAGTCAAGTAAGAGGAGTTCGGCTGGGTCTCAGGAGCTTGAATGGAGCACGAAGTTAAGGTTGCTGAGGGAAAAGCTCGAGCAGCTTCTGTTGAAGCCGATGGAAAAATGGAACGAAGAAGAAAAGAAATTCTTTAAAATAGCCTCGGAACCAGAGCTTTATAACCTTCTAAGAAATGTAAAACTGTCATAAGAGGCTCTAAGGGTGTCCTTGAGCTCAATAGCTGTTTGTAAGAAGATTAGATAAAGGATAGTAACTATAAAATTTTGAAGACTAGACATTTAAAGTTAGAAATGAACAATTCTTTGTAATTACGCATATGTTGATCATATATAGTGATAGTTTGTTGAGAAATATTAGTGTTCATGCTATTTCTATAAAAGTTACGGATATTCAGCGCAAGAACCGACATCTCTGACTCTATAGAGATTGAGAATATCTCTTTTCTGAATGTTTTAAAATAGTGTTTTACTAGCTATTTTTTTGGTCTTCTCTACTTAATTAAATTCAAGTGCAAGAATTTCCAAAATAAATTTAATTCAAACAACAAAATCAAAATGAACTGTCCGCTTTTAAGCTTAAAAGAAAAGCTCCTCCTTACTGAAGCTGACGCTCAAGAAAAACCCAAAGGTAAGTCGTAGTCCCAACAGCATCGGTTTAATTCGAATAACAAAGACACGGAGAACAATGAAAATATTACCAAACTGATCTTCCGATTCAGGAAGAAACACACAAAAAGGCCTCTCCCGGATGTGCTAGGTAATTTTTTTGTGTAATTATCGCCATCCGAACTCGTTTCGCCATAGTTATAGAGACTAGCGACGGATATGAAGCTCGGAAAGAAAAACAGGTCAAAAAAGAATTAGAAGAAGTGCGCAATCTCTTAGCTGATGTGACTTTAAAAGAAGTCGTCACGGGATCAGCTCCAAAGAAGCCAATGGGATTAAATGAATCAGAAGGCACTGATAAAAACGCAGATTTCGAAACGAGAGCGGTTCTTCAGGCTACAACGATAGAAGAACTCAGAGAGCTCACCAAACAAAACGAAAAAGCCTTTTATACGCATTTTAAAACTCTGGCATTTAACGAGCATTTGAAAAAGACACGTGATGACATTTTGACGGAGAGAAGGAAAAAACCGATTACTGTTATCGATATTGAGTTCAACCAAGCCGGGCAGATAGTTATTTGCAATGACAACCCTCCTGAAAAGCAGTAACAAACTGTAACATTGCAAACTAATCTTTTCCTCTTCAGGTTAGATGAATATTTCTGCGTTGATGATGAAGAATACAGTTATTATACCTTCGATATCCTCAGTTCAGATGAATGTAATATTATTTATATTAATTCGGGGGTATTCATGTGGTTCTTGTCCTCGAGGCAGCCTTTAGTTTTAAAAGAGAGCCCTTGTTTTTGAATCTAAAAGTCGTGGATATAAAGAAAGATGAGACAGAAGTTATAGAGCCGAAAATCTTTGAGGAGCATTCTGGTAAGCTTCGTTTAATGTGGAGATATAGTCTTATTGTAGTTTGATAGCAGGTGGATATGAGACAAGCGCAACAAGAATTCGTCACTTTGATGAGGAAGAGATCAGGAATCATAAGAAAATAGGAAGTGAAAAAGACAAATTTGTGAAGGAAACAAGCATCATGGAAGAGGAAGATGAGTCAAAAACTGAAAATATAATTCAGAGAGAATGCCTTTTAAAGTAAAGTTTCTCTTACCCTATCAATTTAATCATTTTAGTTTCATAACCCGAGAGAATTTGGTATATGTCGAACCTGAAGAAGTAACAACCTATTCCGACTACTAATAGGATCTTGAGAGTTTAATATGAAGTTATTAAAGGATGTATTAGCATATCACATCCTTGTTACTCTAACTGAGCTGAAGGGTCTGACTTTGTATTTCATAAATTATTTTACGAATTGCTCAAAGCAGTCGGCCTTTCTATAAATATGCTTTCTAAGTTAGTTATTTTTCAATTTCATTATCACTAATTCTGGTCTCTCTGTGGAATATTATTAGAAACTCACTTAAGAATTCGAGAAAAGATGAGAATAGCGAATACTGTCCTAAGAAATAAAGAAAGAAAGTCTCAACTATAATATGACTTAATCATTATTTCAATTATTAGTTATAGTAGACTTTTGTTGTTCTATCTCTCTTTCATTAATGCTACACTCGCCTCATTCATCGCGAGTGCCAGTCTTTGCATGAAGTTCCTGATAATTTGAGTTTAATTTTCCTTCCTTTTCAGCTTTCTCAATTTCTACTTTCAACGCTTCAGATCTGATCTCGAGTCTAGTTGCAGCTATCTGATCCAAAGGAGATAGTGGCGATTCAGTCTTAAGAATCAATTAATTGAAGTTATCCCAATAATTCCATACTTTTCCTTCGGATAGAAGGCGTTCAATTTCGAAATAGTACTTGGCATAGATCTTCGCTTTCACATTAACCTGATATCTGAAACACTCAGGTTAATTGATGGAGAGAAATCAGATAATACTGGATTAGCTCAAGGAACTTTTGCTCAAGTGCATCGATCTCCTTGACTGTAAAGAATGGATAGATGAACGCAGCTTTATCATTGGAAATTGGGGTCTCATCACATACCTGCAATATTGCAATAAGCAAAAAAGTAATGAAAAATGAGACCTTATAAGCAACCAACAGAGCGCAGAGGACAAGAGGTCGCCAGTTAGTGGCAGTAAGGTGTACTCCAGCCGCTGCGATTATTCTTTTGATGTAGATGAGGCTCACTACCAAAGTTTCTGGTCTATTGAAATCTTAATCAACTAGTTCCAACAGAAAAATTACCTGACTTGCACGCAGTCATGAAGAGAGGTAATAAACCCGCAGATCTGCTCGACAGTAGGAAGCTCCTTCAATTGAGCTAAACCTTCTTCGCTAATCGGTTCTGATTTATCTTTAATATATTTTTCTTCGTCGAAGTAAGCAGCGTCAACGGAAAGAGAAGTATCTTTAGCAATTTTTTGGTCCTTTGGAACAGAGAGGTAAGGATATGAGATGAATATGTTGAGTACTTCCAAGAGATGAGCATGTAGGGCGAGCGAAATTGACTTAAGGACGTTTTTGATGTAGTTGGTTTCTTTTGTGGAGGAAAGAGCTTGTGTGCCTGTGCTGTTTGCGTGCTTGTTTGAGTCCTTGCTTGGTTCCATGGATGCTGATGATGATGTTGATTATTAGAAGATTGGTTATATTTTGTTTTTCTCTTGGTTATTTATCATCTAATCGGCTAGCGCCAATTTTTCTGGTTTTGCGACGCTGTCGGATTAAGTTGTTATCGGAATTTGAAAGAAAAGATAGCCAGATACAAATTAATTATATCTGTGATCAGAATTTCCAGCAAATATCAGCGAATTGGATGGTGCTAGCAGAGTGCTTCTCAATCACAATAGCAACCCTCAGGAAATTACAAAAATTCACCATATTCAGGCATTTTATTTGATTTTTCTAATTTCTGTGAGGTGTTTCAAATCTTTGTAGACAATATCTCCAATTATGTGCTTCGGTTGTAATTATCGCTGCTGCTATCCAAGAGATGGATTGATTCTTTGAGAGTCAAGCATTTTAAGTAATGAGAATATCTTACGATTTAAGCGTTTGTTCCTTTTTAAAATGCATTAAGCTTGTGAACAAAGGACAGAAGAGAGTATACTTTATCAACGGCGTTTCTCTAGAGGAGTCCCAGTTCTTTAAGATGCACATGAATCTGAATTTGTTATATTGAGAGAAAAGAAATCCGTTAATTTGCATATGGTTAATATCTAATAAAATTGTCTCATTCGACTGGGAAATACAAAAACCCAAAAAAGACTAAATACCTTTGTAAAGTATCTCCTCATAATTTCAAATTCAAGGAATCACCACTGATTTCCAATTTTTCGGTCTTATTTACTCGAACCCACCAATGCACTGTTTTTATTAATTCATTCACTTGACCTCAAATCCTATAATACGAGCCATACTTCACCCAGCGCCGAAAATTCTTCAGTCAAAATGCTTTGATATTCTCTTGGTTTCACACTCTTTTATCAATAGTGATCCAATTAAAATTGCCGAAATCTGAAAGCAAATTCTTGAAAGTTCCAATTCCAATTAACATTTGCAATTCCAACACTCTCTCGATGAAGACTCAAAAGATTCTTCATGCCTTGCTATACGAGTAATCTTGCTGACTCTCATCAGAATAACTGGATCTTTGCAGACATTAAGTCTGAAAATTTGGCACCAGGGGATGTTTTCCTAAAATTCCTGTCTTTTCTCGGTAAATAGCCTTTGTTAAGGTCTTCTAAAAAAAAAAATATGCAAATATGCGCACCTCATGACATTTCCATCCATGGAAAGTCTCAAGGAGCTTCCAGTCAATTCCTTTCATCTTCCTTTCTAACACCAACCCATTTTTATCAAAATATTTTCACCAACCACAAACCATCCCATTTCTAGTAATCACATTCCATTTCCATTTTACCACATCTCATTAGCTTCCTCCTTCTCCTACTTTTTTTTCTTCAGTTTTCCTCTTTTTTCTCGTTTTCACATCCGAATGGATTCTGTTGCATTAGCCAAGATAAATTTTTTTTGGCTCGTAAATTCAAGTAATAGAAGTGCGCCATCTAATTAAAGCTCATTTGAATCAAGTAATTTCCTGTCCTATTTTAAGTCTATATAATTAGGAAATAGGAAGTGCAATTTCAAACAAAACTTAAGTTAGTTCCGATAAACCGACCAGATTCGATCTCTGTGCCATGTCAGAAGCTCAATCAAAAAAGTTCGCTCTCTTTAATGAAAAACATTCTTAATTATTTGCCTTAGACCAGGTCTCAAGCGCCAGTCCTCCAAAACTCAGTACGGAGGCGATATTTTCGAGTCTAAAGATAATGACGACGTCCAAAATTCATCAATCAAGAACGATACTGTAACTCAACCCTCTACAACCTGCTCATAACAATACTAGATCGATGTAGTCATTACCTTCCTCCCTAAGAACGAAAAGGAGCTCATCCCTAATTTAAGAGCTCAATTGAAAGAGAATAATGATATTGATTTTTGCGATTTGATCAAAACAATCCGCTCCATGGGATTCCCTGTAGAAAAAAACATGATCTACTATTACAGCCCAACCAACGACCTCAACGTTTTCTGTGGGAAGGACCCTCTGCCTCCAGGCACCATTATCCCTGCGAGAGAGATAATTCAAGTTGGCGATAAAAATCAGGTAAGTTTCTCCCTTTATTTCTCTTTTCTGAAGCGGCTTTGATTAATCAGATCTCGATTCGCATCCGCCAGAACTCCTTCAACCAGTCTTTGAACCCTGACATCTCCTTGGAAGCAGAAGCCTCAAAAGCAGACAGCGTGGAAGCAGCTCCCACTGCCGGCGGAAAGCATAAAAGGACAAAAGAAAGAAAAATTGGCCAGGTTATTGATAAGGTGCTTTACTGGAGAAAGCTTTACACTGGCTACAATGACCCAAACACTGGGCAGTTGATTAAAATGTCGCTTGAAGAGGCTGCCAATAAGGTTGGCATCTCAAAGAAGTCACTAGACGATTATTTGCTGCAGATAAGGTATATAATTAGCCTAGAAGAAAAGTATTATGTACTAATAATATATGATAGATTTGGAAAGAAGTTTGGATTCAATTTCAATGATCACTATAATGACAGAGTGGGTGTCCTCAGAGCATTCGTGAAGAAGAATAAAGGAGCGGGAAGATCAGGCAACAAGGGTTACTTTGATGATTCGAGTAAGCTTATTGTGTTAGGAGTGGATGGGTAAATTTTTTTTATTCAGAGATGCCGTTTGAAATGGAGCAGTTGTTCGATAAAAAAGATAAGGTAAAGGGAGAAGCGCCATCGCAGAAGGAATTGGCAGCACCGAACATTTCGTCGAGATCGAAGAAGATATCGAAATGATTTGAGGTTTTGGTCATAGCAGAATTGGAAAAAAGAGTTTAATTTTCCTAAGGATACATTTTGTCATGCATATTGATCGGGTTTTGAGAAAACCTTATTATATATCTAGAAAGAGCGGCTTTGCATATTAGATGAAATTATTGGGGCTCATTTAAATATTTTTGAGAGGAGTTCCTGTAGTGAAAGTTAAGAGTGGTAGGGCAGGCTAGGACTGTAAACATTACCAGGGTAAAGGTATTCAAACAAACAAAGAAACAAATGTAATTTGGAGGTGTTTGAAATATTTATTAAGTTGCAGTTTGAAAGTGATATTATGTGGCTCGTCACTTTGAGTTTCTGAACAGGAACAATCAGAAAATAATTCTCTCAATTTTAACTCGCTTGACTTTGCGGCTCAGTTCATTGAAATGTATCTCGTTACCAGTTTACGAACTTGAGAACTTTGTTGAATATTGATGATGCTTTACCACGCCGGGTAAATTATCTGACCTGTTTTCACATGCTGAACTTTCAAGCAAGAAAGGTAGTGATATTTTGCGTACATCTTGAAATAAGTTCATTTTCTGATGAATGAACAATGCTTGATAGTAAAGAAAAGAGAAAGCTAAGAAAGCTCGATGAATAATACTAATTCTTAGCTTTGTCAGTAATTAATTAAGTAAAAACAACAACAAAAAATCGTTTATCAACATCTGAAGTCCCATTCCTATCCTCTCATTTCCTTCACTAGATCATGATGGAATCCATAATTCGAACTTTCGTGCCTGAAATTAAATAGTTTGAACATTCCGGAATCTTTGGAGAGAAATATTTAGAAAGAAGAACAATTATTGAAGGCCTAATCTGATAAAGCGTCAATTAGTTAATAATTTTTTTGCTCTATTCTCTTGTTGCAATTTCTTAGCATCACAAACGCTGTGGAAGATCTTTTATTTCTCATGCAATCTGATATTTTTCGAAAAAATCTTAGAATTTTGGAATAATTCATTAATTAAAAGTTTACCCACAATTATGGAATTTTTCAGCTGGAATTCTGCTATTCTAGCTATTCTCGTTCTTATTGCCATATGAGCACTCATCAAATACTTAATCAGCCCCTATCTCATGCTAAGCGAGCTGAAAAAAAGTCAAAGGAGCCGTTTTCAATTTCATTCCAATCGCTGAAGCAATTCCAGAGTTCAGAAAATCTGAAAAGCTTCATGACAACCCTTACACCTCATTCAGAATCAAAACCCTGAAATTTGTTTCTTGGCGAGTCCTTTTCTCAATCAAGTCATAATAGAGCTCTATGATTCAGAACTCATTAAAGAGTTTTTCTCAAAACAGAAATCAATCAAGAAAGACATAAAACTGATGGGTGTCGTTTCCGATTTTAGTCGACTTGGTATTGTTATTACTGAGGGAGAAAAATTTCAACGAAAACTTCTATCGAAAGTCTTTCATTTCGATTACATGAGGTGTATCATATCAATAGCATTGTCAGGAAATGGATCGCTCAAAATTGTAAAAACTTCCCTAATTCAACCGTGAATGCCACGAAGAACTAACGGCTTAGACGGGAATGGTAATTTGGCAAATATGTTTTCGGCTTCGCGGATGAAAGCCAGACAAAAAAGGACATTGAAAGGATAGTTGAGAACGGAAACGACTCCATGGCTCTCATAACAGATCCTCTAATCCTAATTTTTGGCCCTAACTTCTATAAACTAGGTCTTCGCGAGGCTTATTGTTGGGAGAAATTTGAAACTTGCAAGAAAAAGATCCTAATAAAGATAGCATTGAAGGTCGCTCGAAGCATTTAATTGAGCTTTTGAAGATTCGAAAGAGGTATAGTTTGGGAGTTACAGTCCAAAGGACCAAGCCGCAACTCAAAATATTTCTCGAATCCTTCAGAATTCAGGCCAGAGAGATGGATTGAAGAGCAGAATATTGGTGTGAAAGACCCGTTGGTGTTTCTACCTTTCTCGGTTGGAGAGAAGATACATTGCCGAGCATCTAGCCTATATTGAAGCGAAATTACTTCTGGCGGAGCTGTTAAGAAGATACAAAATCGATATCAAAAGACCATATAACTCAAGATGAGGATTGGAAATACCTACGAGACCTTTGACCCAGTCATCGCTATTTGCACTGAATTGCAGTTGTATTACTAAATATATGAGTCAATGTGAGGTCTCATCTGCCCTTCATTTAGAAGAAAATATAACTTGAGACCTTCTACTCAATTAACTCATTGAAAGAAGCAAATGATGCTCCCAAAAAAGGTACCTGCAGCATAATTTATTGTAAATACGGGTGTAAACACCATAACGAAAGTTGATCAAGTTGGATACCGTTTTTCAGATTTGTGAATCCAAATTAGCGCTATAAAATTAGATATCGTTTATTATGGTTAACTTTACACCAGACCTCAATTTCGTATAAAATAATTTATTTTAGAAACAAATCGAGCGGGCAAAAATATGGAGCTCTTTAGCTTCAAATCTCTCATCTTCACCTTCATTGTCTTAATCATCATTAGAACAATACACAAGTTCTTCATCAAGCCCTACTTCTTGCTTCAAGAATTGAAGAAAGTCAAAGGCGCTTATTGCCTGTACCGTCCAATCGTCGGCGGGTTAGCTGAATTAAGAAAATCCGAAAAATTGCACGGTGATCCTTTCACTTCATCGAGAGAGATACTTCAGCAGAACCCTGGACTGCGGTTCATGGCAGGTCCTTTCCTCGACCAAATCATGATTGAGTTGCATGATCCAGAACTCGTCAAGGAAGTGCTATCCAAGCAAAAGTCGATCGAGAAAGACATGAGACTGCTTGGAGTCGTTACTGATTTTGCTAAGCTAGGCGTGGTTTTCACCGAAGGCGAGAAATGGAAAGCTCAAAGGAAACTACTTTCAAAAGTCTTTCATTTCGAGTACATGAGTGAATGTGTGTACCACATCAACATCATTGCCAAGAAATGGCTTGCCCGAAATTGCAAGGACACTACTTCGACAGTTAATGTCACCAAAGAACTCAGAGCTTACACCGAAATGGTCATTTGGCAAATATTCTTCGGCGATGAGGTCTTTGTCGACGAAAGTCAAGTCACGAAGGATATCCAAAGAATGCTAGATAATGGACACGACGCTCTCACTCTTCTCACGGACCCGCTGATTTTAATATTCGGCCCTAATTTCTATAAATTAGGCTTGCGGCCTCTCGACAAGAAATATTGTGCGGATAATGCTTGGGTTCAAGAGTATTGCCGCGAGAAATTCGAAACTTACAAGAAAAAGCTGCTAAATGATAAAGCGAAAGGATGTTTGGAAGGACAACCGAGACATTTAATCGAGCTTTTGATTGAAGCTTCCATGAACTTAAAAAAATGCGACAAAATTCCCGACGCCGAGATCCAGTCGCAGATCCGTACGTTCTTGATGGCTGGGACAGACACCACAGCAAATCTGCTGAACATTGCTCACTACTTCCTTGCGGAATATCCAGAAATGCAAGAGAAAGCTCGAGAAGAGGTGAAAAAGTGTATTGGAGACAGCAAAGACATCAAGCATGAACAGCTGGCGAAATTAGACTATCTCACTGCGTTCTTGAAAGAGTGTCTGAGGATGTATGGTCCAGCCTCAAATCTGTTTCCTCGAATCGCTAAGGAAGACATCGTTCTCAACGACTTTACGATTCGCAAAGGATATAACATTAGTGTTTCCACACAGGGTCTCAGTCGAAATCCGAAATATTTCTCGAATCCGCATGAGTTCAGACCGGAGAGATGGATCGAGAAGCAGGATATTGGGGTGAAAGATCCGTTTGTGTTTATTCCTTTCTCTGCGGGAGGAAGAAGGTGTATTGCCGAGCATCTGGCCTACGTGGAAGCGAAACTGCTTCTGGCGGAGCTGCTGAGGAGATACAAGATCGATATCAAGAGACCGTATGAATTCAAGATGAAGATTGGGTCGGCCTATGAGACGGTGAACCAAATATCAGCGATTTATACTGAATTGTCTGCTTCGAAGTAAGCTGCTAATAAACCGAAAAATATAGTGCATTCTCAGAAATCTAATGAAATCTGAGCTAAATTTATAAGGAAAGCTTTCAGAAAGATGAGCTAAGATAAATCATATTTAAGTACAAAAAACTTCAAATTATCAACAATTCCTCGCAACATTAAAAAAACTCAAACAGTGTATTAATTTCTTTGTAGTAGAACAACAAAATGAATGAAATAGATGAGACTGCGCATTTTTATTATTTTGGCATTCTCAGGCAAAGAATTTGGAATGTCTTTACTCTTAGCCCTCGATTTTGGAGGTTGAGTTTCTTTGAATTATTATCAGCATTAATGAATGAAATTTTAATGACATAATCTCCATGCTACTAAAGTACACGAATCCTATTTGCTTGCTACATTATTTGAGGTGTTAAGATGTAATTCATTCCTTTGATATGCAGAATAGTATGCATTATTTTTATTTCTTCATATGATATCATCCTCGTGGCAAATTTCTCAGAACCTGAAGGATTGATTTACCTTCTTAATGGCGGTGGATCTCAAAATTTCCAAATTTTTGTGATTAACTCTAGATAATATCTTTTGCTCTATCATTACTGTATGGAGCTACCCATATCATCAAGAAAAAAACAAAAAAACTGCGAAATAAACTTTTCATTTGAAAATTATTGATATGATTTCTTCACTACGGTCTTTTAGAGAACGATTATACCTGTGAGGATCCAAAATATGAACTAATGATTTATCACCTAAAACCTCATTCCCTCAAAATTTTCCAGTTTCACCGTAAGCGAGAGTGAAAATATAATGACCTCCTCTTTAAGGCTTTCAACACAGTTTTGTTTTTTGTACCAATTCGCTCGAAGAAAACACAGGAATCCTTCGCTCTCTAAAAGTTGAGTTTTAATTTCGTGCTCTATTTTCAGTTGTTTTCCCGGGTGCATTGTATACTTAATTCAATAAATTCAAGAACTTTGCATTTCCAGATCCTACCTTTTATTCTCAGCAAGTTATTTTACGAAAACTTCGAAGAATTGTTAATTACAGAAGAATACCCGCGTTTAATCTGAACTGGAAATAAAAAAATTAATAGGAATCACCTCTTTATTGAGTACTATTTTCAAAACGGAGCGCCTTTGAAAGTTTACCCCCTTTGTTGGTTAAATTTTCACAATCTCCATGAATATTATTCTCGAGCGGCCCTAAAAGATTTTAGAATTATATCGATAAATGATGCTCCATGAATACAGATGAGCTATCCATAATCACGAAAATCACTTCAGCTCCAAGAATTCAGAAGACATATCGATCTACGTGAACGGTGATCCAGAAAAAATTTGAGAATTAGAGAATTGAAGCTATTTTAGAGTTGATTCTCAAAGTTAAATTAGGAAATGAGCTTGCAGACTTAATTAATTAAATAAAATCAGGCTCAATTCTTACTTGAGGAAAAACTCAGGTTTCGAAGCTATGATGCCTAAAACCACCACGTACAGCCCACGAATGACGAAGATCTTGCAGAAGGCTGGGGGACCTGAGGGTATTGTGCTATTTTGAGCTTTTTGAAGGAATTTTCTCTATGAGAGTAAGACCTGATGGAGAATAGCTTCTGTTAAATCCAAACTCCTCGATGAAAAGAGTGAAGGACTTCCATGATTTGAAAACACTTGCCTTTCGACATAAAGGCCTCTTTGGTTCGTCAATCCGACTCCTGAGAAAACAAAAAGGGCTGATGAGAGGACAATCTCAAGCGATTTTGCTAAATCGATTGGTTTGATGACTCAAACAACGCAAGCTCTTTGAACGTTGAAGGTAATGAGAGAGCAAGAATCTCTCTACTCTGATAAAATTTATATTATGGAATATTAAGAACATAACTTGAAGACAATCGATCTGAGAGAATCATGCTGCCGTAAGCATTGTAGCAAGTCTAAAAATTTTTAAGAGCAATGCGCTTTCGTTGAATCTCTGGTGATGCGGTTTCTTGAAAAATTTCAATTTTAATCCTGATTAAATCTGTAGTACATTAAAAACGAGGCCTGGATTTTTTTTTTTTTGGTTAAATTATGTTAAATTATTTCTTCATCTCTTTCTGAGACAGTCTTTCTAAGAAAAACATTTGATTCAACTCATAAGAGTTTGAAGTTTAATCTCTCTAGGGCCTCGCTGCTGGGAGTTGTTGTGCATATTTCATAAAAATTTAATTCATAAACAAAAAAATGAAAATGGAATCAATATTACGAAATTGCTCGAGGAAACTTTTTCCTCTTGTGGGTACTAATGAGAAATTTATGTGATTCAAGCAAGAACTCTTTAGCACTGAATTTTCCAGAAGAATCATCCTGTAAAATGATTCGATTAAATGAGTCAGCTGACAAAAAGTTATAATTATTAAATAGTTCGGTTTTTGAAAACCACAGTAAATTTCCAAACTCACAATGAGAAAAGTGTTGTGGCTTTTGTTATTAATCGGAATCTCTTGTGGAGTGGCTAGAGCAGCTTGCACTAACTGTGACCCAACCGACTATTGCAGGAGCAATTCGGATTGCAGCCGCTGCGATAGTAATGGTAATTGCAACGGTTCAGGTGGACACTCCTTGCGAAAAACATGTGATAATTACTGGGGTGGCTGGGGTGGCTGGACTGGCAATTGTGTACAGTGCGAAAACAATGGCGATTGCCCGACGACGAGCACGTGCTTAAAAGCTTCTGATAACCATTGGGGCCTTTGTGCCATGTCATCTACGTGCGTAAGCAGTGCTACTTGTACAACTTCACCTTATAGAAATTGCGTCACCTATTCTTCACAAAAATACTGTGTCCCTTGCGAATTAAACGAAGATTGTAAAGCTTGGTATGGTTCATTGTCCACATGTAGTAGCTCTAATCAATGCTCTGATGGATGCTCAAGTAACACTCACTGCAGTGGGTCAACACCCAAATGCAATACAAGTTCGAGTCCAAAAACCTGCATGTGTTTATCAGATGGCGACTGTTCCGGATCGACTCCGTACTGCGATACGGATTCTTTCCCACCTAAATGCGTTGAATGCAAGTCAAGTTCCGATTGTAATTCGCTCACCAAAGCCAAATGCGGAACATATATAACGACAAAAAAATGCGAAGAATGCGATTCCGATAGCGATTGCAGCAATTTCAATCCACAAAAAATATGTCGAAAATCATCATCATATTCAACTAACACTTGTGTGCAATGCACACAAGATAGCCATTGCGGTGGATCGACACCTTATTGTTCATCAAATGTATGTGTACAATGTACTTCAAACTCACATTGTACTTTGAAGAGCGCTCCGAAATGTTCATCAAATGTCTGTGTGCCCTGCACAACAGGAACCGATTGCCATTTTACTCCCGAAAATAAATGTCTCACCACGCCATCCCCTGCCACTTGCGTCCAATGTAGAACTGATAGTGATTGCGGGCCAGCCGCTCCTAAATGTAATCCAACTTCGCATACCTGCGTTGCCTGTCTGGGAAATACGGATTGTACCGCGAAGAATGCTGCTGTGTGCTCTTCAAATACCTGTGTACCTTGCACGGGAGTGGGTGATTGCCACTTCAATCCTGAGAATCAATGTCTTACAACTGTGGTTCCTGCAAAGTGTGTACAGTGTAGAGATGATAATGATTGCAGCGGAACCACTCCTAAATGTAAACCAGCTACAAATACCTGTGTTACTTGTCTTGATAGCACACATTGTACTTCAAAAACGGCTGCCAAATGCTCAGCATCGAATACATGTGTTCCTTGCACTGTGGCAGGTGATTGCAATTTTAATCCCGAAAATAAATGTCTTACTACTGTATCACCTGCAAAGTGTGTACAGTGTAGAGATAATAATGATTGCAGCTCAACCCCAACCACTCCTAAATGTGATTCAACTACGCGTACCTGCGTCCAGTGTCTTGCCAACACGGATTGTGGTTCAAAGAATGCTGCTTTTTGCTCTTCGAATATGTGCATACCATGTACATTATCGACTCAGTGTCACTTTACTACTGAGAAAAAATGTCTTACGGCTGCAACTCCTGCACTTTGCGTTCAATGTATAAGTGATAGTGATTGCGGATCAACCTCAGCCACTCCTAAATGTCATCCAACTACAAATACCTGTGTTGCTTGTCTTGATAGCACACATTGTACTTCAAAATCGGCATCCAAATGTTCATCGAATACATGTGTTCCTTGCACTGACGCAAATGATTGTCACTTTAATCCCGAAAATCAATGTCTTGCTTCACCCTCCCCTGCAACCTGTGTCCAGTGCAGAACTGACGCTGATTGTGTCCTACCGACTTCGAGATGCTTGCTCTCTACTCATAAGTGTGTCACATGTCTCACAGATACTGATTGCAGTGGGTCCACTCCACGATGTTTGACGTCTACCAGTACATGCGTGGCATGTATTTCGAATTCTGATTGTAATTCAGTCTCTGAATCGAAATGCACATCGAATACTTGTGTACCTTGCTCAGTGACGGCTGATTGCCATTTCTCAACGAGCCCGTTTTGCTTGACATCGGCAACTCCGAAGAAATGTGTGCAGTGTCTGACAAATAATGACTGTTCCTCAACTCCTCTGACTCCTCTATGTTCCTCTACAAATACTTGCGTTCAATGCATTTCTGACTCGCAATGCACTTCATTAATCGCGCCTAAATGCTCATCCAACACTTGTGTGCCGTGCACAGCTGACGCTGATTGCCACTTTTCGCAAACTCCGATGTGTTTGACGACTGAGTCTCCTGCCCAATGCGTCCAATGCCTTTCGAATTCTGACTGTTCCGCTACTCCAAAGAGTCCTATATGCTCGTCCTTGAATGGCTGTGTTGAGTGTAATTCTAACTCTGATTGTAAGGAAGTAACAGCATCGAAATGCGAATATAACGTCTGCGAAGCGTGTGAATCAGATAAGGACTGTCATTTCGATGATACTCCAGCCTGCTCATCATCAGGTGTTTGCGTTTCAGCATGCGATAAGTATTTCACTAGTTGTACTTCCTGTGCTGATGGCAGGTATCTACACGAGTCAAGTTGCGTGACATCTTGTCCTTCCTCCTATACAGAAAACAGTGAAACGAATACCTGCGATCCTGGATTATCTCAAGCGGAAGAAACGACAAAGTCTATGTCATCTGTAGCAAGCTCGGGAACACAAATTGCGAGCACAACAATGGCGCTAAATCAAATTAAAGGTGTTGCAGGGGCTGGTATGCTCGGAGCTGCTATGGGAGCGCAAATGGTCGTCATGTGCAAGTACATAAATATCTCCTATCCTTCAAATGTGATCATCTTCTTCAATAACTCCTTCCCAGTTACTATAACTATACCTGGGTTTACCAACCCCCTCGCTTCTGACGCCTACGATGCAGATTCAGAACTTAATAAAATTTATGACAATGGAAACCTGGAACTGTTTGAAGTAAGTCAATACGTGTTTGATAATGTTGGTGACGCGGTTATCACCCTAGCATTATGCTCTTTACTCGCTGGATTTGTGTATATGATACCTCGTGTGAGAATATTCGCTTACTGCATTTCTCCTAAACTCATTAAGATGATTCGTAAAGGAGAAATCCTTGGTTCAAATTTCGTGCTTATTAACTTCTTTTCAAACGCTCTTCAAGTGGTATTTTACTCCTGCTTGAATCTCTACTATCCTACCATTTATACACCCTTCGGCTATGTGAACTTCGTTGGTTCAGTCGGTTTTTTGATCGCCGTCACCTACTATCAAGTTTGGACTATCTTCAAATTACGGGAAATATACTACGAGAAAAAAGCGCTTGCTGAATCCGGGGCTCAGCAAAAAGCCGAAGCAAAAGAGGAAGAAGATAATGAAAAATCAAAAAATAAAACCGAAAAGGAGCAATCAGCAAACAAAGATGATCAAAACAGCAATCCCAAGGAAGACGAGCAGAAGGAACCTGAAAAGACAGCAGAGGGCGATGAAAAAAAGAAAGAGGAAGAAGAGAAAATCGTTCAACCTCACCTGAAAGCCCTTCATGAAGAATACAAAGATACCGCATTAGCTCAGCAATTATATATCCCATTATCTATGCTCAGAACCATCTTATTTAGCATGAATTTGGCTCTACTCCCTAATTACCCTCGAGCTCAGCCGATAATCGCAATGATTTTGCACATCTTTTATTTCCTGTATCTCACTATCACAAAACCGCTCAAAAAGAAATTCGATTTCATCGCACAAATTTACTTCGAACTCTGCGTTATCGGAGTAACTGGCTGTGTTATAGGAATCGCCTTCATCGCCACTAGCGACGATTTTGAATCCAATCTAGATTTGTGGAATAACCTTGGATGGCCTATCGTTGCTTTCAATTTTATGCTGATACTCGGGAGCTTAGTTTTGAGCGTTGTTTCGATGGTTGAATTGGTGCAAGATATCATTCGTATCATAAGGATCGTCCGAGCTTGGAGAAAAAAACAGAAATTACGTAAGCAAAAAATTGCCGCTGAGAAAGGCAACAGTCCTGATTTGAAGGTTCAAGACCTTGATAAAGAATCACCTGGCGACAAAACGATGGATTTATCAATGTTTGCAGCGACTTTAGACTTGACCTCTCGAGGGTTGATGCCTCAGCAATCGCTTGTCAGAATGGACAGTGAAGCCTATTCACCTGGAATATTAAGCATTAGGAGAAAACTCATAAGATCTAAAAACGGGGAATCAGATCCAACCCAACTGAATGCAAAACAAACGATTGATAGAGAAGAAAGCCCCACGAGAATATCCCTAACGACTGCAAATCCCATTCAAGATGGAACTCTGCGGAAAAAAGTGATTTCTGACGTCAGGGAGAGGCCCAAGCGGTTGGTTTCACAGGTTTCGTCTATTTCAACAAATAGCGATATAACCCTGAAGAGAGAGCTTTCAGATGTCGAAGTATGCAAAAGGTTACCATCGACGACTATAGATCCCACTCAAGATGAAATCCCAAGAAAAAAAGAAATTTCTGATGTCAAAGAAAGGCCTAAGAGGCTAGTGACCCAGGTCTCTCAGATTTCAACGGAGAGCGATATAACTCTCAAGAGAGGGGTTTCTGATGTTCAAGAAAGACAGCAGCTCTTTCAAAATAGTCCTGAATTAACTCCTAGCGATGCAACAATCAAAAAAGAATTTAGAAACATTGAGGAAAGGCGACGTAGGCTTGTACCAACATACCCTGACCAAGAGATGAGACAAGTGACGAATAATAATTTCGAAATGACTCAAGCACAGCGCACCGAGACCATTAACCTACAAACTATTGACTTTTCGAGGCTGCCTAGCAATCAGAGCCAGATAAGTCAACCTACTGAGCCGAAATTTACTGACAGTTCCCCTTATCTAAAGGAAAGGAAAAGATTGGTTTCAAATATAACGGATGATAATAATCCGATAAAGACTGAAAGGAGCGACGGAGGTGTTCTGCTGGGTGCGGTAAGCAGCAACGGCAGCAATATTGTCCGTCGAAGAAAGATTCAAAAGCATGTTGAGTTGAAGAAAGACGCAGCGGATTTGAAGGTTGAGAATTTGGACACTTATAATAATTCAATGTTATGAAATTTAGATTTGGTTTTTGTATATTCTTAATGCGAGTCCAATTTCATAGTGGATAACTCGATTTCTGTCATAGGTTGCATGCCTATGGTACATTGAATTTGAGATTTATTGAAAGATATATAAAATGTTTACTGTGCTCTCGCTAAATTCTGAATTATTTAGAAAATTTGGGTCTATCTTTGAGTTAATTTTGTTAAAGTAGGAGATATGAATTATTATTAATATGAGAATTTTCCACGATTATTTCAATTTAGATCTCCATATGGGCACAAGTGTTATGGACGCTAAGAGGATCTAAGATATTCAGACTCAATCTTTTTTTTGTTTCGGAAAAGTGTTTAGAAAAGATTAATATTTAGTAATCCCTTCAAAAAGTCTCGAAGAATGCTTAAGTTAATAGTCAAGTTCCTTAGTAAAAACTGAAACAATACGAAATTTATGTTGCAACGTTTGAAATCATTGCCAATTCTCACCCACATAAGAAGCTCTGAATCATGGGAAATTCCCTTTTTGAAAATTTGATTACAATGTATGCTGACACCCAAAGCAGAAATACATTTTAGGAGGTATTTCTAAATTAATAAAAATCAATTAGGTTCATGCGGGGGAAAATGTTGATTTTCCATGAACTGAGACCTCAATTAAACGCTCACGTCACCGATTTGCGCTCTGAGAAAATCTGAAATAATCATAGCTCTACAAGTATCTCCAAAAATCAGAGTCCTTTCCTACAATAAAGCCCTTGTAAGAAGGCAACTGTTATGCCTTCTGCATAATAAATAAGAAGCTTAAAAGTCAACTTTTCTGCAAAAATAGTTGAAAATAACCACTCTAATCTGCCCTGAAAATCGCCAACAGTCTTAAACTCTAATAACTGTCCAAGTTTTTCGCGTGTATTACATTGAAATATATATAGATATATGCTCGAATCAACTGATACCATTGAATCATTTACGGCGATCAAATATCAGAAATTCGCCTTGCCAAACTTCCTATATTGATGAAGTTATTTCCATAACGGCAGTCATAGTTACTGTGCTATATACTGATCGTTTGAAGCCTTTCTCACTTTCTCAGAGGCTATAAATTAAATAAATTATTTAATAAATTGCAGCAGAATGAGATATTGAAATTTTCTTGTGAATACTTTTGTTTTTTTGGTTTGCAAATAAGATTTTGGAACTCAGATTATGAAATTCATTCATCTTATTGATAGTTGTGAAAAAATTAATTGAAATTTGAATATCCTGATTGAAAAAGAGAGTCATCGTAGTTATATTTTCTTATAAAATCATTAGATCTTTAAGGAGGAAAAAAAAAAACGCATTCAATGTCTACTTTGAAATAATTATTCACCGAGAGTTAGAATATTCTTAAATTTTTGAATCTATGAATTTTGCAGTTCGAATGGCAAGACGTTTCTGTTGCATAGGTAATACTTCTATGAATGTTGTAAAACAAAATGCATTTTCAAGTTACTCTGAATAAGGAAGAGCCAGCAAGGTGCAACTGAATATAAAAAGAATTAGCATATTATTTCGATGTCTTCACGCCATCTTGGATTCCTCTTCAATTTTGTAGCTCCTTCATCACTAATAAAGTTGCTTTCCAAATAAAGAGTTTTTAGGTTCGTCCAGGTCGCATTCTTACTCAAGCTTGCAGCTCCTTCACCACCAATTGAGTTGTTATTCAAAAGAAGAGTTTGTAGATTAGTCCAGGTTGTATTCTGACTCAGCTCAGTTGCTCCTTCATCGCCAATTGGGTTGTTATTCAAGTTAAGAGTTTGTAGGTTGGTCCAAGTTCTATTCTTACTCAAACATGCAGCTCCTTTACTTCTAATCCTGTTGAAAGGCAAATGAAGTTCGCGTAAGTTAGTCCAAGTTTCATTTTGACTCAATCCAATCGCTCCTTCATCACTAATTGAGCAGTTTTCCAAATGAAGACTTTGTAAGTTAGCCCAAGTTGTATTCTGACTCAATGCAGCAGCACCTTCCGCACCAATGCTGTTAATTCCCAACTTTAGTGTTTGTAGTTTAGCCCAAGTTGTATTCTTACTCAAAATTGTAGCTCCTTCAGCGCCGATCGAGTTGCGCTCCAAATTTAGTGCTTGGAGGTTCGTCCAGGTCGTGTTCTTACTCAAGCTCGCAGCTCCTTCATCACCGATTTGATTGTGATCCAAATGAAGTATTTGTAGATTAGTCCAAGTTGTATTCTTACTCAAACTTACAGCTCCTTCATCACCAATTAAATTGCGATCAAAATGAAGTGCTTGCAGGTTGATCCAGCTTGTATTCTTACTTAAACCCATAGCTCCTTTGTTACAAATCGAGTTACCCTTCAAATAAAGCGTATGTAGGTTAGTCCATGTTGTATTCTTAGCCAATCCAGTAGCTCCTTCATCACCAATTTCGTTGAAGGTCAAATGGAGCGTTTTTAGGTTAGTCCAAGTTTTATTTTGGGCCAATCCAATCGTTCCTCTGTTATAAATTGAGTTGCGTTCTAAATTCAGTGTTTGTAGGTTCGTCCAAGTTATATTCTTACCCAATCCAATCGCTCCTTCTTCACCAATTTGGTTGTGATCCAAATGAAGTATTTGTAGATTAGTCCAAGTTGTATTCTTACTCAACTCTGCAGCTCCTTCATTTCGAATCCAGTTGAAACTCAAATGAAGTGCTTGCAAGTTAGTCCAGGTCGTATTCTTACTCAAACTTGCAGTTCCTTCATCACCGATTTGATTGTAATCCAAATGAAGTGCTTGTAGATTAGTCCAAGATGTCTTACTCAAACTTACAGCTCCTTCATCACCAATTGAATTTTGTTCCAAATGAAGTGCTTTTAGGTTGATCCAAGTTTTATTTTTACTCAAACTTGCAGCTCCTTTAGCACCAATTGAGTTGTTTTCCAAATGAAGTGTTTGGAGGTTCGTCCAGGTCGTATTCTTACTCAATTCAATGACTCCTTTATCACCAATTGAATTGTTTCCCAA
>ENA-UOTZ01000790-UOTZ01000790.1-compost-metagenome-genome-assembly--contig:-NODE-790-length-25433-cov-6.656334_pt1 | contig 25433 bp, 15 predicted proteins | sample MGYA00238144_ERZ746983 | MGnify/ENA primary metagenome ERZ746983 (study PRJEB28759, sample SAMN06268863) | compost metagenome | isolation source: single cell | place: USA: California, Emeryville, Joint... | reverse complement strand
TTGAGAAGGGAAAAAGTTAGTATTCGCAGCATATAGGATAATTTTACCTCCTCTTCGCGTTTCTTGTTTTGATTATCGATTTGACTCGCTCTTTCCATGATCACGTTCTTCATTTGTTCTCCTCGGCTCGCAGGCTCTGGATCGAAGTAATGCAGATTAGATTGATCAGATCTATTGCATAATTAATTTCGGAAATGATGGGCTAATCTTACCCGTATTGCATCTTAGTGAAGTTCTCGTTGCTGGGAGTCCGTCCCATTTTCTTTGACTGGTGGAGCAGACCTTTCTGAGAGTCGACTGAGGATGAAACTATGCTGTAATTCGGTTTAGCTCCTGGCACAGGAGATTTGTATTCTGGATATTTTGGTGGGAGCTTCTTCACGCTATTCAAATTAATTTATTGATCAACCATAGATACTATTTTATCATACTTTCCATACTCCTGAAGACGTTTTATTTCTTGATTTTTGCTTTGTTCCTTCAACTGCTTCTCATGGCCAAGGTTGTATTCAGCGAGGTAAATATTATCCTCCTCATCGTTTTCCTCGATGAGGTCATGAGGATTGAAGTTCTCATCAAGATTCTTCACGTCGTCATAGTGCATCTTCTCTAATTTTTCAATAGAGAATTTGTTTTTCTCAGGTTGGTTGATATTGTAGAGCATTTTCTTATGGTTAATTCCAATGTAAGAAGCTATAAATTTATCTCAGGCTTAGGCATTGTCGCGCTCATTAGAATTACTTTCGGAGTCATTTTTCTTCAGATCATATTGATGCAATGGACGTTGCACTCCACTCACAATAGAGGTGTCGCCTCCCTGCTTTTCTGCCATTTTTTGTTCTTTTCTTCCTGTTTATCAAAATAAATTAATCCTTCCACGTTAGAAAATTGCGCTTTTACTTCTGAGTTCCTCATGGATTTCTGCTGTGCTTTTCCCATGGTTCGGACGCACTTTAAATCTATAGCCTGCTGATTCTTTCGGGATGCGGAAAGCTTCTTTCTCCATAGTATGGAAGGCGATGTTAACGTTTCTCATTTTGCTTTTATACTGAAGTATTATTATTGTCCGAACTTAACAACCAAAAATTTATTACTGTTCCGTTGTAAAGCCCCATGTACTCATAAAATGCATCGATTCTGTCCGCATCGTTGCGGTAGTTATGGTCAGCTGTATAATAGATCACAGCCAATCTCTCCAAAGCTTTCTAAAAAGAAAAATAGCAATGAATAAGAGAGAAAGTCACGATCTTTACTTGGAATTCATCAAAAGTCAATTCTTTGTTCGTAGCTGAACATTTCTTGAAAATTTCAGCGGTTTTCTAAAAAGAATAATAAGCTCTGAAACCACATTAAGTAATTACCGTTTTATCTTGCCGATTTTTCAAGAGCTGGAAATCTCTTACAATGAAGGAAAACTCTCCCAAGCTCAATACATCAAGTTCTTTCTTGATATTATCGAAAGTAGTATAAACTCCGACTTTGCAATGCTGCTTGCAATAGAAATTATACATCTCTCTCAGCGCTTTCAATCTTTTCTCGGTCCTCTTGGCCCCTTTCTCTCGATGAGACATTATAGCTCCCCCGTCTTCTCTATCAAGCTCGGCCAACTGCTCCTTCAGCGAGTCTATTGTCCGAATAATCACTTTCTTTTCGATTTCCGATTTGCAGTCTTGTAATATTTGCTCATATTTGCCTATCGTTTCCAGCAGCGTGTCCCTTACTTGCTGCTTCGTGTCCTGTTTCTGCGAAAACTCGCTCTCTTGCACTACAGTGACATCGTGGTCAATCGAAAACCAGTAATCCAAAACATCAAAGCAATCCGTAAAGGTCAATAGCACGTCCTTCATATCAAAATCTCCCTCATCTAACAAAGGGATTAATGTAAAGACAAGAATTTATATTACTCATTTCTCTGCGATTGATCAGATAATCGTGCACTAATTCATCAAGCTTTTTGCGAGCATGTGCGCTTTTAAGAAATTCTTTATTATCGTGCTCTCTTTCCAATATGATCGCGCGATCGACTCCATCGATAGAAAACGCATCCGTCAAAAAATTAAAGAGGTCTTGGTTTTCAATCACGTCATCTTCGATGATTCTTTTACGAAAAGCTCCTTCAATCCGAAGTTTATTCTTATTTACATAATTGTCGAGCTTTCGCTTGTTTATTTTGTATTCTAATAATTTCGGCGTTGAAAAAATGTGAATGAATGGCAACGTTTACTTGGAGGTAGTAAATTGCTTTCTTTAATACTCGTAGTTTTTTTCGAGTTTTTGGACTGGTTCTTTGAGACGTCAGATTTTGATTTGCTCTCACGAGGAGCTTCTTCCTCTTCTTGACCTTCGTCTTCAGGTTGCTGCTCTGCATCCTCGCCTCCAGAGCGCTGCTCTTCCTCCTCACCTCCACGAGAATTATTATTTTCATTTTCATCCTCGTTTTCATTTTCGTTTTGTTGTCCCTCTTCATCTTCTTGCTCGTTTTCTTCTCCCTGCCGTTCTTGCTCTTTCAAATCTTCATACTCCAGGTACAATTTGAACGCTCGGAAAAAGTCATCGAATCCCAAATTGCTATTTGATTGAAAGGTGTTTAATGCTTTGGTTCCCAAAATGACGAAGAATATACTCATAGTCGATGTCTTCTGGTACGTTATTGCTTTCTCTATCAAGCCAGGTTTTTGCTGCTTCAAGATCAACGCCGAGAGTGGTGCTCCAGTCGTCGAGGACGGCTCCAATTTGATCTGGGTCTAAGACGCCGTCGTCATTGGAATGCTTTGCAAAACTTTTCGCAATTTTTTTCTTATAGTTGTCGATATTGTTGTAAAGCTCTCGAAATTGCCCAGAACTTTTGAAAAGAATGAACAGTTAGCTATGAAGCAGCATGGGAGGGTTTTACTTTGTTTCAACCATTGAGATAACTGAACGCTGGTAGTAAGGTCTATCGGTTATAAATTCTCGATTATTTATTTTAATTAGAGAACTGTCAATTTTCCATTGAGAAAAAAACAAATGGATGTTTTAAGGAAAGGATTCAGTGTGCTTATAATTGAGAGAAAATCAGTGATTTTATCAGCAAGGCCCTTGCCCGTAGAGGTAACAAATGACATTATTTTAGTAAAAGCTCCCTAATTAAATTAGTAAAAGTATTGGATTGGGAATCTTTTTGCAATTAAGACGCTGCAGATACAGTTCTTATTGCATTTTCTCATGAAGATAAATGAAAAAGGGTAAAGTGGAATCAGAATGAACTGTATCAAACTGGAAACCAATTTATTTTCTGACAATTTAATTTCTTATGCTTATATGTAAGAGAATGATATTCAGTAGAACTGAATAGGAATCTTTCTCATTTTTCACAAATATCTGAATTTGTATTTGCTTCTTGAGAGGCCATTGTTAACAGTGGAAAGGGATCCAAAAGTTCTTTGAAATGCAACCTTCTGAAGCAACGTCCTAGTAATGTGGTCATAAATTGCGAATAAATGTTAAGTACGGAAGTTATATCTCAATCTTTACTTTCATTACTAAGTCATAGAATTGCTATTGTCTGCGAAGGCTCGAAATTGTAAAACCCTCGAAACCCTCAACAAACCAAATACCTCGAAATACAAAACCTAAAGCACTCTTTTAATTCACTAACAGGATTGTTTTTATGTTTTTTTTCTTACAACTCCCTTGAACAACGATCAAGTGCACATAAATTTCAATTTTGTCACTTTTACTTTTTACTCTATAATCGCTGCCTTACAACACTTTCCAATTATGAAAAAAATCGCTGAAAATGTTCTCAAAGGAAAAAACTCCATTCCCAAGAGTTTCCAGTTACAATTTTGTGAAGGTCATTTCCTGTCAAACCACTTCTGCCCCAATATTCATCCCACAACTCAGATCCACAAAGTTTTCAACCATCTCTCAAAATCCGCCATCTCCCAGGGGTGAAGGGCTGAAGCGTATCGTATCTACTCAATCTAATTCAAGAAAAAATGGAAAATATTTCATTAATCAGTTATTAAAGTCTGTATAACATGGCTTTAATATCTCTCAATCATAACTTCTTTCCTTACGCAACTCTTCAATAAAGCGTAAAACACAAAGGATGCAAATCAACAGCAAATTATCAAACACAATACGCACCCAAATGCTGCTTTCTCCTTATTGGCTTCCTAGAGTGAAAGCCTTTTCCGGTGAAATGATCTGGCATGTCAACTCCGTAACCTTTTTGCAATCAGGACACATGAAATCTTTATCTCTGAGGCAGATTTTATGTGCAGGCGCTCCACAGCAGACCGTATACTTAATATAACCCAAATTCGAGTAACATTCTCGGCAAGGCAGTCTAATTCCATTCAGGAAGAGATCCTTGTACTTAGGATCCTTCTCCAAGTTCATCGAGGCCTCGCTGGTTAAAAATATCTTATTAACAGGGACGACACTCTCTGGGAATTTCTTAATATGTTCAAAGCAATACAAAGCTCCGTAGTACTCCGCAAGCTTTGCAGCTGTTCGGTTGTTGGTGTCTTGGAGACTCGGGTCGACGCCACCGCAGTGGTAGAGAAGTTGAAGTGCCTCAGTAGATTTGTAGATTGCGGAAATCATCAATGGGGTCCAACCTTCCTTAGTTTTGATATTGACGATGTCTACGTATTGTTCAGGGTTCTTTTTATAAGTTCTCTTGAGTAGGTATTCAAGGCAGGCAGTTGCATTGAAATGAGCGGCATAATGGAGGCAGGTCCAGTAATAACCTTTGACGCTGATCTCTTCATGGGCGTCGACGTCGTGCTTTTCGATGAGTTCCTTCAGTTTCTCCAGGTTTTTCGTAGAGATGGCTCCATGGACCTGGTTTTTGATGGTGTTGGACTGCTTTTCTTGAAGGATCGAGGGCTTAATAGCTTGCATTATTTTTCAATAATTTTGTAGAAATACTTTCTGATTCTGATTTAGATTATTAATAAAGGCAAAACTTGTAACATATTACGCGATGGGACTCCTGACCAGATTTGATTAATTAAAATTCAAGGTGTGAACCTTGAGTGAAGCGTATGAATAAATGGGAAGTTTTATATCACTGATAACTGCCAAAGGTTTCTGTTTCCTAACAAAATCGGCTGAGCAATTCTTTCCTAAGATCATACATCAGTTATTCAGTTACATTAACAAAAAATATTATAATGATCCTTAACAGCTAGTACTTAAAAATAACGATTTATAAAGATGTAAACAATATTTGTTCGGAACAGTGAGATATATATGCTTTTTGCTTGAAGATTATTGGAAAAAAACCAAAAAAGAAACAATGATATTATGCCAAACATAACAAAAGTTGACTGGAAAATACGATGAATTGAAGGGTTATAGAAGGTTTGCCTTTTGAAAAAGGCAACAAATAAAAATAAGATAATGAATCACCGATAAGGGTAATTAACAGCAATTCAAAATAAAATCCAATTGGAGTTGTGTATTAAAAAATTAAAATGGAAGTTTTGTGTGAATGAGTTGCCGAATCTTTTATCGAACCGCTTCATCAGAAACAGCTAGTTTTTTAGTTTCTTAATGAATGGCTGGGCTTTCAAATAGAAGCCTTGAACAGTACTGATCATGAATTTAACTTCAAATACATAATCTCGTATTTCCAAAAAGTGAATCCTGTTTCCGCATCATGGCTCAACAATTGAATAGGAATCAAGTGAGGAAATAAAAAAAGAAATGAGATTGAATTTGCTGTTGCCTTGAACCCAAGAATCACAGAACTCAATCGTTAATTTTAATTTCAGTGTTGACTAAAGCATTACTGAAAAAATTTTAGTATTGCTGAGAGAGAGACAGATAACGAAAAAATTTTTAATTTTCCACAATTGAATTTGAGTTTTCTCCCCTCGAAGCTGAAGCACCCCCGAAAAACATAGGTAACTATATAGCTATATAGCGCTGGGTGTTTCCTTTTAAGAAACATTTCCCATTGATCTAATTTGCTGTTAATATAGATAGGATTAAGAGTAGTTCGAAGAATTAACAATCTTCTCATTGTTATTCTATATCTAGAGCCTTATTAAATGCGATTGATTGATTTTTCAAAGGGAAACAATGGAATTGAAGAATTCTTTTACAAAATTCAAGCATAGCTTATCGATAATAAGGCGAAGAGTCTCATTTGAACTTGTTTATTAAATAGAGTTTACTATAAATTGCTTCGTTACAATGGTGATGAAACATCCATTACGTCAATATTCATAATTGCATTTACATATAACTTTCTACTTGCATTTTCCTTCTCCCTGGTTTTGTTGAATCTTGGAGATCATGTACGGAAAAAAATGTAAGGCCGATTAATTACAACATATCGATAATATAGATGTTCTCTCTAGAGCGGTATGTAGTTGAGTAAGTCTTCAGACGTGGCTACATAAAGACGACCAACATGCTCATCGTCTTTCTCGCTGGCATTGATAATGACAGCCTCATTGTTCTCAAGGAGCTTCGAAATTATGCACAGGTCAGCTTCTTTTGGTACCTATCAAAAAGAAAATTATGAGAAAATATTTAAGAATTCATTTGTTACAATTGGAACATCTTTTATAACTGCTGAGATAGCAGATTGATCACCAGTCATCTTTCGATTGATGATTTGTTTCACAAGTGTTTGGTTTGTAATGTATCCAATGACCTTCTTATCAATAACTGGGAGGTGTTTGATTCCTTGAGATAAGAGTTCTTTGGCTTCAGCAACAGTCACATCTTTTCCAACAGGCTTGACTTCTCTCAACCCAAGCTTTTCCCAACTGACTCCAAAGAGAGCGTTGTTAGGGTCTGACAGTGTGTTGAGATCCATAAGTCCATTGCGGATCATCCAGTCATCTGTCAGGAACTTTGTCATATAGTTTCTGATTGAATCTGGAAGAATGACAACGCACCTGACTCCTTCTTCAAGCTTCATCTCGCGAGCATAGTGGAGAGCGCCTGCGACGATTAATCCTGATGATCCACCGCAGAGGATACCTTCCTCTCTGATCATGCGTCTAGCCATTGGAAGACTGTCTTCATCACCGATTTTGATCCACTGATCGACAACTGTTCGATCGAGTGTTTGTGGAATAAAATCAAATCCAACACCTTCAACTTTGTAGCCGGTTCTATCTGTCTCATTGAGTTCCTCGGGTAAAGCAAGAATCGAAGCCCAAGGATCGATTCCAATAATCTTGCAGTTGGGACACTTCTCTTTGAGCTTTCGACCGATACCGGAGATGGTGCCTCCTGATCCAGCACCAGCAAACACGTAATCGATCTTCCCATCGCATTGTTCAAGGAGTTCTTCAGCAGTTTCATCATAGTGAGCGAGAATATTGGATGGGTTATTGAATTGGTCGAGAAGGTATGAGTTTGGAATTTGCTTGTTCAATCTCTTTGCCAAAGAGATATTAGAATCGGGTGAGTCAGTAGCAGCTTCAGTAGGTGTTCTAATGACTTCAGCTCCCAAAGCCTTCAATGTTGCTACCTTCTCATTAGACATCTTCTCAGGGATAGTAATGATCATTCGGTATCCTCTCACAGCAGCAGTAAGTGCCAGACCGATGCCTGTATTGCCTGAGGTAGGTTCGATGAGAGTGTCTCCAGGCTTGATTTTGCCGGCCTTTTCTGCGTCAAGTACCATGCGCCGACAAATACGATCCTTGACAGATCCTCCAGGGTTCATAAACTCACATTTCGCCAGGAACTCACACTTGACACCTTCAGCTTGAGGAATCTTATTCAAGCGAATAAGAGGTGTATATCCGACAGCGTCTAAGACGCTGTCTTTGATCTTGAAAGAGTGAGGCTTGAGGGTCTCAGAAGCATTCTTCTTCGACACGAGCTTGGCTACGTTCAATGGTCGGCTCTCTTCCTCCTTTGCATACTTGAATGCTTCGGGCTCGCCAATTTTAGCAGCAGATCTCATTTTGAATCTTTTATCTTTTGAAAATTCTGTTTGATTATTAAGTTTTTAAGAAAATCCTTAAATAAGCGTTCTTTTGATTATACTCATCGTCAAGGTATTTATTTACCATTCAAATTGATGACGTGTTATTAATTTCGAATTGCTACCGTTGCTATCGAAACTTCTTTAATATCTCTTGCTGGCGGGTTCTGAAGGGCTTCCAATTATCAGAAACGTTCCAAATTCCACAGAACTCAGCCTCAGAGTACCATCATGATGGCCCATGGACCACTCCTACAAGACTTCGATGTTATTAGAGCTCCCACCTCCTTCGACTGAAACTATCAATAGATGATGATGACTAGGTAAGATAGTATGCATGGATTTTTTTGCTTCCAGTAAAGCACATTTGTACTTCTTTCTCTTCAGATCTTCGGTTTTGCAGCTTTTTTCTACAAAATAGCTCCTGTCTGCTGATCACCTTCATCTCAGCTGGGTGATACAATTCAGATTTAGAATCTCTCAATTCTGAATTAAATTTCTTTCAAGAAATTCTTATTTTGCCATGGAACCAAAATCCTCTCTCTTGGGTGTCCAGCCATTATAAGATGGTGGAGAACATTAATTGTAGGCCAAAGATGATTGAGTTTTTGACTTTGCTAAGGCAGAGAGTTTCCAAAACGAAATTTCCTAAATTAGCGGCGTTTTGTCATGTTGGCTGTCTGAACTTTAGAAAAAGAGAATTCTATATGTTACTGATTAGGCCGCTCTAGCAATTACACAATATAAACAACGAAAAAATTACATCGAAGTTATCTACTCAACGAATTTTTTTCACGATTCCTTAAGAAAATAGATCAATGCTTGATTAGGCTGAGCATGGTTAACTGTCGAATTCTCGATTTATACTGACAATGAAAAATCGGCTGTAGTCCATATCCGTCCAAAAAGGTCTTTCGAATTAGAATTAAATTAATCCAGCTATAACGGATAATTTCGAAACAGGTTTTTCCCAAGATCCGAACATTACAACTCGCTTCCTGGAACGATAACCATAAAAGATTTTGTGATCTCTCCTCAAAACGTTGATTTAGCCACACGAGCTTAATACGATAAGCCATGGTGGCTTATTGATACATACGACATATTATTTTTATCTAATTCCGATATTAGCCTAGCCGAGCTGCTTCCACTCTGAAAGCGGTACTAGTTCTTAAGTGATATGTAATTTACGCATGCAAGAAGCAAAATGACAATATTTGACAACTTCATTTTTTGGTCAACGCAGATATTTAACGCACTATCTAATATCAACAATATAAAGACTATTAAACCGAGAAATAACTTTGATCAAGCGTACATGCGATTTTAACGCACACCTTTACGAGAAAATTGGATTTTCTTTGATGTTATAGTGGGATTTTGAAGTGATTGAAGGCTCAGGTATCAAAATAAATGCATGATTTTGCTTTATCAATTCAGTGTTTTTCACTTCACAATTTTCATCATAACTCTCTCAATTGCATAAAATAATTAAGAAAACGGGTTTAGTGCTCTAATTATAATAGCAAGGTTAATCCCGATTGAGCGATTTAGAAAAAGCCCTTGAAAGTAATGTAATATGTGTAATATACACATTAAATAATTCAAATCAGAACTAGATGCTTGTGTTGGCAGCATAAGAAACAAAGAATCTCAAAGATTACTAAAATTATATACTGAATTCTGATATTCATGTGAGTGTTCTTGTCTGAACCAGCTGTTTTCTCAATGAGAGCTTAGGCTCAAACAACAAGAGAAAGATTAATATGAACAATATGTACTTGCGTACAAACTTACTGAAGATCGATCCAAAAATAACTGTGAAACACAGAGGTACAGTTGAAGTGTTGGATATTATGAGAGAGATATATACTATCTTTCAAATGATATTCTCTAGCTTGAAGTGGTCGGGCTAATAAGTTGTACACGTTACGTAAACACATTAATAACAGTATAGTAAATAATAATATAGAGCATGCCTGCCTATATCATTTAGAACTTCATGAAATTGAGTATGTCTTCAGACTGCACAAGATAGAGAGCGCCAACTTCCTCGTCTTTTTCGGTTGCGTTAATAATGACAGCCTCATTGTTCTCGAGGAGCTTGGCGATTTTGCACAAGTCAACTTCTTTTGGTACCTATCAAAAAGAAAATTATGAGAAAAATGGATGATATTCGATGTTTTACGATTGGGACTTCCTTAATAACTGCTGAGATTGCAGATTGATCACCAGTCATCTTTCGATTGATGATTTGTTTCACAAGTGATTGGTTTGTAATGTATCCAATAATTTTCTTATCAACAACGGGGAGGTGTTTGATTCCTTTAGATAAGAGTTCTTTGGCTTCAGCAACAGTCACGTCTTTTCCAACAGGCTTGACTTCTTTCAACCCGAGCTTCTCCCAGCTAACTCCAGAGAGAGCGTTGTTGGGGTCTGACAGTTTATCGAGCTCCATGAATCCGTTGCGGATCATCCAATCATCACTTAGGAACTTTGTGATGTAGTTTCTGATCGAGTCCGCAAGAATGACAACACATCGGACTCCTTCTCCAAGCTTCATCTCGCGAGCATAGTGCAGAGCTGCTGCGACAACTTGTCCTGATGACCCGCCGCAGAGGATACCTTCCTCTCTGATCAAGCGTCTCGCCATTGGAAGACTGTCTTCATCACCAACTTTGACCCATTGATCGATAACGGTTCGGTCAAGGACCTGAGGAATGAAATCGTAGCCTGTTCCTTCAACTTTGTAGCCGGTTACATCGGTCTCGTTAATTTCGCTAGGTAAAGCAAGGATCGAGCCCAAAGGATCGACTCCAATAATCTTGCAGTTGGGACACTTCTCTTTGATCTTTCGAGCGATACCAGAGATAGTACCTCCCGTTCCTGGGGCTGAGAAAATGTAATCAATTTTCCCATCACATTGTTCGAGGAGTTCTTCAGCGGTTTCATAGTAATGAGCCAGTGGGTTCGATGGATTCGTGTACTGGTCAAGAATATGTGAATTGGGGATCTGCTTATTCAGTCTCTTCGCAACAGAGATATGAGACTCTGGCGAATCAAAAGCAGCTTCAGTCGGTGTTCTAACGATTTCAGCTCCCAAAGCCTTTAACGTTGCTATCTTCTCATTGGACATCTTCTCAGGGATAGTAATGATCATTCGGTATCCTCTGACCGCAGCAGCGAGGGCCATACCAATTCCAGTATTACCAGAAGTGGCTTCAATAATAGTGTCCCCAGGCTTTATTCTCCCAGACTTCTCTGCGTCGAGCACCATGCGACGACCAATACGATCTTTGATAGAGCCTCCCGGGTTCGTGAACTCGCATTTCACAAGAAATTCACACTTCACACCTTCAGCTTGAGGGACCTTGTTCAAGCGGACAAGTGGTGTGTACCCAACAGCATCTAAGATACTGTCTTTGATTTTAAAAGAGTTGGGCGTGTAGGTTTCAGGAGCATCTTTTTTCGCCATTATCGCGGATTCAATTAGTTTCCCATTTTCATTGTCTTCATTCGTTGCATGCTTAAATGCGTCAGGTTCACCTATTCTGATAGTAGATTTCATTGCGCAATTGTTTTTTCAAATATTTGTTTGATTATTAGCAGCTTTTCTTGGGGGCTTAAATATCCGTATTATCCGTACGTGTGATTATTAATACTCATCATCAACTGGGAATTTAAATCAAATTACGTATTATTAAAACAGTACAAACGTAATATTAAATTGGAACAATCGTCATATATTTCGAATAAACTGGCATTGATCAAATTCTCTCCAGTACCTTCTGTAGTGGTTTCAGAAGTATTCGGAAAAAAAGTATGACTGATCCGAGTGACAGAGTATGAAGCCACTACAATGCAGCCAGACGACAAATGTTTTGCGGCTGTATGAGGCAGAGACAATTAGGATCTTTCGTGAGCAAATCTCATTGATAGCGGCAGGGTCGCTATGAATACGGTTGACGTTCGCGCCACCCTTACCGTTCCCTCTCATTTTCAAATTTTTAACGCCACGAGTTCTTCCATTCAAGTAACTTCTTTCTCCTCTGGTTGCTAACCAACTTCAAGGGCAACAAAAAAAGCAGGCATTTGGAATATTGAAGAAGGTCCTTTTCATACGTCATCTTCTTTCTCAGAAAGCGCGCCTCTTTTTCGATGTCCAGTCGTCAGTAGAGAGCCGAATTTTTGAACTGATTGAAAAATTTTGAAATCCAGTTTAAAACGCTAAAAAGCCCGGGTTTTTCAAAAAGATATATTCTTTATATTCTTTTGAAATTTCGTACGTGGAAGGTTCATGGAATTGATCTAATCCACCAACTATCGAAGGGTGATGGCAAGACGGAGGCTCAACTCAACAGCATCTAATCAAATGTGAGATACCAACCATCTCTAAATTTGAAAAAAAATTGGTGAACTCCTGAGCCAGGCAAAATTTCAGCACCGACTCAGAATACCGAATCAATTAAGGGTGTTTAGCCTTGAAGGTGGCTTTTATAAGAATGAATAGTATAGTTCAGCCTTCAAAGGATAATTACTTTGTAGGCAGCTTCTTTAAAGCCTTCGGCTTCGGAATCTGGTTACTACAGCAGCGTGCGAATAATGATAGTTCATGAAATCTCGATCTTTCTATTGCTCCAGCCAGGTTTCTTAAACTTTACGCGCGTCTTACTGCTCTCAGGATACCTGTAAAATTGTCCTTCAGAAAGTCAAGTCAATATTTAAAAAATTGACAGCCAATTTGGAATTGGCGTTGAATTAAATTAATTTTTCTGACATTTTGAAATTGCTCTATCTTAGCTGTACTTCGTCTATTTCAATTTGCACCGTGAAAAACACCAGATAGGCTATACGTTTCTTCTGCAAACCTCTATTGCTGAGAACAGGATATGAAAATCGATTGATAGACTAAAAGGTGAAAATTATTCCAAAGAAATCAACACTGACTACAATATGCTTATTACTGCTGAACATCCAATTAAGAAGAAAAGTTTTGCAAAGTCATAGGCCTGGAGTAATTTTTCCTTGTAGGAGGCAGAATATTGCGTACTTAATCTAATTTCTGAAATCCAGCTTTTCTTCATCTATCGCATCGTGCTTGTTGCAATCAAAAGACTTTGATAGGCAAAAGTAGAGAAGTAGAATTTAGCATTCTATTCAAGATGAGTGAGCAAAGGAACCTCAAATTGGCCAAAAATTTTAACAACATAAAATTTTTATTTTAAGGGATATATAATTTTTAACTTCAGAAAATACCTACGAAAGAGATTTTGCCAAAACAGGATGATGGAGACTGTTTTCAGATGAAAATTTGCTGTTTACATCTCTAAAATGAGATACCTGAATTGTACGAGATAATATTCTTTGAAATCGTGCTCGTAGCCCCAAGAGGACTTCGTCTTTTGGTGAACAATAGCAAATCAGTGTTCTTATTCTCTCCATTTAGGTGCTCTTCACGGATGCGGAGTGTTTCTCTATGTGAACTTTCAAGCAGACATCAGTGTTGAGATCAACGTTTAGAATCTGTTTTCTAGTCTGAATACACTCAATGTTGAGAAAGAAATAATTTTGAAACACAGAAATAAAGTTAAAGTGCCGAGGAATAGGAAGAAGCTTTTAAATGATATTTACTAGTTTTCAGAATAATAAGTACACAGTTTTATGTATACACATGAAAAAAGCATAAAAAAAAGGTAAAAATGTTAAATTAATGTATTTTGCTCTTCCAATCATATATATTAATTTAGAGCTCCATGAAATGAAGTAGGTCTTGAGACTGCACAATATAAACAGGGCCTACTTCCTCATCTTTCTCGCTGGCATTGATAATGACAGCCTCATTGTTCTCGAGAAGCTTCGAAATTATGCACAAGTCGGCTTCTTTTGGTACCTATCAAAAAGAAAATTATGAGAAAATCGTTAAGAAAATATTTGTTACAATTGGAACTTCTTTTATAACTGCTGAGATAGCAGATTGATCACCAGTCATCTTTCTATTGATGATTTGTTTCACAAGTGATTGGTTTGTAACGTATCCAATAATTTTCTGATCAACAACAGGTAAATATTTGATTCCTTGAGATAAGAGTTCTTTGGCTTCAGCAACAGTCACATCTTTTCCAACAGGCTTGACTTCTCTCAACCCAAGCTTTTCCCAACTGACTCCAAAGAGAGCGTTGTTAGGGTCTGACAGTGTGTTGAGATCCATAAGTCCATTGCGGATCATCCAGTCATCTGTCAGGAACTTTGTCATATAGTTTCTGATTGAATCTGGAAGAATGACAACGCACCTGACTCCTTCTTCAAGCTTCATCTCGCGAGCATAGTGGAGAGCGCCTGCGACGATTAATCCTGATGATCCACCGCAGAGGATACCTTCCTCTCTGATCATGCGTCTAGCCATTGGAAGACTGTCTTCATCACCGATTTTGATCCACTGATCGACAACTGTTCGATCGAGTGTTTGTGGAATAAAATCAAATCCAACACCTTCAACTTTGTAGCCGGTTCTATCTGTCTCATTGAGTTCCTCGGGTAAAGCAAGAATCGAAGCCCAAGGATCGATTCCAATAATCTTGCAGTTGGGACACTTCTCTTTGAGCTTTCGACCGATACCGGAGATGGTGCCTCCTGATCCAGCACCAGCAAACACGTAATCGATCTTCCCATCGCATTGTTCAAGGAGTTCTTCAGCAGTTTCATCATAGTGAGCGAGAATATTGGATGGGTTATTGAATTGGTCGAGAAGGTATGAGTTTGGAATTTGCTTGTTCAATCTCTTTGCCAAAGAGATATTAGAATCGGGTGAGTCAGTAGCAGCTTCAGTAGGTGTTCTAATGACTTCAGCTCCCAAAGCCTTCAATGTTGCTACCTTCTCATTAGACATCTTCTCAGGGATAGTAATGATCATTCGGTATCCTCTCACAGCAGCAGTAAGTGCCAGACCGATGCCTGTATTGCCTGAGGTAGGTTCGATGAGAGTGTCTCCAGGCTTGATTTTGCCGGCCTTTTCTGCGTCAAGTACCATGCGCCGACAAATACGATCCTTGACAGATCCTCCAGGGTTCATAAACTCACATTTCGCCAGGAACTCACACTTGACACCTTCAGCTTGAGGAATCTTATTCAAGCGAATAAGAGGTGTATATCCGACAGCGTCTAAGACGCTGTCTTTAATTTTAAAAGTATAAGGTTTATAAGTTTCAGGCGCGTGCTTTTTCGAAATAACCTTAGTTGTAGCACGTGAACCATGGTCTTCACTAGTTGCATACTTAAATGCATCGGGTTCGCCTATTTTAAAAGAAGACTTCATTTTGAATCGGGTATATTGAAAATTCTATTCTATTATTAATTTTTAATGAATCAGTTTAAATAAGTGCAGCTGAGAATATACTCATTGCCAAGTAATATATTAACCAATCAAATAAATAAGACGTCAGTAATTAGAACTTCTAAATTCCAGTCGAGAATTCGTAGTGTACTGGCTGTTCTCGAAATTTCTCTCACCTCCCCTTTCGCTGGTTCTTTCAGAAAGGCCTTAGAAAAATAGATTAGACACACCCAGAGTGGACCATACGCAGAAAAACGAGAGAGAGAGAATACGAATGTCAAATGTCCAATATCTGAATGAGTTTGATAATAGAAATGGTGTTGTAAGAACCTGGCCTATGGAAATGATGAGTATTTAGATGATTTCCTCTTCTCCCCCTCATTGTGTTCGATGGTTGTTAAAGAGCTGGACACGGAATTCTTAAATTCGAAAAACTCTTTCGAATAGCTCTGTTCTCTTCCAAGAAACTACACCTAGTTTCGTACGTGCAAACAGCAGGAGAGGCGAAGACGGAACTGAATGAAGGGAATTAAACCAAATTTGGCCTGGAAAAAAAGTTCATCTTGTTAAATTTTCTAAAAAAAAATTTTTGTAATTTAGTGGCTACTGAAAGTTTCCTCCAGGTTAATAGGGTGCTATCTTCGATGACTTCACATCGTTGATAATGTAGAAGAGGGAGTTTGTCATCTCCTTCAAATGGAAGAAAGTGTAAAACTCCAGTTAATTTTCCAGGTTCGAAGGTGTTCGCATAAGAATTAAAAGAAGCTTCAGCTCTGAATGAATAATTTCCTAGCAGTTTCTCACGATCCGAATGGCACAGATAGAGCAATCATGTACAACATTTGCGGCTTCTGGGCCCTTACGCGTGAGGTTAGCAAATAATCGATTGAAGAGGCAATAAGTGATATCATCAAAAAGAATCGACTGCTCAATTAATGTTATGCATTATCGGTATATGATTCCATACATAACGAAGATTGGTTTTGTTTACCTCATTTTCTCAAGCATATCTATAAATTCTCCATGGTGATCTAGAAAGCAATATGAATGACAAGAATTCTGAATAGTACAGAAAACGCTGATAAATCTGAATTTGATGAATTGTTGGCGTCCAAAACCATGAGAAACGCCTTCATATGATTTCGATATGCAAACAACCAGAGTCACTTAATATATGATTTGTGTTGAATGGGTGGCTTCCCTACCCAACGCGATTACTTTTCTCCTTGCAGCAGTAAATTGATGATTACGTTATGAGCAACTTCCAAGCGTTGCTCTTTGATCAAATGCAAGATAAATGGATTTCCTTCGATTTGGATAGCGAAGATTCGAATCTGTTAATACTGCCACATAAAAAATTAAATTTGACGCTGCACTAACATAATATTGATATCATAAGATCGACAAACCCAAAACCGTCCCCATACTTCGACCTGACACCCGGCAGACAATTATCAGTGTCGACCAAATGACGAGCCTAACAACTATTTGTCATTTCTAGTTGACCAAGTGAGAAGACCGGCGGCAGTTCCGGAGCGTTCCATCAACAAATTTACCACAATCAACTCTACTTTTCGTATTATTTGAACGCCATAGCGTATTTTAAAAAAACTGTTAATAACTGCTGGGATTTAATGCTTTCAAATTTGAATCAAAAATACAATTAAATCAAAAATTTGGAAAAAACACATATCAAACTCCCCCTATGATCCATCGTACCTCAAACCTTCAAACCGGAAAGTCAGTTGGCGTTAAGCAGCCTATCAAAACCACAACTGTCGCTGACTCAAAAACCCGAGCAGGCACCACCACCACAGCCAAAACCAACGCTTACGACGGGCAAGAAAACAGAAATTACAACAAACTGAACACTTATGTCACCTCGAACTCGAGCTACGGTGCCAAGGAAGTGCTTAAACCAAGTACTGCCTCAAACACAAGAGCAACAGAGACCATTTCCAAAGTTCAACAGCAAAAGCCTACTACTTCCAAGAATCTTCAACGAGAACCATTTGGAGTCCAGGAGAAGCCAAAGACACAGACCGGAACTCGAGGCTTTACTTCAACAAAAACGACCCAAGGTTATAACGCTGATCAGCGCCCGATTTCCCAAAGCAAGAACAGAAATAATTACGCTTCTATCGAGGACGACAGACCACTTCCAACTCAGAAACGCGAATTCAAAGATCCATTTGGAACTGATGCGATGGCTAGTAAATCAGACGTCCAGAACATGAGATTGATTGAATGTCCTGAGGGCTGCGGAAGAAGCTTTAACGAGGTTGCTCTCTCAAAACATGTTAAAGTATGCAAGAAAGTCTTCCAGCAAAAGAGGAAAGTGTTTGATTCTCAAGCTGCTCGTAAGACAGAAGAGCAAATTCTGCTGGAAAGGCAAGCGAGAAAAGGCACGAAGCAACCAACAATGGGCAAGTTTGGTACTCAGCAAATGAGTGCACCGTTTAAGACAAATCAGAAGCAACAGCCTAAGTGGAAAAAGGAGTCAGAGGCGCTTCGTGCAGGTTTGAGAGCTGCAAGAGGTGCAAAGCTAACCAAGTCTGAACAATTAGCTCTCCAAAGCGGCCCGCAGAACGATGATTTGATTCCTTGTGACTATTGCGGCAGAAAATTCAATGAAAAAGCTGCCACTAAGCATATTCCTTTCTGCGCGAATAAAAATAAGATGGCTCAGGTTAAAGCCGGCAGCAAGCCAACCACTAGCACTAAGCCAACAACAACCAGCAGCAGCAAGACGATGATTTCAAAGCCTTCTAGCGTCCAAGGGCGAAGATACTACTAAATTGGATGAATGACAATCTGAGGTACGATTGAACTGGTTTATTATACCACCTACATGCGGATTTATAATAATATCAGTATGTATATAAAAGCATCTCTACTCAATTTATTGACTAAGCTATACATAGTATCAGCTTCGTAAAAGCTGACTATTTATTGACATTGAACCTCGAATGAATAATAATCTAATCATTTCTAAGTACACTCAAACACTATAAGCCCATTTAATTTGATTTAACTCGTTTTATCAGGTTTTTATTTGAAATTAACTTCGATATTCTTCATTTCACGCAAATTTCATGATAATAGTCTTCAAAAGTTTTTTTCCCTTCAAATCTTTGGATACCTGATTGTTTTCTGAGACAATAATAATTTTAATTAACAAATTAACAGCACGCTGAAAGACATTCGGTTATAAAAATGTATAGTACCTATGAATCTATCTTAAACAACGAAGAGGACTTCAACAATTTCGCTCGCGCAAGCTTCGATGTCCTTGACAAAGACGATAACGAGTTTATAGAGGCAAAGGAATTTGAACTAGGAGTCTATACCTTCCTCAATGAAGCCGGTCTAGAACCTCCTCCGAGAGAAGAACTCAGAACTCTTTTCAAGCTTTCCGATGAGAACAAGGATGGGAAATTCTCTTTTGAGGAATATTGCAATCTTCTCCGGAATGAAGACTTCCAAGACAGCATGTATTTATCATTCGAAAGCATTCTTTTTGAAAATATGATGCTCCCATAGGAAAGAAATGTCGAAAAAATGGTTCGAGAGAAAATGCACTTCGTTATTCAACGAGTTAGATGCGAAGAAAACCGGCAAGCTTCCTATTGGGGTGCTAAATGATGCAAATGCACAAATTGCGAAGCAAGTGGGTGTCACTCAAGCTTCTAAGGAGAGGTTCGATAAGTCAATGAAAACGCTGTCGAAAAACCCTAAATTTGTAACCATCGAGGAATTCACAAAGGTGATTATGCTGGCATATAGCGAACATTTCGGGTATGCAATAGGTTTTTAGTCTATGTGAGTGATATTTGTATGATAGCGAAGATCCTACGGCAGAGTTGAAGAAAGCTGAAGCGCAAGACTCGTATGGAGCTCGAATGGTAATTGAAATTGCGTTTTTATGGGCAAAAATCGCTAATGTTTATTTATTCTGAAGGCTGAGCAGTATACAAAGTATATCGAAGACACTGGTCTAGCGATTGCTTTCAAAGTGATTTTTGCTGAGATCTTGAGCAAAAATATCGCTGAAGATGATGTTTATGCTTATACTGTAACGAGACTTCGGCAGATAGGAAAGGACATTGCTTATATTCAGAGTACAAAGCTTAAGAAAAAAGTGTACTATTAGGTTTGCTAGTGATTTTTAGAAGTATGAATTGAGTGATGGGAATTTTTATAGATATGTTTTTTTGTTTCATAATTTATTGATCGAAAACGTGATTGTCATAAATCTCACTATGCATACAAGCCTAAAGGAGAAAATATTTTCATACTAGTTTTGGAAAGATTGCTATCAGACGATTTTTGCGAAAAATCCCTTTTTATGTATATTTGATCGTAAAACTCAAATATTTTTAGGAGAGTGTTAAAGATTTCAATTCATTCACGTATCTACGTTTGAGATACATCCTATTGATGAATGAACTTGATAATAATTAAATGCGCTGAAATTTTAGAACCATAAAATTAGGGAATTTTTTTTTTCTCATATCGCATTGTTAATTAATCAACTCCATGATTCAAAGCATTACTGAATTCGGTAGTCGTTTCTAGAAAATCTGAGGAATAAAATGTGAATTATTTTAGTCAGCAATCAAAGTTACGTGATCGACGTATGTCTGAATACGAAGATGACGATAGCTTAGACAGGCAAATTTCCAAAGTACAAGAAAATATTATGGGTTTCTATTTAATTAAAGCACTCCAATAGAAGTCAGAAAGCATTTTTCTTGAGATATTCTCTCGGTATTTTGTAAGTTTAAATTAAATACCGGTATACACATCCTTTTCTGTTTAATTTTGGTGCTGAATTATCTGTCTTTTCAGTGCATATTGTTCTATTAGGTTGATTCTTTACCTTCTTGGGTAAAGCTTTTATCTTTTCGATTTTCCTTCACCTCTTAAACTGATACTCTTTCGGCTGGTGCTGAGCCTCACATTTATTAAAATTGGAAACAGATTACTTGAAGGTATTTAGCTCTTTAAAACTTTCTAAAGTACCAGAACTTTTAGAAAGAAGATTTTCGATTCAGTGATTTTAGGAGCTAATAAGTTGATTCCAACTGTTCTTAAATTAACAATCATTATTTTCAAGTGAAAAATACAAAATCAAACCTCAATTATGGTACAATCTCTTGTCGGAAGCATACTTCAAGCAACTGGAACCATGCTGCCTCTACTCACAGCATCATTCGTGATGAAAAGGATGCTCAATCTCAACTCTTTGTGCAATTTTCTCCTCAAGTTCTCCCTCATGTGCTTTTCAGGTCAGAAAAAAAACGCTCCATCGACTTATCTGACAAATTACATAGGTTTAATCGTTTTGAACATCCTGATGAAATACTATGGAGTCAAGGTCTTTATATTGGGATGCGATGACCTTGAACGCGTTATTATGTAAGGGTTTTTTTCAAAATACACGGGAATTAACCTCACTATCTAGCTACACGTCTGTTATTCTGCTTGGCATCATCCAAGTGATCAGTCCGTCAAAGCCACTGGAAGAGCATGACTTGGAGATTATAAAGAAAATCGTGAATAGCATAACGAGCATATTTTAGGACCTCTCTCTCACGGACATATTAATTTTATGAATTCTTCCTCAGAGCGCTTTGCTCAATATTTGTATTTTAAAGACTCCTAGGACCTTTGCTTGTAAACTGAAACATTTTTTTTGTTATTAAATGATCTGTCTGTTCTCTTCACAGACGAATATTCTTAACTATAGCGAAACATCTCCCTATTTATTTAATATGATTTTACATCGATAATTGAATACATAAGTGACTATTCCTGTCTTTTTGGTTACGATAAGCTTGGGTTATTGTAAGGGTTGTAATTATGAATTTATTATTGCAATTTAAGCACAGCAAAATGCGAAAGGGCTTAAATCAAAATCAACAATCAAAAAGTAGTTTAAATGAAGTAGCAGTTATACGTGCTGTATATGTATAGACAAAAATCACCTCTGTAAGAGGGTGTCACAGCTGAGCTAGATTTTTCAATACAAAAGTATTTCTGAATCACAATTGATTCCAAGCGAGAGTCAAATTAATTAAATTTCCGGTCTGACAGCTCTGGTTTATCAAAGCACTGTGAGGTGTTATGCTGACCATGCACCGGTGTCATCGTAGAAGCAACAGTGACTGTCTGTGCGAAAGAGCCTACTGCTGTCATGTCACAGTTATATCCTTCGAACAGACCTACAGAAGTTATTATTAGATCAATACGTTTCGTTCAATGCTGGATATAAGGATACATTGCACAGAATTTCTTCGAAGTAAGATTGCATTTTGCTTAAGAAGCTCATCATTGCTTTCTTTCCAATGATCGCCTGAAATGGATTTAATATCAATGCTGTTAGGCTTCGATGAGAAAAGATATAAGTGATTTCTTTCAATAGTAAGTCAGAGCTTACATTCGGGACAAATGGAGGAGTTAGTTCTTTATTGAGGAGTTTACTCCAGGGATAATTTTTGAGCCAAGGATGGTTTTTGACCTCAGCTGGGCCATCCAACCCCAATCGATTGATAGGTTTACGTTGGATCAACTGCAAGGTAAACCCACAAAAATCAGATCAATAGCTCAAGAGTAATTGTTACTTTATTGATAAAATCGGCGGCCTCTAATGACCATCCAGTGGGAATTTCATTCCTTTTGATTTGGATTTGCTTTGCAAGGATTTGTTCTCTAATTTCCTTTCTATTTTTTCCGATGTAAGGTCTCTAAAGAATTGAATAAGAATGAAATCACAGCACCAAATTACTCTTCCATTCATGCATTCATAAGCAATAATTCCAAGAGCATAATAGTCAACAGCCACGCCATGGTTTTGTCGGCACATCACTTCAGGAGCTAATAATAAAACCTTATCAACCAACCAGCTTTCACTGCTCAATTACCCATATAGCCTGGAGTCCCAGACGTATCCTCAGCATTATCAGGTCTCCAGACTTTTGCAATTCCGAGATCAGTAATTCGGAGAAAACCTTTGCTATCGAAAACTAGGTTCTCAGGCTTGATGTCTCTATGTAGAATGCCATTTGAATGAAGATACTCCAAACCAACGATGATATTAGCAATAATAAACTCTTATGAGATTTAGTTGAATTCAGGAACCGTATTCAGGACAGTACTTGTTTGTTCTTCGGAAAAAGTTTTCTTCTTTGCAAGGTGATATCTTAGATCGCCCCCAGTCATCAAATCCATCACCAGATATAAGTTATCTCGATCTTGAAAGGCGTAGGTCATATTTACAAGAAATCTGAGATAAAATTATTATTATATTCAAGACAGAGAAACGCGTACGGGTGCTTGAGTTGAGACAGCAGTTGCCTTTCATTCATCACTGAATTGACGCTTCGCTTGGTGATAACTCTATTAACATCATTGATTATCTAATTAGGCTATAGAACAAGTACTTTGATTTGCTCATCTCTTTCATCGCGTAGACCTGCTTCGTTTTTTTGTTTTCTACTCTCCAGACCTATAGCAGTATGATGCAATCGAAAAATTTGGGATCTCACTTTTCCAAATCCACCTTTCCCGACAACATAGAGAAATTGAAAATTATTCACCGATAAACCTAAGTTGAGAAGGTTGGCCAAAAGATAAATGCGGCGGAAATTTACTCGATGTTTTTTCAGCAGATTCGCTCTTGAAGTTGCAGTTTCCCATGCTTTGTGGTCACGGAATACACTCGTACTCTGAGTTCGTTATTCCCGGAAATTTTTATTGAATTAAATAACCAACACTCACCTATCTAAAATTTTAAATTAACTGTCATTTAGAGAGGGAAATAGCAACGCAATACCAAAAATAAAAGGAAAAACTGACTTTATACAGAGCTTTAATCAAGGAAATAACTTCGTTTCAGTTACTAAGTACCTGTTGGCTTTGAATTATAATAGCCTTATTATCTAAAGTCAATTGAAGATGTAATATATTTTTAATACAGCTTGTTTACATATCATATCAATCAACGCTTCATTAGTTGAAGGTTAAATAAAAAAATCTTTAGATAGAGTGGGAACCGGCTTTACACTTTTTTGGGAAGCCTCTTTTGAGCTGTTTGGATTTGCTCTCCAACGGTTTTTCTACTTGCACTCGCGTCCTTTCAAAGATAATTATTAATAAAGACCTAATTTGACACTAAAGAAGAAATACCTGAACTTCTTTGAGCGCCTGGATCCATTCGTTCTTTTCTGTCAACGAAACAGCTGATAGAACTACCTCAGTGTCGCTGTTAGGGAAGATTATTTTGAAGCAATGGTCTTTCTCCTCTGACTAATTAAGAATAAAAAGAGACATGTTACTTAAATGGAATTCATTATTGATTACTTTGAATGTTTCGATGATTCTAGCACCTAAAATCGGAATAAAATTCTTTGGCTTCTTTTGCTAATCAAGCCGGATAAGAATGAGCTGATGGAATTGATTTAGCAAACTAAATTACCCCTGCTTTTTCGAAATACATAAGTCCGAGATCCGATAACACGTAGAAGAATTGCTTCCAAGGGAAGAACCAAGAGTCAGTCTGCATAGTCAAGAAGCCAATCTAAATATATTATATCCATGAAGAAATTACGCTTCTCATTAAAATACCTTCTTCGCATTTGATAGGTCGTTTGAAGCTCTGGGTTCAATTTGCTTTTATCATAGTCTTCAATTTTTTTGTGAATGCTTGCGTTTCTGTTCAATATCGTCAATCTGTTTTTTATCCCAAATAGTGTTCATTCATTGCAAACAATGTAAATTAGTCTTACCCAGCTGCCTTATACGAAATTTTGAAAGCAGGAAGTGCACGAAGCGAAAACACTTCAAGCAAGAATAAAATCAGGTTCGGTCGTCTAAAGACCTCTATCAGGTAATCATATCTAAAATTAGATTAGAGCAACGTTGACAATTCATTTCAATTATATCGCTTTACTCCCCAGAAACATGAATAGCTAGCAATAGCGCGCTCGTCTCCGGTACTGTGATTCGGACTAGTTTCTTTATATCAATTCTTCTGATCACCTGGTAGTTCTTCCTTGGATGCAAGTTGTAGATGGCTTCGCCTAATTAACCATAGAAAGTCGATGGTAAAGAACACCTCTCACAAAAATTTGAAAAATACGTGTGACGAATAAGACTCGTTTTTCTTTGTGCTCTTTTTTGTTTATTCTCATCATCTGGTCACTGAAACAGAGCTGATCTTCAGGATCTTCTTTATTCGCTTGCAATATCTTTCTCACATGAGGATTTTCACGAAGGTTGAGGTAGTCGCGGGCAAACATTCTGAAAGTGCTTCAGAAAAATATAGCTTTGAAAAAATTTTACCCTTCGGTATAGGACATCATCATTGACCTGTGCATACTCGTCCTCATCATGCCAATATTTGTATTTGCCAGATTCGGGCTCTTTGTGACTCGTAGACTTTTAACCGGCTGCTCTTTGAATTGAACTCCAGGTTTAGTCATCGTCGTTTCCGTTGTTTCTCCCTTTGCTTCTTCAGGATTTTCTGGCTCTTCAGAAATCGTTTGAAGTTTCTTTAGATGTCGATGCAAATATATCAAGGCGAAATAATATTACGTTAGGAGTTTTGATCATGACTGATTCTGCCATTGTAGCACCAAGATCCATTTTCCCCACCCTAGAGTCTGACAGGTAAGATATGAAGTTCATGGAAATTGAATCGTAACGGAGTAATACTTATTCCTGACTCTTCCATGCCTCGTTTCTCACGCCTGAACAACGATTCTCGCTCATTCATGAAATTTCCATACCCTCCGACCTCTTTAGAGAGCGGTTCACCTCTCCTGACACTGATACTTAGCCGCATCTGACCTTGATAGTCCTTTACAAAAACTACGCTAAAACGAAGAATAAAAGACCGATTACATCTTCAAGTCTCCCACATTTCTTTTTCAGTTCATCTTCTCTGAATCTGAGATCTGCTATCAACTCTTCCGCTAAATTTAGTTTGCTTTTTAAGTCCGCAATAGAAGTTTCGAGTTCCTAGAGAGAAAGAGGGAATAAACTTTAACATTACATTTTCCTTTCAAAATTTACATTAACAAGGGCATCTTTTTTCTCGATTTCGTTGATCTTTGCTTGAAGATCAAGCCTCATTCTCTCCATTTCAGCATT
>ENA-UOTZ01000788-UOTZ01000788.1-compost-metagenome-genome-assembly--contig:-NODE-788-length-25458-cov-8.849454_pt1 | contig 25458 bp, 26 predicted proteins | sample MGYA00238144_ERZ746983 | MGnify/ENA primary metagenome ERZ746983 (study PRJEB28759, sample SAMN06268863) | compost metagenome | isolation source: single cell | place: USA: California, Emeryville, Joint... | reverse complement strand
AACTAACGACACAGATGAAAATATACTATTTAAATCCAAGAGAGATCAGTTTGCGAGCGAAATTCGCAAGAAGCACACCGAGAATATCCTAAATGCTAAAAGGATGAAATTCACCATGAATAAAGACAACATCACCAACCCAACTTTTCACAATACAATAAGTGTAACATTATCGCTGAATACTCGATTAATCTAATGCATATCAACAGGAAGCGGAAAGATTCAAATTCCTTGCAAATAATTTCCAAATGGCGATGCAAGAAAAAAACATTCCAAAACTTGAAGCCGCTCTCACTGAAATTCGTTTGGCTTTGTCTCAAGGAGAGAATTCGAATTCTCATGTTGGACTGCTTTACGAGACACAAACTGTTCCTTTGATCATAGGATTTTTGAGAAAAGAGCATTTTGGGTACACCAAAGTCCAGACCGAAGCAGCTTGGATCATAGCAAATGTGCTTTCTGCAGAAACAGAATACACTGAAGACATTGTGAAAAACCTCAACGGTATTGAAGTTATGATGGAGTTACTTCAAGCACCAAGCAGTGAAGTTCAAGAAAACGTAAATAAATTCGATAGTTTGGATCATCTGAACAAATTTTCTCGTGATTTTAGGCGATATGGGCGCTTGCGAATATAGCAGGAGATTCAAGACCCAATGCGAAGATACTTCTCGAAAGGGGGATCGTTAAATATATCACCAAAGGAATCGAAAATAACTTATCGAGTCCTGAAATATTGCAGAATTTTGCATGGCTGCTGAGCAATTTGTCTAAAGGCAAACCCTTCCCCGATTTTTCTCTGGTACGCCAGTCTACTTTCTATGGCTTTATTCTCATAATAACCCTTAGTTGGCACCTACGTTGCCTTCCCTTGAAGAATTAATGCGTTCAACTGATATAGACACAGTGTACTACGTTCTCTGCACCGTTGAACATCTGACGACAGGCGCTGATGAAGAAACAATTGATACCATCATGGAGATGGACTGCATTCAGGACTTTATTAGTTTCGCGATGGCGGACGAAGAGAACCTGTCTCAACTGCGCTTGCCAGCTCTTAAACTATTAGGGAACTGCCTCACGGGCGATGACTCCGTTGCAACGGTACAGATATTAATTGTTGAGACTCATTAACTCAAACGGTGTTTTTCAGAGACTAATAAACATGGATATCATACCCTGCCTCATGAAGAACGTAAATTCAAAGGTGAAGAAATGGAGAAAAGAAGCTCTTTGGGCCATTTCGAATCTGATCATTTGTGGATCCGAAATAATAGAAGTGCTTTTCAAAGTTCCGAATTTTCTCGAAAGGCTGACTGAGTTGGTGCTCACTGACGCTATTGATGTAAGCTGTTGAGATTTTGACACAAACTAATTTCAATCGTTTTAGGTGAGATCGGAAGCTCTAACGTGTCTCATGAGAGCAGCAGAAGAAAGTAGCTACCGTCAATTGGATTTTATGATTGAAAAGGATCTTATCAGACTTGCTCTCGAAGTGTTGTCTCTCAGAACTAATACAAGCATGATGGTGGATGCACTCAAAACTTTAGAAATAATTCTTAGAACTGGGCAGGATATCGTTGAGACAGAAGGAGGTTTCAACCCCTACCTCGTGAGACTTGACAAGGAAGGAGGATTGGCAATAATTGAAAACATGCAGGGTTATCTGGATGAACAGGTCCAGAAGAAGGCTACTGAAATAATTGATGAGTTTTTTGCCCTAAACAAATGAGCAATTTAACCGTAAGGGTTCGACTTTCGAAAATTCTGCCTAGCTCCTTTGAATTGCATTTCAAATGTTATTTTAACTGCCTAAACAGCAGATTCTTGTGAATTGATGAGTGGCTGGACACAAGTTTCATACATGAGTTAAGCCGTCGTGATTGAGTATTATATAAAATTCCACTTAGCACAATTTCGATGTTTTCCCGTTAATTCATAGGATTCGAGCAGAGTTTTCAGTATCCGAATATTTTAGGAAAAACGAAAATATTTCTCGCTTCATCGTGGCCGAAGTTTCACTAATTAGCTAACGAAGGCTTAAAGTAAAAATTTAAATCATAATATTTCGGAATCTCTTTAAAAAGAGGTGCATTACTTTAACATTAAATAATTAATAAAACCTTAAACTTGGAAATGGAAAACAAATCGATCGCGTCGAGTCAAAAGTCTCAGAAGAGCGCGGTTGTCATGGATGACAGAATAGGCTTTGATAAGCTTTACCATCAAATCAAAGACTCTATTTTCCAGGTTCTTTATCTCGTGCTCAAACAGGAAGACTCTGCTCTTTGGTATATTGCTGTTACAAATGGCGTCGATTACCTGCAGATGATGTATTTTTGCTTCTATGAAAAAGTCAACAGCATCTGGAATTCTGATGAAATACTGGGGCCTTTCTACAACGTCATCAACTTCATCAATGTGTCAAAGTAATCAAATGATTTTGTTTGACATTTTACTTAAATCACATGCCATGTTTAATTAGTTACATTGAGAACGCTCTGAGCTGGCCAGCGTATTTAACAGGTTTTTATGTGTGCCTCGTGCTGATTGTGTTGGTCATTGTGAACATTTTCTACGTCTCATATTCTTTCAGTCGTAAAAAAGTATCAGTCATTTGGCCAGTCAAGCTTCTGCGCGGTGTCGCCGGTTTGGTTGTGACAGTCGGTTTCTTACCTATCACCGAATTCTTGATTGGCATGATTCAATGTGTTTGGGACGATAGTGGAGAGTACGTGCATTGGAATTTCACCGACATTGAATGCTGGGAAGGCGCGCATATTATTCATGGAACACTCTCTATTGTTCTTACTACAGTCTTCATATTGATTTCAGGGATCGTCTCTTCAATCTATTTCGAAATTCGAATGGTGACCAGCGATCCAACTGCAAGGTCAGATTTGATAACATCTATTTCTCCTTAATCGCATTGAATTGATATAGGCAGAATTCAATAGGCGATATGGCGTTTATAGCGAATAAAATTGCTCTGCAGGTCACATTCGCGTTCTTGACGGTACCAAAACGATTTTGAAATAATTTTCGTTTACCTTTTTTGTTGGTACAGTCAGCAGATCAGTGGTGGCTCGTGACCATTCTTATGGTAGGATCGTCTTCTTTGATGTATACTTACGTGGTGAAAGTGCCGTTCTATAACAAAACATATGCAATTGTAATTTCAACCTCATTCTCCTCAGTTCATCATTACTTCTCAGATCATGAAGATTTTCAACACCGTGTACTTTTGGACCGCCCTCATGTTATTTCTAAGCAAGGTATATTCTTTCAATAAGCGAGAGAGGATATAATCTGAAATTATTAGACCATCGGAGAGGATTTTTCAGGTGGACTGGTGGTGTATCTCGTTGGATTACCCTTCATTCCTTTGTGGTTTTTCACAAATCAAAGCAGCAGTACAGCAAGCGTGGTCTCTTACCGCACAAGCTTCAAATCACCCGAACAGCTCAATGACCATCTTCGTTCACTTCTTCAGCTTGTAGATTCCTTCCGTAATTATTTCATTGAAAAAAACAGCAACGTACTGATTGCATATTAGAAACTGACAAAAATGCAAGAATGTTGTTAACCGGTTACATTGAAAAGCACAAAGATGCCTGCCCCGAAGATGATTGCCCGCTGAGATACCGTGCTACTGCAAAGAGGAAAAAACATCATGAAGAAAAACTTTCGAGTATAACTATATTATTACTTGTTCCGGTCTAATGCATCATACAATTAGATTTGGAGGAGAGTGTAAAGCGTCTTATTTTTGTCATTGACAGGTTCTATGTCGCTGGCACGAAGAAGTAATATTTTTATTTTTTGATGAATTGATTGAGATGACCACTCTAATAGATTCAAAAAATCGACGAATCTTCGCATTTCTTTCGCATTCTTTTTATTCGAAAGACTGAAAAACAACAAGAGAGCACTAGCTGAGATAACCAAGGCCAAAACACTGGATCCGGGATTTGGTGACCAATTCGTTATTTATCGCCTGGAGTGAGTTTTTTCATCATGAAAGCATGCTGATTCTGTTTTGGAAAAATTATTATAGGAGAATGATTAATGATGGCGTTGATGGAGAGAGCGATGGAGACGACGGAGGTGGACTTGATCTTGTTGGAAAGATTGCCTCTGAAAACTTTCAGAGCCTTGCAGAAGGATATATGACTGAAAGCGCCAACCTACATAAAGAATTTTGGATGGAACTGAGAGAAGAAAAGCCAGACTTGCGAAAACTCAACTATCTGGGTTCTAAGGTTAACACAGCGATGAATAACGCAAAAGATTATTGGAATCGACTCCAGAAATTTACTGTTGACGCTCAGTTCCTAAAAATTTACGGGAGATTCCTAATTGATATCAAAAATGAAAGATCAGGAGAAGAGCTCATACGAAAGTATTTTCTCAGTGCTTTTGTGACAAGTTATCTTAATATATTTCTATGCATTAATTTAGGGCGAAAATGATCGAAAGAAGAGATCTAGAAATGAAAAAGTTCAAGGAAATCGAGCACGAAGAAGCAGGTGAACTTGGAAACGCTTCCTCTGAACCTCTTCCTTATGTTATTGTCTCTGGAACCCCAGTACAATCGTCTTATACAATATTTTTTACCATAACTTTTCATGCGCTTTTTAGGATAGCTTTGGAAAGATAAAGAAAGCAAATGCATTGTTCTCGATTCTTGTCGGTACTCAGAATGATGACATCATTGATAAAAAAATCAACACTTACATGCCGGAGTTGTATGGAATGTTCCATGACAGCTTCATGAGGCAATACCTCCAGAGAGAAGACGATACTTACGGCGGGTTTCTAAATGCAGAAAATAGTCTTTTCATTAAGAACAAAAACGGTTACATCATACCGTCTTTTGTGAAAGTCAAGCCCATCGAGCTTCCGGATGGATATCAGTTTATGGCAACTTTCCGAACTACAGACGTGAGGAAGTTATACGCTTACTTCATCTGCCGACCAGACGGAATTATCACGGATGTTTCAGCATCAGCCATTACCATATTAAATCTCAACCTCGCGATACGCAAAAACAACGTGAACATCGACACCATTGTAAAATATATTACTTCTTAACAAAGTCTAATTAGCATATCATACTAGGTACCCGGCGCTTTAACAGACAAGAAATATCAGTTTGGAAAGGAGTTTTCGTACGAACTCAAAGAATTCGATGGAGACTTACTTCCAACTGTACTCCAACTTCACGCAATCGTTACCCCAATCGAACTTCGTGACAAAACTAACAAAGAGTTCGCGATGATTATCCGCGAGTACTATGACCCACAGGCCTTCTCTCAGCAGAAAGATGGGGCAGGGACCACACCGGATTCTGACAAATTTATTTATGGGTATATAGTCAAGGTGGAGAAAGTAGATAGGACCATAACTATGAAAAATCCAGACCTTTCCAGAATAAAATCGCGACATATTACAAGAGGGCCTGGCGCAATAAGTGAGAAATCGGAGAGATCATCTGACGGAGAGAGTCCTCCTTCGCTTAGATTGGTAAAGAAAGACTCTTCTCCAACAGTTTATAAAGGAGGCGTGGGCAACGAAGAAGACGATTGGATCTATGGATTTAGGACTGACAAAGAAGATCTCGAGATAGGTACATGAATTTCCTTATTACTCTCTGAATTAACTGTTTTCCGATCAATAGGTGCGATATTCCAATCTGCTAATCTGAAAAAGGAGCTTACGAAGGCAGTTGAGGAAGAACAGCAGGTTGATAGAGTGAGAGAAGAGATTAACTATGGCGAAGGCATCCAGCTGAGGAGGCTTGTGGGAGGAAGATTTATCGATATAAGAAGCAATGTATACCTCGACACTGAAGAAAGAGAGAGACTTGAGAAAGAATGGGACGAGGAGGAGAGCCTCTTTATGAAGAGAGATGAGGACGACGGGTTTGGTGAGAGGACTGTGAGAAAAACAAGAACATTGAAGAAAATGATCCAAGAAGCGTTGGAAGATAATCAAGAACTACCATCCGTGTCCAGACTACGATTGATCAGTGTTTGCTGGGTCTTGATAGCCTTAGGGTTTTCAGGTAATGCATCTTGGTGCCTGGCAGTCTTTATTGATGTTTTTTCAAAGCGGCGTTATTTAGTCAGATTTACCTAGCGTTCAATAGATGGAGCTCTTACACTGAAATTACCACACTAGCAACAAACAGAATAGTTGCCTATCAAGACCTCGTTGATTGTCTTCTTGGATTAAGCTATATGAGCGAAGATTCGTAAGATCCATATCCAGAACTATCCGATATTCAACGACTTATTATTCATTCATAGTTCCATCATTACAGATGCAGAGACTGCTATCATTCTTCCGCTCAGAGAAAGCCTTATTGATGATGTCGATCAGATCATCTTTTTTACACACTCACTTAAGACAGGCTCCGTTGGGAGTATTTATGACCAGTATTCTCGAACTGAAATCATTCTGCAACACTATAACAACGGTAGCGTGGATATTTCTCATGAGCAAACCCAATCTCTATTGCAAGTAAACCCTCAATATTTTCGCTTTCGTTGGGCTTACACCCCCTCTAGGTCGCTTCACTTGCCTATAATTTTTCTTCAGAAAGCCTTGAAAATATAAACATCAATAATCGAGTTCTCAGGGACGTGGTCTTTAACGTGCTCAACCGAATTGTCCCGCAGCTCTCATTAGATTTTGAACAATTCACTTCGAACGCTCTCCAAGAATATGCGAGCGGCATCCCGAATACGCTAATCGTGCTGACTGTCATCGAGTTAGTTTGTGGCGTTGTATTTTCGGGATGGATTGTGTATTATTTGATCAAGATTGAATCCCAGAAAGAAAATGTGCTGTTTTTGTTCTTGGAAATCCCAATGAAAAATATTGAGGGTATCAGCAAAAGAAGAGACAGATTCATGGACTTCTTCCAGGTAACAAGAGAAATGAGATCTCAAACCTCACCAGCCATGCTTAGGCGATTAAAAATACCGATCAAAAAGACTCTGATGCTTCGGACAGTTTCGATGAGATTTCAGAAATAAAGGGCAAAGGAGATGGAAAGAATTTTTCTCCTATTCAAGGAGATGATTCTCAAATTAAACAGAGCGAGGAGGAGGAACAAGAAGGTAAATAGCTCGTTACATCAAAATCATGTGACTTGTGGTTTTAATAGATCAATTAAAGAGGAGGAAAAAGATGATCAAGAAATATAAAACTCAAAAGTTCAAAAAAGCACGAGTTCTATTTCTCAAAATTTGCGCAGTTGCGATGCTTTGTTGCATCTATATCCTATGCGCACTTTTAATGTTACATATGCAGAAGCAAAAGCTCTCAAAATTCATGACTCAACTCTCAGAAGATGCGTTAATACCTCTAAAAATTCAGACCGCAATAGATGCCTTGGAATTATATGGATTGGATCCTAATTTTCCTATTACCAACTCAACTGTGAATGACTATACAAATTTGACGATTATGAATATCACTCGCCATAAACTTGGAGAAGTAATAAAGATTCCCCATTCGATTCAATAATGATAATCTTCATTTTTTCAGTTTTATGTGTACGTTCTCGATCAAGATGAAGAATTCAAAACAAATTACAAGCAAGTATTCTTTGGAGATGCCTGCGCTTACCTCGGAGGCGATTACACCTCGTGTTCCTCGATAGGCAATAGTTCTCTTCTATATGTACTCTCATTGGCAAAGCAATATGCTCTAATCCTTAATAGGGTGTGCTAAATTATGAAGCAGGAATGTTCAAATACCTAAAGGACCTCTACTTAGCTCTGAAACACAATGTTATTCCTCAAGCGGATTTTAGATCCCTGTTGATGACTTCAAGTTGATTTCCTATCCAATGCTTTAGTCTAATTTGATCTAGGTGTTGATTTTTATTTTAGCACTCGAGTCATATTACAGAAGTTCTTTGACTACGAGAAAGAGTTCTTAAAGAGTGATTTGAACACATCGATTACAATGTCTACAGTTATCTTGGCAGTCTATATTGTGATAGTTATTCTTTTCCTCTCGCTCTATTGGCTGCCGATAATCCTGAGATTAAATAACGAGGTAACACTTCGTAATAAAGCCGAATTGCTAAGAGATATGATATAGGTTTGGCGAACTACAAGAATGATAAATATGATCCCTATCGATGTTGTTCAAAGGATCAGAAGTATCAGAGTCTTCCTCAGAAAGTTAATTCGATCGAGAGCTCGAAAGTAGAACCAATCATGGAGAGGGCTTTCTATAAAGGTTGGTATGATTTCATCATAATATTAAAATTTGATGAGTCACTAAAGAGATTTTTCGGATGATAATATTATTACTAACTACTGTAGTACTGAAAAAGAGTCAGAGAATGATTCAAAGGTTTTTATTGCTTCAAGATCTTCTTAAAATCTTCATTTTGACTTTTAAACAGTTTTCGTGACAAACTATTTACTTGCGGTTGGTTTCAAGTATAACGTTTTGAAAAAAAGAGAAAACGCAGCCTTCTTAAGAATAGGTGCTGGTGGTTTTAGCCATTGAGCTTACTAGAAAATCGATAGTTCATCTTGCTGAGTAATAATATTTAGTGTGGCATTGCTATGCATTCTATGGAATTGCGTGGAGAATCATAAGGAAAGAACATAAGGCAAATTCTTGAATTTTAGCTAGAAAGCAGATAAAGCCAAATTTTCGAACTCTCTATTTCTTCCTCTTCCATTGCTGAGAATGATAATTGTGAGAAGAGCGCTAACAATTTTTTTCTTCCAGAAACACAAGATTGAACTCCAAATTTATTCATTCTCTATTGTAAAATTGAATGTTGCTTCAGACTTCATCTTCCACGCTCAACCATAAAGTAAATGTCCAAAACTTATCCTTATAACCTCACTCCGTCTGCTAGCAAATGTGCGTACTGTTTTTGCATAACATCTACGGTGGGTAATTTTAATTTACACAATTATTGTGTTTGTTAAACTGCCAAAATAATTTCAAACTTCTAAATTATAAAGCAATAAACGGTACTACGCAATGGAGAATGTCCAAGTTTATTTAAGGGTGCGTCCTCAAAGCCGCTCAGAAGCTGAAGCCAATGACACTGAAATTTGGCACATACCTCAGCCAGATATGGTCACTTTGCATCCGCAGAGGTTTCAAGAGCTCTTAAAGAGCAAGAAAATCACTGTTTCAAATAAAAATGAGTTTTTCTTCAGTATCACTTTCATTTGATGCTTTGTTCTCAACTGCATTTGAATAGACAGCTGCTTTGGTAAGGAGAAGACCACCAATGATATCTATCAAGCCACTGTCAAACGAATCGGTTTAGCAAGTTTACAAGGAATTAACGGTATGTTGCCGAGTAATCCACATTAAATAATGTTATTCGTAGGAACGATTTTCATGTATGGACAGACTGGCAGTGGAAAAACATTCACAATGATGGGACCCAAATGGTTGAATGGATCAGACACTCTTAAAGAAGAGAGTTTGGAAAATAAAATGGCAAAAAACAATGAAAACACTGAGAAGACACAGATTCGAGGATCAGGGCTCACAACTCCTGAACCAAGCGAGATTTCAGGTCAATCATTGTGTTCCAAAGAGTCAAACAAGTCGCCTTTGCATCGTAAATATGGTCTATTGAAAAATTTTGCTAATACTTCGGATAGATACAATAGCTAACGTCAAAATTGATTTGGATGATATTCCAAGCTATGAGCATCATCACAAAAGAGCATTTACTGTCAATTTGGGAAAGCCTCTAGGCGATGAAGGGCGAGCTACTTTTCAAATTGATAATTCTGATGGTTTACTTGGGCTTGCCCTTCGAGATATCTTCGTCGAAATGGATGAACTTCCAGACAAGAAATTCTTCCTCAAATGCAGCTATCTCGAGATTTATAACGATTTGGTATTTGATCTCTTGAAGTCTCAGAGTTGTCTCGGCGAGACGCTGTCAATTCACGAAGATCAGAATGTAAGATCCATTTTGTCAAGTGAAAATAGATCTAAATTCATCCCCATTGAAATAATAGAAAGAATTTTATATTAAAGATGCGATTGAAGAAATCGTGTCCTCTTATGACGAAGTACTTGACAAAATCCGCAGGGGAGAAGGTAATAGCCACAAGTGGATCTAATGAAAATAATTTCTTGGCCACTAGCAAATAGACATTACGCTGCAACGATGATGAATCACTCTAGCAGTCGCTCTCACACTATCTTCCGGCTGTACGTAAAGTCGATTCCTTCCCATGTCAAGCAAGGAGAGGATACCGTATTCACGGAGTCCGTGCTGAATTTCGTGGATCTGGCTGGGAGTGAAAAACTAGACATTCATGACGGACTTAGATTGAAGAAAAGAGAAACTTCGCAGCATTTGGGCAACTACTCCACGATGTCAACGGCGATCAGCAACACTCTCAAGGACCGCACTAAAGAATCTCAGCATATAAATAAGAGTTTGTTCTTTTTGACGCAAGTAATCTCATTGAAAGCAACAGGAAAGAGGTAAGGACTAAATTGTTGCACCGTGTGAGATATCTGACTTGTAATATATAATTAAAGCGAGACGTTTATTCCGTACAGGAATTCGCCTCTTACAAAAATTCTCAGGTCGTCACTTGGAGGAAACTCAAGGACAGCAATTGTCTTATGTATAAATCCCTGCCTTTCGCAGGTTGAACAGAGTCTGAGCACGCTTCGCTTTGGACTAAATGCGAAAAAAATAGAGAATAAAGTCCATGTGAATGTGACTGTCAGTGGCAACGATGAAAGCCTTCGCGCATTACTGAGAGAATATGAAAAGAAGATAACCGTAAGCAGATTACTTTATTTGGTGAATCCAAATGATTTTCATGGGCCTATTCCATAGGAGTTCGAGAAAGAAAAATCTAAGGATAAGGACTCATCCAAGCAGCTCCTGAAGACTATCCAGCACCTTCAAGAGCAAAAAAATATCCTCGCACAACGGCTCGTGTTAGCGGAGGCATCGTCAATAAGTTTAGAAAGAAATGGTACAAATTCAGGAGGAAACGATGAGACTTCTGATGGCAAAGATCATATTCATTTCCCAGGGATAGGGATCTTGCAAGTATTGTTCTCTTCATTTTGGTGTCATTATAACTATATTAATTCTCTCAGGTCTGCACACCTACAAAAGTTCTAAAAGATTCAGCACCGTCGTCGGCAACTTTTGACTTCCAAGGCAGATTTGCGATGGAAGCCTTGAAGAATGTAAAAGACCAGAATGCCCTGCTGCAAGACAAAATAGCGTTAATGATCGCCAAATTCGAGGAATTTGAGAACGAGAAGTTTGAGGTATGCTTATTTTGTTAGTTTCGCGGGTTTTTATCATTGACATATTCAGCTGCTTAGGAAGATTCATGAAAACGAAAAAAAACTATTCAACAAAAAAATGGAATGCAAGGCTCTGAGAGAGAACGCAGAAGCCTCAAAAATTGAGAATTCTCAATTGAGGCAAGTGATAAATTTCTATGAAAATCGGAATGAGAAAGGATTAAAGCAACTTACTTCTGAAAATTTACAGCAGCTTGAAGAGAACCTAACCCACCTCATGGAAGCCTTGAGAAGGGAGAAATTCACCAGAGAATTGATGGCACAGCTGACTCAAGCAGAGGGCTCCAATGAAAGCGCTGCCCTAATCAAAAACTTGAGAGACTTACCGTGTACAAAGGAACATACCCCTTCCAACAAGATTTGTTTCCCTTCTGAATTCTATAATGCCGGACCTTCATTTAATGAATCCATAATTTCTCCAAACCCAATCCAAGTCATTGAATATCACTCAAACTCGAAACCAGTCGATCTCACAGCTGGAAGCCCCAGAAACGTTAGCTTCAAGTACGGTGTCAGCCCGCTACTAAAGCATTGTGAGAGTTTTGACACTTACTATAGTGCTATCCACGCTGCCGATCAGAAAGAGTTTTTACAATCCGAGCAGCATGAAAATATTGACCGCCAATTGAATTCGCTCAAGTCTTCTTTTAAGAAACTGACCGAGCAAATGGGAATGCCAGATGGGACCTCAAACGTCGCTGGTCTCTCAGTTGGGAATTCTGTGCCTTTGCATGAGAAGAGCATGAATGGCAGTGGAAATGAGAAAAAATCTTCTCCTGTAGTGGCATTCAGTCTCCAGGATGTTAATAAAAAACCTGCAAGGAATTTAAAGTCTCCACAAAGCATACCAAATTTAGATAAGACATTGAATAATTCAAGGGATGTATTGGCAGCAGACAACGATGAAAACACAGGAAGTAAACCCGGTAACGTTTTGTTGCTGAGAAAAGCCTCAGTCCAGGGCGTCCAATTCAATTCAAATAAATCAAGTCCGATGTATAAAACGACACGTTCTCGTACACTTGCTGGTCTGAAATTATACATATGAGGATAAGCAGGGAATCAACATCAAAGGAATAATTTTGATTAGGGGTTGAGAGTATTGACTCTCAGTCCTTTTTTTTTTTTGTTTTGAGATTTTCATATTCCATTGAAATAACAATGAAAACCTGCTTTGAAATTTTGAAAAATTGTATAATTCATTGTAAAGCTCTGCTATTAAATTAATGCATGAGATCATATGATGCTGAACAGTACAAAGATTAACAAACAAAACAATTACTATAATCAGATTAGGTCCCCCAAAAAAGAGACGCCTGAATAAGTATATTAAAGCAAGTTAGAATGAGATCTCAAGTAAAAAACAATTATGAAACCTCTTTACGTGCCTATCAGCACATTTATCCAGAATAAATTTTTATTGCTTAATTTTTTTGATAGTTTCGATTTGAAAAGTGAGATTGTAGCTTTTACTGGATAAGGGGCAGACCATAGAACAATGGTAATATAATGTAAGGTAAAAGTCCACAACAGAATATTGTTTCAGAATTACAATTCGAATTACATTTATTCAATTAAATTTATAAGATGTATCTTATGCATGCTAAAACAAATATAAAATTATTCTCAAACAAGATATAAATGGAATTGAGGATAATCCTTAGAATCGAATTATGCATATATATATAACCTGATTTATAATATTCAGAGAGTCTTCATTATATTAAAAAGGCTTTAAAATTATAAATAGTTAGCCCAAAAATATAAATTGCGCTGCTGCGCATAGCTGAAGCAGATTTTCCACCGTTTCCAAACTCAATATTTCAGAGCTTCAAACACTGCAAGCGGCTTAAGACAATTCGCCTTCAAATTCAGATGAGATTGCAGGAATTCTTCGATTCCGCAATCTTTCTCCCTGCTTTCATCGACGAGGAACGAATCTCCCATCATCGAAAACAGCTGTGTGTAACTCATTTTCATAGCTTTAACTTCTCCCTTGTTGTCTTTATGCAGAAATTGACAACGAGGACCATACTGACAGAACATCTGGGTATGATAATGCTTGCATTTAATTGTCTTGAATGTAGCCGAAGAATTATGCCGAGGCTTCAATTCTTCGGTTCCATGAGCAAAGGAACACTTCTCGCCAAGGGGACAGATTTCCCCGAGCATAAAATTCTTGCAGAGCTATCAGCCGTCCATTAATAATGAATAATTACGGTTGGATTTACCTCAGTCTTTTTTTTCAGCTGGAAGTTCTTACGTCGATTTGCGATAATTTTCTGTCTTCTTGTCGGAGCAATGCCAGTCTGGACCTGCTTCAATGGGTTCAATTCTTCGATAAAAGGTATCTCGCAAGGATGCGTCGTTCGAAATGCGGATTTATAAACGCAAGGAGCCTCTACAATTGCACTCATATATTGTAATATTGAGAGGTGGATTAGTACTTTAATTTTTCTAAATTATTATCCTTGCGCTGTGGAATGATTAAATAGGATATATCTTCTTGTCGTGGTGATTAGTACAGTAAGAGTTAGATTTTCTTTATTACATCCAGTAATCGATTGGTCAAAGAGTTTATAAGTTACCAGTATCGATGTAGAGATGAGGAATTTTTCGAGATGTTCTGTAAGTGTTCTAACCTATAATCCAGTAACTTTGTGCTTGTTATGATAATTTTGGATTAAGCGGAAAATTAAGGAGGGAAAAAAGATCTGTTAGTTATCGTTGAGACGGTCGAGAGCTGAATATTTTAATTCTAAGAACCCGAATAGAAGATTCACATCAGGATCTCCGAATAGCTCGATACTGAGTATAGTCCCAGTAATCGCCTTGTTGTAGCCTATGAGAAGATCAATGAAACTTCTTCCGGGGCGTGCTTCTGGGGAAAGTCGTTATTGAAATGGAGATATTCGATACTTCAAATAGAGAAAGAGATTGCTTTGTAGCTTCGAAAAAACCTACGAGGTTTTCCTCAATGTAAAATTGTGGAAGCATTTCTTTTTTATTTCAGGGACTGTTTACTGCCTAAAGTTTGTAATTTTTCCATTGCGAAAGTGAGTTAGCTCTTGGGTTCTGCTCGGAACTAACTCCTTTCCTGGTTTTTCGCTGGTTTTAATTTGTGTTTGATCTGGTTACTGAATAGCAAGTTCGTGTGATTTTAATCAAAAATATTTATTTTCGCAAACTTTCATTGAAATAGAAGGAATGCAGGCAGTCTCGCACATCTTGTACAAGGGCTTTCTTTTGGACATCCAAAGGATTTCTCTATCCCTTTTCTAGCATTCCTTAATTATATTTATTCAATGAAGGCTCTTTTCTTCTTTTCAAGTCAGGTTTTAGTTTCATTATCCAGTGTGGTTCTAATGAATCGCTTCAAATTTTTTTTTCAATTATTTCTGGTTTTCCTATTATGAGTGGGGAAGTTATGTGTAATGGCCCCCGAGCATCTAGTTATCATAATTAATTTCGCTATTGAAATAAATGTATTACTCCTCTCACAGTGCATGAATTGCAAGATAGAAATATCGCCCCTAATAAAAATGACCTTTTTCTTTATAATTGATATTTCTGAAACTATAGCAGTATATCTCCATTTTTTTCTCCACAGCTACCAGTAGGTTGGGGATATCTTTATAATGAGATCAAGATTGGATCATTTTAAAGGGAAAATTTCATGATTGGGGTGAAAGGGAGCTCCTATTTTCAATTTATGATTCGAAAAGTGCTCAGATCTGTATCATGAACTTCATTCCATAATATATCTTTCATAATGCTTTTTCTTCCTCAGTATATTTTCACTTAATATGAAATCCCTCTTTTTCTGAAGCATTCACCCCAGAAATGGTTAGCTATAAACGAGCTCAATTTTTACAAAAGCAGAAATTTAAATTCCTCCTTATTTTGAGGAGGTATGGCGAATCAAAAATTTAATCCAATTGTTCCTATCAAAAGTTTACTGCATACTATTCTTTTCTGATAATTATACTACAATCATGCACATAGCCAGCCACCGCCAGCAATACTTGCGTACCTCCACACTTCTTAGCTCACAAGCAACAAAATCCATCTAATGATGAAGAAAACCAAATAAACGATGACAATTATATTTTTTCCTCTCAATTTCTAATGTAACAAGGGAATTCCGGAATAAATTTTGCGCAATCGTAAGGAAACATATGCCCACACTAGCTTCACCATATCACTCATCTCTTCCATATCTCTTTGTTGGGTTCTGAAATACTTTGACTCGTCTATATTGATTTATCCCATGTCATTATTCGGAATTCCAAATTAGGAATCGGGTCAAATCGGATCAAGTCTTCCAATAATAATAAACTTTATTCAAAGTTAGTTTTAGAAGCCCAAGCCAAATCGCTAAAGAGATGTCAAGGAAATTCTACGATAAACTTCTCCAAAGTACTCCTATCCAACGTAACAGCTTTTAACACACTTTCTAGGCAATGGTGTTTCAACCAAGAAGTTCGAATGCGATTACGGCATGGCTCTTTTGAAGAAAATGGGATGGAGCGAGTAACACTAAACTTTTCAGATCCTCATCTTAACTCTAACACTATAGAGATCAAGGTCTCGGAAAGAATAAAAACGGTATTACCGAATGTATTCAGATTAAGAGAAGAGAAGAGGGCTTAGGAGTAAATCTCACCACAGCGAGTTTAGCTTAATGAATCCTGTTTTAGCTTGGCGGAGAAACCAAACAAAAAGAGTTCCGCTGGAACAACAACTTCTGGGAAAAGCAATTCAACGACACAATTAAAACACTTCACATTGTATTGAAAACCTCCTTCGAATTGTTGCGAATTTACATTATCTTAGGAAAACAGCTCAACATCATCTGCCGGAGAGGAGTCTGAGGTAGAGACTAAAAAGAAGGTCGTGAAGAAAAACACCAAAAAAGAGGTCGTCAAAAAAGTAAATATAAACGAACATCATAGGTTTCTAATCTACCTACTTTAACAGAAAGCGAAAGAAAGCAGTGCCGAGGAAAGTAGCAGCAGCAGTGGCGAAGAAGATTTGGAGGAATATATTGAATTAAGAAAAACGTCAAAGAAAATCAGAAAGGAGATTAAAGATACAGGAAAGCCATCTGAGCATGTTTCTAAAAAGTCTGCTCCAGTCGTTAAGGCAAGCAAGAAATAAGTTTTAGATCTTAAGACAGTTATATTGTTGTATACTTTTTTGGTTTAATTTCTCTTCTCTGTTCCATTTTATCGCTTCCACAGAGAAATTGCTCTCTTAGTCTTTAAAAAAGGTTACAGTTTAATTCCGTTGTGTTTAGTAGTGTAGATTGCTAGGTAAATTTACACATCTTTTCTTGTCGTTAAAGATTTGACGCCTAATCTAATCTAATTGCAAGTGCATATACAGAACTTGTCGGTTATCCATTAATATTATTCATTATGATTCTTATTGTTTGAAAGAGGGTATGATAAGGGCTGACCATTGATGATCGGATATAACGTCTTTTGACTCACTAATATAAAGGAAATTTTAAAGCCTAATCCTACAAACAAAATATTGACATTTCTAACCGACAACCGAAAATCCAATACGAGGCTTTAAATGAAACCTAAATTTTGAACACTACGCTTGCATATAGTGACCGACACTATAACAGTGGACGTTACCTTCATCGTTTCCGATGGCAAAATAGCGATTATCCGAGCTAAAGCCGAGAGCCGTGGCGAATGACAGTTTCGTGCGCAGGTTAGGCCAGTTCGAAAAAACGGTTTTGCTGCCAATATGCAACAGTCTAATGGAGCTCTTCTTCCATTTTGAGGAGAGCGCTAAGATCTCTGTGGCCGGATTGAACTTCACGTTGTCGATATAAGTCGTGAGGTTATTCACCTCCTTTGGATTTTTCTGATCCACTTGCTTCGTTTTTCTATTGATATCATACAAGTTCACGATACCACTAGTCGAGCCCGTTGCAAGGTAATCAAAATTCCTCGAGACATCGATGCAAACGGTTTTCGTTGATCCTTGATCGTGGAAGGAATCAAAGATTGCTCGTTTGATCAGATCCCATTGGTAGATCGATCCATCCTGGCACGCGCAGAACAAATGGGTTGAATCGGTTGAGAAGGTGACGGTGCTGATCGGATTGTTGACTTTCAATTCGTAGAGCAGTTGCTTAGTCTTTGCGCACATGATCGAGATGTAACAAGATTCGCCCCATAATGCGAACACGTCTTCGCTTGGTGAAATAACCAGCCCTTTGATCTTTCCATCTAGCCTGGAGGTCACGAAGCTCGGTGAGATTCTTTCAAGTCTTTCAGAGCCGAGATCTAAGGTGACGAAATATTTCGACATGCCCGAGGCAATAATCTGGTTCTCGGAATTGAGGAACTGCGCTTTTTGAATCGGAAGGCCTTTAAGATAGTATGACTTGGTCGGTTTCAAGAAATACTTTGAAGTTTCAGCCTGCTTGCTAATTTGGAAGAGCTTGATGGTTTTATCAAGTCCTGCTGTCAGGAATAGATCCTTATCTTTGAAAAAATCTATCGTTTGCACAACAGCCTCGTGCTTGTCCTCGAAACGAGTCATCGCGATTCTTGCGAGATCAATCGTCCCTTGAGGTAAGCTGTCTCCGACTGAATCAACACCTTTTACGATATTGTTCGTTGATCTAAGGAGATTGTCGATTTCTAACTCTCCCTCTTCTTCTAACGCTGAGCTTGGGAGGTTGCTCTTCTTGGTCCATTTGTAAAACTCGTTGCGGTTGGTTTTGCTATTATAATATTCAGTAAGCTTTTCTTCGTACTGCTTGCCGGTGACAATTCCTTCCTCTCCAACTTTTATCAGTTTGCGTAGTCTAGATACTTTAGTGAGATCAACCTCGAGGTCTTGGTCATCCTCATCAACCCAAGCACTTTTGGATTTTTTCTTAGAATCCTTTAAAAGCGTTTTTGAAGATTTGCCATCTTTTGTTGGTCTCGCGTCATCGGAACCTTCCTCAACGAGATCTAAGTCGTTTTTGTGCTCCTCGTCATCCATGGCAAAGTTCCTCTTTTTCATGGACTTCTTTGTTGAGCTTCCTCGGCTTTTCTTTCCGCTTGCTGTTCTCATTATTTAAAATCAGATACAATAAATTTTTAGATTCTAAGTGTAATTTCACTCTCGTTTTGTTAGTCAAATGCTTAATTTCAATTTCCAATTGCACTGCATTAATCGATAAGACGAATCAATACTATTTTGGCAATGGCAGACTTCCAATAATTTTTTTTCAAATCATCACTCCTATCGATGAGTATCGAATTGACGTTTGCAAATAAGCTAGTCACCCAAACTCTCTGAAAAGCATATGATCCAGATATGACAATGTGAAGTTATACTCTGCATGATAGTCAATGCTTGCATGATGATCTCTGGATTTATTATCTATTTTTTTTGGAGGATTGATGAGAATGAGCGCTTTCATTATTTACATTGAAATTGTTCAGTGCAAGCGGTTAAGACATTTTATTTCTTGGAAATAACTGGAGTTAAATATTTTCTGACGGGTTTAAGAGCCAGCTGCACCTGAAATAAATCAAATAAAATTGATAAGAAATTTAATAGTTAACAAAAACCTGAATTATTCTCACTCCCAATGCATTCTCCTGACCCATCCCCACGCAAGAAGGCAACAACCCTCAGAGACAAGAAAACCCAGCTCAGCCTTCTCTTATATAAGGGATCGCTGATGGTCTCACCTAAGAGTACTTACCAAACTTCGGCAACACACACAGCGACACAAAGTGATATCAAACTCGCTAACCGCTTTGACAAGAACAGCGCAACGTAATCCTGCTTTTAATTGGCACGTTCTAACTCAATATTCTCTAGCAAAGCTAAAGCCAAACCATTCCTTGGTACAAGATCCTTCTAATCTGGTAGCATCAACGTTTGTTTTTTTAGAGCCGCAAATATTACACGAAGTACGAACAAGTCGATACCCAAAGTACCATGGCATCAACTTGGATCTCGGCGAAACATCACAGAATGTGAATGCTTTACTCTCGCCTCGTTATAAAAAATCTAACCCAATCACCCAAGCTGGGGACGAAGCTGTCCAAGTAACCCGCTTCATCTTCTCTTATCGTTAATTTTTTCTTCAAAGGAGTGGAAGTCAACTCTGAAAAAAACTTCTAATTCCAACAAAACAACCATGTTTACCGCTGAGGTACGGTTATTAATCAAACCGTGAGAAATTAACGCTTTTTTTGGTTAATAGGAAAAACCAAGAGCCAAAGCGAAAGGTCAATTCAACGATCAAACACGACGTGTGAGTAGTCCCGAGCCTGCTGAGTTAACCTTTGGTGGAATTAAGTAAACAACAATCGATCTGAAGCTTTTTATTTAACAAAAATTTCTTCCGCTCTTGCAGGACTTTTAGCCATGGAGTACATACTCAAAGCCCTGATATTCCTCCAAAGCGTACGCTTAAGGCTGTCGCTACTTCTCCTGAAAGAAATAAGCCAAACCCTATTCTTGTCGGAGAGGATAGACCTGTCAAGCCTCGAGTTGTTGAGCAACAAGTTTCTGAATGGACTCAGAGACAGAGCGATAGAAAGGCTTTTCTTCCTAGCGAAAGATTGAACAGCCCAAAGCGACCGTAACATACCAACTCCCTTTTTTCAGTGTATTAACTTCTGTTCAGACACCTCGAAAAACCCTCCGAGATCAAAACCATCATTGACCAAGAGGCTGCAGCGAGCTTCCTTGCTCGAAGAACTTCCCAAGGCGAAATGCATGAAGAATTGAGACGCCGTAAATCAGGAACGATTGGTAACCTGTTTGACCATTCATGCAATAGCGATTCCAAGTTCAGGGTAATACTAACTTATTTCTTTTCTAATCCACATCTTCATTGCGTAGACTGCGACCAAAGTGAACGAAGTTGAGTATAACACAATCAAGTCTAATATCAACACAGAGAAAACCTTTGCCAGAACTAAAGGCGATTACTATTGAATTCTTCAAGTCTGTCTGTAATTCAGGCCACAGAGCCTGATAGCGAATCTTCCTTTAAATGAATACGAATAGAACAAGGCAAACTAACGCCTTCCTTCTCATTAACAAAGATTTCATATCAATTTTATATTAGCATGGTCATCTATTCGTTAATTGAGACTTCTTTATTCCAAATAATCCGATGAATTGTCTCACATTCTATCTACTAAAGAGGGTGATTTCTTCTTTCAGACCTAAAGCATGTCTCATTGAGCAAGTTATTAATTTAGGTAACCGGAGATCCCGTTAAATAAGATTTGAATTTGATAATAGCAAATTTTTTTGACTTTTTCCAATCTATCCTTAGATATTAATTCAAAATCTCGAATTAACGAACTCGAAAAAGTATCAAATCAGAAAAGCGCAAAATAAATGAATAAACCTTTCATCCTCGAATGGCAAGCGCCATTTGTTGATATATTTAAGACCTACGATGTCTTCAACAAGCAAAATCATGAAGCAAGAGGCAATGTCGAGGGTTTGCAAGATAATTATATCGGCAGAAAAGTGTTCCGAGTCACCGGCAAAGTGCCAGCAACAAATTACGTCACGATTCCTCACAGCAAGTCACAAATTAAATGTCTCGGTGCAAATGGCCGATATGTAAATTTTCTAGTCTTTTGCTCGAAATCCTCATTCTGACTAGATTTACGTCGAATTATGTACTCAAGGAAAGCAATTGTTCTTGATCCATTTAGATTTCTACATTATTGAGCGCAATCCAATACGGTTCACTATAAGCAACATGTACGACGAATATAAGGTGCATTTTTCACAAGTTTCTCTTGCTAATATTCTTTTTTTGTTGTTGAAATAGACAACGTCATCAGGAACGTTGCACATTCCATACTCGAATGACAACGCCAATAGATGGACAATCTTATGTATCGATATTGAAGATCACCTCAAGAACTATGGACTCTTTCCTCCAAACTCGGTTAGAGATTTTGCCAAAATACATATCCTGAAGTCGATCACAATCTGCTCGAATGTGTTAGTGAGAGGCATCTACACCTCAGATAACTTATATCACTATAAGGTAATTGAGTGATATTCGGCGTTGAAGTCAAATTCTTCTTGTTATTATAGACTCTTCCAAGAGAAATGGACTTCAGACAGCCAAAAGACGGCAAATGGACTGAGGCATATCGATTCCTTTATTACCCACCAGTCGATGAGAGCCGATTCAAATTGGCCGAGAAAGAAATCAAAACTTCAAAAGACAAAGAAATTGTATCAAAAAAAGGAGATCGGTCAAGCTCTCCGCAACCACGACGAGTCGTTAAAGGAGAGAACAAGGAGAACGAACCTCAGAAGAGCGTACCATTGGAGATAGCTGACTCAGGCAAAAAGTCCACTACAGGAGATAAATTTCAAACGTTACCTTGGTTGAAGAATACAGCTGAATTCACAAATACATTTGGTACATTTCTGCATAAAGCTATAAAGCTAACACAATTTTCACCGATCTAGTTGAGCAAAAGCACAAATCTTTGTTGAATCTAGCGCATTGCTTCTCATTTTCAGGAAGAAGATGTCCAGACATCAGATGGGCTTTGCACGAAAGCTCGAATTATGAGATCCTCTTTGCCGCAGGCTCAATTCTCGTCGCAACGGATGCAGACCAAGGAAGTCAACGATTTTTCATTGGACACGACTCTGCTATCTGTGCTCTCGACTTGGCGAAAGATGGCAGCTGGGTAGCAACAGCCCAGGAAGATAATGCCGCTTATGTTAAAGTCTGGGATTTCGAGAGTGCGAGACCAATAGGGACGATTCTCTATCCCTTCACAGCTATCTCATGCCTCTCTTTCTCACATAACAAGAAGCTTCTTTGCGTTACCGGTACCGACAGCCATAAGAGAGAGATCATCACTATTTGGAACATTGAAAACATTAGCCTTGGTAAAAAGCCAGAGTTGGTCGCTAAACAAGTTTCTGAGTTCAATATCCTCAGCTGCAAGTTCTCGCCTTTAGAGGCAGACAAATTAGTTTCATGCGGTCGCGAGAATATCAGATTCTGGCGTATTAAAGGTGATCATCTTGCTGGAGGCGCCGTCGTGCTCAACCACCATGCTCGAGAGACCGTCTTCACTGTGCTCGAGTACGAATTTGCCACAGAAAATCCCACAACCGCTCTGCAAAATGACACTTCTAAGCGAGTTTTTATCGGCTCTAGGGAAGGTCTTCTTTTTCAAGTCAACTACTACACCCGTGAACTTGAAGGTGTATTCAAGATCCATGATAAAGCAATTTGCTCAATCGCTGTAAGCGCAGGCTTCTGTGTCACTGGTAGTGAGGATCAATATCTTAGAGTCTGGCCCTTGGACTTCACGGAATATTTCTTAGAAGCTAAGCATGAAGGCATTGTGATCTCCTTGGGCATATCCCAAGATTCCCTGCGAGTTGCGTGCGGTATTTCTTCAGGAGGACTCGGAATTCTGGATCTGAGCAGCCAGAGTTACAAAACAATCATGCGATCTCATACTCAGAAAATCTTACAGATCATCAACCATCACCCCACAGGCAATCTGATTACTCTAAGCGAAGATCTCACGATCAGAATCTGGGATCCAAAGAAATTAGAGCAAGTCTACGAGTTCACCTACTCGAAGGAAGATCCTTGCCTTGCAATTACAGCTCATCCGACTGAATCTTTCTTTGCAGCTGGTTTCCGTTCAGGAATTCTTCGTATTTTCGATATTGATAAGTAAACACTTCATTACAACATTTTTTTCTGATTTTGACATTTTTGCTATTACAATAGGACTTGCATCTGTGAAGAAGTCAAATACCACAACACAGCCATCAAGACGCTAAGCTACAGCGTTGATGGCAAATATTTGGTGTCCGGTGACGCACTCTCAAACTACAACCTTTATGATGTTGAGAGGAATCTTCAACCTGTCAAGGTATTCGAACCTGAAATCGAGCCCGAGACGATTCTCGCTGCCTTTACTAACGATGGAAAGACACTCGTGACAGTTGGCTCATATGGAACTAATCTCAACTTCTGGGATTTGTCAAATTTCACCAAAAGATGCAAACTTCAACTGAAGAATGGATACGCTAAAACTTTAGAATTCTCACAGGATGATCATGAACTGTTCATTGGCACCTCTGACGGCAAGATCAAAGTTTATGGAGTTAAAAATAACGACGTTTCTCTGTTAAAAGAGGTCGCTCCTGTCCCCAGGCAAGACTTGACCTGCCTCAACGTCACAAGCCAAAACCGATATGTTGCAACAGGAGGAGTTGATGGAGTGATCAGAGTTTGGGATTTAAAATCAGCGCCTGGTGAACCAAACTATGGGTACGTAACTCCGGGACATATTCAACCTTTAGGATCTGTGACTTTCTCTACCGATAATAGTATTCTGTTCTCAGGTGCTGGAGAGGAAGGTATTTATGTCTGGTTCTTCCAAGGAGATACAGAAGGACAGAAAGAAGATTTTGGCTCGCAGGGTTCGTTCTCCAGCATTATTCCTATAAGACATCACGTCAAGAAAGATTTCTTGCAGAGATCAATTGATATGCTACGTGAGAGAGAAGAAGCCAGGCAAGCGGAGTTGCTTGAAGAGGGTCAATTTACCTTCTCAGGAAAGAAGGATGATATCATGGTTGAGGGCGAAGAAGGGTCAGCCAAAAAGAAGCAACTTACTGTTTTCAAACCGCCAATCCTCCGAAAGAATATAAAGTTTAGAGTGCTACCTCAGGCACAGCGAAGTCCTCCTCAAAAGAAATCTGAACTCACCAAGGCTCCTGAAACGTACAGATACATTAAGACTGCTGAAAGAGAAACCAACAAGCTGCCTTTCTCGCATTATGCGCTGGAGGCTGACTCGAGGGAGGTAGAGAAGAAGATGAAAGCCATCAATTCGTAAATAATAATTCTCGCATTACTGTCAATTAACTTGTTTATGTAGGAGAAAGAGCAATCTTCAGCTGGAATACATTGTTGGCTTTGAAAATGATGGTCATTCCAACTTAGTGTGGCACCCATCGGGAGGCTGGTTTGCGTACATCTTTGAAAACTATGTAAAGTTCTAAAGCAAATGACATTATTCTTACCTCATCTTTTCCATAGGTCGTTGTGGAACAACTCCAAAGTGAAAGAAAACAGAAGGTGGTCTTATTCAATGACTATCTCTCTACAATTGCGTTGTCACCGAACGGAGACACTATGGCCGTCAGTGCTGCCTGCTTCGACTCCAACATTCAAGCAAACATCTACATCATTGATTGCTACTCGTTCAAAGTCACGAAGACTCTCAAATTCCACGTGAAAGGAGTCCAAGCCATGCAATTCTCTGAAGTCGGAAATTACTTAGTCTCAGTCTCGAATTTCAAGGAGAGCACCGTCGCTGTCTGGGATTACGTGAATGGAAATCTTCTCTCTACTTCGTACACGGTGAACAAAATCAACGGACTTAAAATCAAAGAAAAAACGAGCGCTGAATTCCAACTTGAGTTCATTACTGCTGGTGGAGACCAAGTGATCCTATGGAGCCTTAAACGAGACAACGAACTCATCCACTCGGATATCTTTGTTAAGCCCAAGAAAGGAATTAACATCGAGATCTCAGCGGTCGATCTCGTTGAGAAGGATAAGCGTATCTACGCATTCTGTGGTACAACTGATGGAGAGCTTATCATGGTGGATCTCAACACTTTCGAAGTTGACAGTCGCTTCCAGTTGACCAATCAGGAAATCATTCAAATCCTCGCTAATAACCTCACTCGCAAGGCGCTCATTACTTCAATCGACGCTAAGATCTACCACTGGGACTACAATATCAAGCGTGTTAAAATAAAAGATGAGAACGCTCCAGAAGCAGTCTTCAAACTGGAGTGTCCAGTTACAACCTTGACTCTTGACGATGAGTCAACTGAAGGACTTGCTGGCTTGATGGACGGTGGTATCGCTTACTTGAACTTCAAGGAGAAACTCCTGACGAAATTGGTTGGCGCTCCTTCACATGACAACCCAATTGTCAAAGTCAGAAGCATAAATGATGAAATTTTCGCCACGATCCACAGCCTCGGTGGCATTAAGCTCTGGAGCACGACAACTGGCGAAGAACTCACAAA
>ENA-UOTZ01000787-UOTZ01000787.1-compost-metagenome-genome-assembly--contig:-NODE-787-length-25469-cov-10.533318_pt1 | contig 25469 bp, 17 predicted proteins | sample MGYA00238144_ERZ746983 | MGnify/ENA primary metagenome ERZ746983 (study PRJEB28759, sample SAMN06268863) | compost metagenome | isolation source: single cell | place: USA: California, Emeryville, Joint... | reverse complement strand
GAGCGGGTTGTACTGCTTGCATAGATCCCTGAAAAGGTTTTCCATCTCCTGCATCCTTGTACTCAGATCAGGAAGGAAAAGATACGATTCGTAGCTTGTTTCTGATTTCTTAAGTTCGATGTTGAAATGCTCGATACCTTCGACTTGGTTATCTCCCTCCGCGTCAGAGTCAGCTGCCATGATTTTCCCGAAAAAATGATCGTAAAGCTTTGGGATGAAGGTACTTACGCTGAGTCCATACAGCGGTCGTTTTTCTTTAAATTGGTGTAAACCTAGTTTCGTATGGAAACCCTCTGTGTAGTTGATCAGATAGCCATGTCGATTAACAATAAGCCAGTCTTGCGGGACTATCTTCCGGTAGATAAACCCCGCGGCGCAGAGTTCCTGAGCTAAATATTCGAATTTCAGCACAAGAGTGATCGGCACCACGAATCGCTCCTTGTCAACGGCGGGCAACACCAGAGCTCTAGCCATTCGCTTGGTCGAGGCAATTCTGTTCATAAGGATGTCTTTATGGCACTCAGCAATGCAGACCGGCTGGATGCTCTCTAGCTGCAGGTATTTGAGGTCAGATTCGTTGTATCCAAACAGTTTCACGGCTCCGGAAGAGCTCGAGAGGATTTTCCCAAGCGATTTCTCGTAGAGACTGATGAAAATAACTCCGGTTCCTTGAGTAAAAATGTTGATTTTCTTGGATAATTCCTCGTTTAAAACCTTCAAGCCTTTGGAATTGTGCTCGAGCATTCTCGTTTCAGCTATCTTCAACTCCTCGATACGATTTATCGTGACTTCGAAGGTGTTATACGTGCTGATCAAGAAAAATATCTCTTTATCATACTGGTTTAACCCAAGCAGTTCCTTGAACAATTTCTCAAGGCGAGCTTTCTGCTGAATGAGGACCATTCCCGCCTTATAGACTTGGTCTAAATTTATGGTTTTATTCAAAAGCAGCGAGAAGAAGCCCTCGTAGTCTTTCAGCGTATCAATCAAGAGTTTCCTCGTGGCTTGGAGACCTTCGTTGTATTCTATTGCTGCCACATACGAGACTTCTTTGACCATTGGAATGTTATATTTGCTCTGAATAAGCGCCTTGATCTCTCTGTTTAAACTAGCAACGACGAACGTGGTCAGGAGGCTGGACTCTGCTGAGGCTCTGCCGAAGTGAGTAATGAGAGTTTTCGACGCTTTGATGCCGTCTTTTTGATGATGGACGGCGAATGAGGCGTACCCCACAATAATGGATGCCGTTAATTTGTCTCGTGATCTTCCGAGGCGCTTGGTGAACATGTGATCTAGCACGATGAAAAATACCGCTTTAAGACTGGTCATTGCTTCGTCGTCCTTTTTGTGCGTCTTTCTAAGCTGCAGCTCATAGCGTTCGCATTCTGCAATGAGCTCTTCCCGGAACGCCTGACGCTGAAGCGTATTCTTATCCTTGTCAGAAAAATAATGCTGGATAAAAGCCATGAGATAGAAATTAGATGGCAAATAGCCTGATTCAGCGCGCTTGAAAATTTGAAAAATCTCCCTGGTAACAAAATCAAATAACGTATTGGAAAGCTTATGAGGGTCAGTTTTAATAACCAGATGGTCTATTTTCCACTCGTGGTATTTGTACACTGAAACTCCAGCAACAGCCGCCATTACCACAGCGAGAAAAACTGCGCCGTTCACTCCTTGATAGAGCTTCAAATACGCGAACGTCGCGAGAGCGATCCACGAAGTCATGCAGATGAGGTAAAAGTTAGCGAAGTTTCGTTTGTAGATGCTCATCTCTCGGAAATATAAAACAATGAAGGTAATCGCCGCAGCCAAGTTAAACCCGTACATTACACCTGAATAGTCAGATGAGCTGTCGCTGGCAAGCGCTCTATTGAGAATCACCAGCGCGGCTTTAAATAGGATGAACAAAACAGAAAATAGTCCAATTCTCTTCTGGTTATAGCTCGTCACGAAGAAGTCTGTATTCAACGAATATCTCAATTCGACGAGAAAAGCGTAAATAAGAGGCCAAATGAGACAGATTCCTCCTAATATCGTGACTGGAAAGCTGCTTCGGTCATTGATAAGCGAGTGCAGGCAAATTTTGAAATTAGGGATGAAAAAAACGGGGAGGTAAATCAGTTGCAAGAAACCCTGGACTTTTAAGAGGTTTTTATAGAAACTGCTGCGAGTCCGACCTGAGTCAGTGGTCAATGCCAAGGAAACGAAACTGCAAGTAAGAAGAGTCTGGATTATGACAGCGGTGTAGAGTTTGGAGGCGCTATCAGTGAGAACCTTTCCAAAGAGGTGAAGATAGTCGCTCCAATCGATGATTTTTAACATTGCAGCGTCGAACGCGTTCGATGCTGGGTCATCTGGTAGAGGTGTTATGATGATAGTCGTCGTTATTTGGATGAATTCGATGGCGGTTATGAAGTAGAGGAAGTACTTTGAGTTTAGCTCTTTGCCTCTTGATTGTTTGAGGGTCTCGAGCACGGCATATGAGACCTTTTCATGAAATTTGCGAGAGCAGCTAACCATAAAACTCCGGTTAAATTAATCTTCTTAGATAAAAATGTTTGAAATTAAATATTTGTCCGTAAAATGCATTTAAGAAATATCATGCATGGAAATTAAACTGGAAATAAGTCGTTGTAGATACTCACTGATTGTGATTTGATTGCTTTCTTTAAAAAGTTTAACTTGCTATATTTTGACGAAAGGCAGGTTGGTGAGAAGCAACAATGATCTGATTTCAGCATGAATAGACGCAGACAATCGAATGAACTCATTTGGCAGCACGTACAAAGAGTTTTTACAGCAATTCGACAGCGGAGGCAAAAATGGCGCTTTAGATGAAACGAATGTGAACTTAAAATAATCGTCCATAAGCCCTTCATAGAGTGATAGGGATATGATTTATATGAGTTCTATCGTGTAGAAAGCCTTTTTTTCCCCCTGCGCTTCTTGATCTTGAGCTGATTTGTATTTGTTTTCGAGGTATCATTTTACCAGAGCAGCGAAGATTGAAATCTTTTGTATGTGTATGTCTAAGGATTAGTTTTTGTATCTTTTAGTGAAGAAGTCAGGCTGGTTCGGAGAAATACGACTGTCCATGATACAATATTGTAATATCAACAAGTGAATATCCGACTAGAATTATTGTGAAAAAGTAAGCGGTCTATCGGCTAGCAAATAAGAAGAAGTGAGTTGTTGTCTAATGTAAGATTATTATTTGAAATTGCATTCATTTATCCTCGCAAGAAGATTTTCAACCCAGAAAATAAACTTTAATCTTCCCATTTTGAATACTTTAGAGGAACCGAGGCCACTATTAATCCCCGGATTTGACCTCAAGCCATTTGAAAAACATGATCCTTCTCATACACCATTAATTTGATAAGAGAAATTCTGTTCTTCCGCTTACCTTAAAATTTAGGCAGAGATCCTTTTCAGAAGCCAAGATTAATTTTGAGAACATAAGCGAAACATCAAAAAACCCTAAGAAGATATCCATGAAAACCACCAAACTAGCCTCATTCCAATACCACTAGTCACTTCTTCATTATTTTGATAGAGTCTCACTCTTAATTGCAAAGACCACTTGTATCTTATCTCACAATATCCGTAGGATGTAATACTATATCCTCTCAAGTTCATTAGTTGATTCCAATTGAACTCCTTTCAAGCCAAAATATCTGAGTTTTCACCAGACTTTTGCTTCTTTGAGTAATATATAGCATTTCTGCCCATGGCAGCCATTTCTGCAATTTCTCATTTAGGATAAATTTAATTAACTGGAACAAAAGAGCACACAACCCGTCGCAAAATACGCAAATATTTTACAGTATCATAAATTAATTCATCAGTGGTTAAACTTCTTCTAATAAATAGATATACACTGTTAAAATTTCAAAATTAACAAATTCGGAAGAGCCTAGCTCTCAGCGGTTCCTGAAATATTTATGGGTTTTTAAGCTATTGCTTCCACAATTAATAATTGAATTTACTTTCTTAGCAACTCAGTTCCCAAAAAAACCAATGGAACTCTCAAAAACTTCGTCTCCAACCAAGTTCCTCGACAAATGGCAACTAATCAAGTCAATTGGCAGCGGATCAAGCTGCGAGTAATCTCCTTTTCTATTTCCTCCCTCTAAACGCCTCCTTCTTTAGAATTCTCTTGGTTCAAGAGACTACTTCTCAGCAGCACCAAGTGATAAAACTTTTCAAGGAAAATGTCGATATTTCTCTCTGTGAAAGAGAAGCCCAGATCGTCACGACGATTTCACACCCCCGAATCATCTCTGGCTCCAATTTCTATGCTCGGATGGCGAATCCTCTCCGTGCAAATAAAGAATGCGCGGCTCTGGTGCTGGAATACGCTCCTAATGGAGATCTCTTACAGCTGCTGACGACTGTCGGTCATCTACCTGAGATAGTTGCTTGCACGTATTTCCAACAGTTGGTTGGAGCCCTAGAGCAGCTTCATTCAGCGTCGGTTTGCCACATGGACATCAAACCAGAAAATATATTTCTGGACCAAAACTACTCAATTAAGCTCGGGGATTTCGGCCTTGCATTCCAGTCGACCAAATCAGGGTCGTTGAAAGGAACTGCGGGCACTACACAGTACTTCGCACCAGAAATGCATGAAAATAAGGTCTATAACGCCTACCAGGCTGATTTATTCGCGCTGGGAGTCACGCTATTCACCACGGTGAGCGGGAACTTACCCTTCTTGGAGGCGAGATCAACTGATCGGTTCTACAGGATGCTTATGGAGAAAAGATACAGTGATTTCTGGGCCTTCCATGAGCGACTCATGAAGAGGAAACAGCAATACATTAGCAGCGATTTTCGCGAGTTGATTGAAAAGATGCTGCATCCAAACCCAAAGAAAAGATTTACCTTAGAGCAAATTAAACAAAGCTCATGGTATAAAGGCCTTACACTATCCGATGAAAAACTAGAGAGCTTCATAAAAGCGCTCCTTGAAAAAAAAGCTACTAAAGAAGTCTCATCATCTACTAGTACCACTGCCTAATAAACTGGCAATAGAGTACTAATAGCAGATCAAAATTCTGATACAGCAAAGTGCTGCTATCAGAATCAACATTTGTCTCTATTAATCGAATTGAATTGTTTATCCTCATTAATATTTTGCCTATCTCTATTCAAAAAATAATATTTCATATATCCAAAGGATAATATTTCGGGCTAAAAGCCTTTTAAAACAGTGTATTTGCTTTGTACGTAAAGCAGATTTCTAATAGTAAAAATGAAAAAAAGTTGTTTTTCTCTTTCCAAAAAGAACTAAAATTTGTTGATTTTCAACAATGCGAAGTTTCTTGAATACTGATTCTCGAAAAATCTAATTAATAATACCCATCTCCAAACTATTCCGCTATCGAAATTTCTAGAGAATGCTCTATTCACTCAAAATTCTGGATCTTTGTGTTAGAGTCTGTTTAGTTGAAAAAGGAACAATCTCCTTCGAAAGAGAAAGAGAAAGATAAACTTTAATTTCTAATTTCGAGATACAATACATAAATTATTCGAAATTAAAAAATGTTCAAGCGTCCTGTCTCTCAATTCATTCAGAAGACTCTTTCTAAGCAGGGCCGAGCCGAGCTCTACAACGACGCGAAGGGAAACTTCAAAAAGATCCAGAGTTTGTATCACACGCCTAAGCAGCATTTCAGCCAAGTTGATCAATATCTCCGCCGACTTCGCAGGCCTTTGTATTACTACATCATTGGAGCCAACCTCGGGGTTTTCCTGGCTTGGAAATCGAATTTAATTAGCTACAATTTCCTCTTTAACCACTTCACGCTCTCGACAATGAATCTGAGAAATCATCGCTATCATACCTTGTTGACGTACAGCTTTTCTCATGTGGAAATATTCCACTTCTTATTCAATATGATAACGTTTTATTTCTTCGGTCGCGTTGTAGAGGCCTACTTCGGCTCAAAGGTTCTACTGCATCTCTGGCTAGCAGGAGGGCTAACATCAGCTTTCTTTATAAACTCGGTAAATGCGCAGACGGGAAACATGGGACCTGCTGTTGGAGCAAGCGGAGCGGTCTATGCGATCCTGGCGTATTACATTATGAATTTCCCTTACCAGACGGTCTATTTGTACTTCTTCCCTGTTCAAGCATGGATTCTTGGGCTGGGTCTTGTCGGGCTTTCGGTCTTGAGCAGCGAGCGCGGTTCTGGTGCAGGACACTTGGGAGGATTGCTGGCTGGAGCAGGGTATTTTCTGTATCGTAGAGGCATGAAATTTTAGGAAAGCAAAAGATGCATTTGAATGTAAAGGGTACATATTGGATATATAAAACTCACAGATACTCTTGTATACTCTATTAAGCTATTAAGAACTTTCAACATACAATTTAATGTAAATAAGAGAAGAAGAAATACACGCTCAGACCATTAAAAGCAATATGTAAAAATTGACTTGGTATAGAAGAAAATAAAAGGATGTGCTATTTCTTATGGATTTCCATGATTTCAAAAAATGAAGGTTTTTCTATTGTTCATTCATTCAGCAATTATAAGATTAGGTTGAATGGTTTGTTCTTGATTAATAGCTCTTTTGACCATCTAGATATCAAGTAATTCGATAGGAGACAGCATATTATTAGCTTTGAATAGGCATATTTCAGAGACACAGAACTCCAATAACTAAAATCTGGGCTTATGAAATAGAATTTGCTATGTAAACGCACATTTCAAATAATATAAAATCATCTTTTTCCCTACTAATCACTTAAGGCTTTCCCCATCAGAAAGCTCCAAGTTACGTGAGCTTATAATAATGTTCCTCCGAAGTCGATACCTCGAGATTCGAGGTCATATTATGAGATTTTAATACCGTTTGATTCATATTTAAAGTTTGATTAAGGTTGTTTTGAACCACTTTTAACTTGAGGAACTTTCCTTCTCTCTGCCACCAGAGACTCGAGGCCAAGCCCGAGACTTTATTCGCTTCAGACAACCCCGTGTCGATTCTACAGTTCACTACTGCTCGAAGCACCAAACTCAAGCCAAATAGCGCGACCTCTGCGACTAAGCAGCAAATCCAGATTGTTCGATAGCCTTTTGCGCTAGTATCATGCTGTGAGGCTCCTATTGACAAGAAATACTGCAATAGTGTTGCGCCGACAAACAGAATCAATGCTATCATCAACGTCGTGATGATGTCTTGCGCAATGCGAGGGAATCTGATGCGATCGCGTAGCTTTCGCAGTAAAGTTTCGTATTCATCGATGCTGTAGTATTTCGTGAGCTTTTCTCCAGAAAACTGCTGCAGGTTGTCGTCGATAAAATTGAAACAGAAGTAAGGGAAGAACCACGCGTTCGCTTGGAAAGGAATGAAGAACTCGTTTGTCTCGTACGTGAATACTTTATGAGTGCTGGCTCCTGCTTTCAAAACTGAATGAGAGTTATCTAGGGCAGAATCGGAATTCAACCTCCTATGATCTTCCTCCATCAAGGTTGTGTTCCATTGGACGAGTGAGTTTCTCATAAGTGCTAGTTAAAGAAGCGATCTTGAATCTGAGAGTTGGTTTTGACGAGTTTATTGATTAATTTAATTGAGAAATTGGCTTGGGAAGCAATTGTCAATTATTCCTTTATGAAAATTTTGTGTTTTCGGCTCATTGATTTTGCTGTTGCTAGATGATTTGAGTTGAAGGGACGAAACACTTGATCCCATACTTCTGAAAGGAAATTCACGAGAAATGATCATGAATGGGCAAATTATAAGGAAGGATATCTGATTTCGAGACCTTCGTTATGTGGACCTATTGAAAAAATGGAAACTCATTCGAATTTCTTCTGAAAAATCAACTTTATGAAATTTCCGAATAATCGAAACTCATAGATATAAGTTTATTTTAGCTGATTGACGGTTGCTTGGCTAACATAGCATTGCACAAATTTTGTGGTGGAAAGTTCAAACAAACGAAATAGTATTAAGTCCTATACTGAGGCAGACTTAGAAAATAAGTTAGATTCGTAGCAAACTACTTCCTAAATTGAAATACATCTCTTGCCCAGACGACATGATGTCTTGATACTCTCTCTAAAGATTCCTTCATAATTCATTTTTTTTTAAAAGCTGAGACTCAACATAATTAAAATTCAACAAATTCAGAACACTTTCACATCATTATTCCAAATGGCGTGCAGTCGTCTTTCAACAATCTCTGATGTGAATGTATTTATGATTCCGTTCGAATTACGTGGAAATTTGATTGAATTCTAGAAGTTTCGATCCAACACTACTGAATTCGACTACATCTTATCTACATCTTATCACCTCTCAATTAATAAAATCAACAAATCCAGGAAATATTCAGAAAGCACCAAGTTCGCTCTAAACATGGGCTGGTTCACGAATTCAGACGACGATAACAAAAACCAGAACACTGAGGAGTTCAGCAAAGGTAATATTTCTGCCCCTTCGCCTTATCTAACCAATCAAATTCTTTAGTTTTCTCACAAATGTCCGGAACTTCGGTTTCTAGGACCTGCAAGCCCGATCCTGAAGACAAAAACTACTTGATCTGCAAGACAGTAACCCAACGCCAAACTTACAAAAACGGAAAGGTAAATTTTTTCTATTATTCATAGTTATTCTAATGAAAATTGCCTTTTAGCCTGAAAATTCGACGGAAGAAAAAGAAGAAAGGGTTCCAGTCAACCAAAGCTCCAACAATATGTTCCCTGCATTAGGTAGAGGCCCTGGTATTTCAGGTAATTTCACTACTAATGGCACAGCCACTAATAAGACAATAGATTTATTTGGTGGCAAGGATGACTTCGATTCGCTGGAGAGATCCTTAGAAGATCATTTTAAGAACTTCTTTGGCGGGAATTTTGGACTGTTCGGTGGATTTTTCCCCGAGTTCTTCAGAGGGCCGAACCAAGAGGATCAGGATCGCTTTGATCCAATGATGCCTCCGTTTTTCAGAGATTTCTTTGGACAGGGAATGAACGGTCAGGGTTTCAACTCTGAACCACGACAGGACTATCAGCAGAAACGATATCAACAGTCAAGCGGAAGCCAGGATCATGGATATGGAGGGCCGAAGTCCTATGATTACAGTTTCTCAAAGAAGAATAAAAAGAAAAGTGAGGATGATATTTTCGATTTGTAATGTAAACGATGTGTTGAATGATGTGTATATTGGCTTTTAATGATTATCTAGTGTACTTACACATGTTGCTATTGTGTGTGTTCGACAGAAACTATGTAAATAAAATTAGCAACTAGACCTTAATGGATGTGATGGCTTCTCAGCCGTGAAGTAAGAGACAAAATTTATATAAATGGAAAAAAAATCCCTCCTTCTTTTGGAAATAAAGTAAAATTTGCATGATATGCAAATATTTCCTTGATAATTCACAAGTTTCTAATAAATTGCATTGACAACACAAGAATATATAATTATATATAGATAGATATATATAACAAGTTTCCTTATGCCATTGGATATCAGTTATTGTGATAATCCATTCATATTATGATCATTCTGTCCCCAGCCGCTTATACCCGACAAAAGACTTGACTTGTTCCATTTCTTGTCTAAACTCTCTCAGTTTTAGCGAATGGTTGCTGAACTTCGGCTTGAACTCTTTCACAGGTCCAAAAGGACGCGCCGATAACCCAATTGAAGTGGGCAATGCCGATCCAGCTCTTTCTCTCCCTTCCGTGTTTAGTCGCTGAATGGAATTATTTGCTTCGGAAACATCATCATCGTCTTCCGCAGTCGTCATCTGAGTACCGATTCGCTGCGTGATAAGCGTCTGGGTTGAGTTGAGGAACGCAGTGGTGCTTTTATTCATATTTTCAGACTCATCGCCTACCGTATTCGCTCTTTCTTTGGCCTTATTCGCGTCGTTTTGATTTTGTTTAGATCTCGTTCCATGACTTGTTTTCACCGTATGCTTTGGAAGCCCTTTAAAGGGCCTCGAATCTCTTATGTAGACTTCCAAAGGCGCTTGCTTCCCGACGTAGAAAGACCCTTTTTCAGGTGTATATTCCGTGGCGAGTTTGCTTTGCACCTCATCGCGTTTCGTATGGACCCAGTCGCTCATCGTCCTGCCGAACACCTTCTCTCCTTTGAACACCTTGCTCACATTTTTCATAATCATGTCTTTGATTTTATCCGCTCCTTGCTTTAAGTCGCCCATTGGTTCCTTTCCTTTCACAAAACTATAGTCCACATTCAATTTCTTCGCCGTGCCCAGCGATGAACGAGTCACTGCGCGCACAGGAGCTGTTTCGCTTTCATTTGGATCAACGCTTCTTGTCCTCTTTGGCTCGCTTGTGAGGGCCTCCTCAGTGTTCAGTAACGCAGCAGAAGTATTATTAGATGCTTTATTGCCCTGTTTTCCTTTGCGCATGAAATGGTCTCGATTCCTTTGTTTTTGTAGGGCTATCACCATCGGACTCGTCTTCCTAATCGTTATCGGCACCCCGAAATTGAGAAGCGGAGTGCGCGGTCTCCCTTCCGGCACAAAAGGCGTGTAGTGTCTGGGCCGGACTTTCTTAATCGCGTATTTTTTATGCCTCTCGACTTGAGCAGGGTCAACGATCCCCTGCTGAATGATAGTTTCTCTTAGCAAGGCAATTCTCTGCTGGAATTTAGGATCTAGCTCTTTTTTCAGGCCAGCTAGACTCACGCAATTCGTGAAGCCAGCGTAGAGCTCTTTCTCCTCCTCAGTATCAGCGGCCGTTCTGGCTGTGGCAATTCGCTCTCGTTTGGTATTGCGATCTTCATGTGATAATTCAGGACTTTTTGACCTTTCATGGTCTACAGGCAGATTTTTCACGAATTCTAAGAGGTTAACGTTCATTGTAGGCTTCTGTCTCAGCAGAAGCTCTTTGTTGTTTAAGGTAGTGCCGATGATTTCAGTTATCCTTTTCGAGTAGAGCTGATTTTTCCATTTCCAGTGGCTTCGAAGAAATGATTTTGCTGATTCATCAAAGAAAACTCTCCGAAAGAATTCCTTTAGATACAAATCCCATTACTTCGAGCAGGGACAACAATGAGCGTTACCTTCTTTGAAAGCACGTAAATTTCTGCAGTTTGAGATATACAGCACGCACTTGCCTGCCTTTTTTGGTCAAAGACAATGTCCTCCTCACCAAAGTGCTCATGTGTCGTCAATATCGCAAGCTATTCAGTGCTTTGAGAACTTCTTAATGCAAAAATTAAATTTACGTCCACAGTCCTCGAGTTTGGATGATGATTGAATTTGTACAGCCCATTATAGCTTTCAATTCCATTTGCTTCCGATTCTGGTCTTTCAGGCAGTTCAATGACTCTAGAGATCTAGGCGCTTTCTCTGAGATGAGCGATGATAGGTATTTACCTTCACTTCTCCTGTTTTAATGAAATAAACTTCTTTAGCGACTTCGCCTTGGCAATATATCTTCTGATTGCGCCTGAAAGTCACTAGCGTGCACTGCAGGAGCACCTTTTGGAGCAAATTATGTGACCAACCACTAAACAGTTTCATTTGGCCGAAAAAATCAAGCTGCTCTCTTAATTTCCTTTCCTCTGTGTCCTCTATCAAACAAAAATGCACTTCAACAGATATAACGAAAAGGCTATTTACTCAGAATCCTGTGAAAATTTTCTTTATCCAGGCAGGCGAAATGCGTGTCTTCTTTCGCGATGATAGTCGCGGCTCGTGGTTTATTGCTCATCAGAGCCAGCTCACCGAACGCTAGGCCTGCAGGCATCACTCGGACTTCCGTTAAGGCCATTTCGAAGGGTTGTCCAGGCTCTGCTGGTTTAGGGATGTTAACCCATACGCCGACTGATCCTTTTAGGATAATATAGAATCTCTGGCCAACCTCGCCTTAAGAAAACGATAAATCATGCGTGATGATCATGGCAATACCAATATTAAACACGATCTCTCCTTCTTTTGAAAATTGGTAGTCCAGTTTCTGACAGCATAAGCGATGGAGCTCAGGACCATTGTCTTTGACAAGATCTTGGAAGAATTTGACGTCTGAAGTGCACTTTTCCAGCACAAGGATGTCTTTGTCGGTCCTAGTGCCCAATGGCTTGCCCAAAACATAACATGTAAGCTGTAAAACTGTCAGACGGAAGTAAAGCAAGACACTTACGTCGAATAATTTATCCGGAGGAAGTGTGTCGATGTCGACGAACCTCGTATCCATCCGCGTCAGACTCATCCGAGGGAGAGCGTTCGCAGCTATACTCCCTCTAGCAACACTGTCTCTTGACTGAGGCCGTTCTTCTTGGCTCATTGATTAAAACTTTATTATCCAATGGCTTTATTGTGATCAAAAGTGAAATAATCTTTGAACAATTAATTCTTGCATAAAAATCAATAGCACCGTTTCATTGTAACCTAAAAAGAAAAAAAAAAGACAAAAGAGATGGTACCAAGGCTCTGGCAACCAGCGCCGCGAATCGGATGGCAGTGGGCTTTATTGTTTTCACTTACTTTGAGAATAATTAAACACTCAGCATTGAAATTAGCAGAAAAGGTTTTTAGGTGCAAATACGAAAATTATCAAATGAATTAATTATATCACATCTTTAAAACTTTTTCAATGCACTGCACTGCAAACATCCTTCTGCTAATACCTCTAAACACAGGTTATTTGTATTCAACCCCTTTGCCCTCAGTATAAGGACCTTGATACGTTATCGCAATGACATTAAGAGCAATTTTACTTAGCGGTAAGAGCCATAGTATTATATTATTTCCAAGGACTCTTCTAAAGTTTCCAAATACTCCGAAATCGTAGGGCTTGAAATAGTGCTTCTTTTCGCAAAATTCCAACGTGGTTTTTCCGTTTGCAATTAGCCTGTTTGTTCACAAAATATGATGGTGACGTCTTCATGATCAAGTTTGGTTACCAGAGGTGGAAACAGAAAAATACAAGGATAATGAGTGAGAAAACCCAGCTGAATAGATAATTCAAACAGATGAGGTACAATTTGAACGACGAAATCTAATAATTGTTATAATGAATGGACTAGAAACGGGTGGTTTACCGTCTCGCCGAATATTACGTCTTGAATGAGTTCTGTGTAGGTAATCGCAATGAACCAAGCAAGGAGATCTTGGAAAAGTTAAAGGAGTTGGTTAGGGAGAGTTACCTCCATAAAAGACCATATTTATGAAAAATTTATAGTTGTAGAAACCAATGCAAGTTGACACCCATGGACAATGATGGTCCATTTTCAAAACACAGGTGCCGCATTGATGACAATGGTGAGACCTAACTGGTTTGTATTTTTCGCATTTATCACAATAGCGTTTGTTCTTGCGCCTTATCACGGCCGCAATGACGACTTTATGCATTTCTTCGTTTCTTTTCCGTCGAGTTTCCTCATCTTCCTCATCTTGCTCATCTAAATCTGAGTCCTCATTTAAATCCTCTGTCGCGCCAGTGCCGCTGGGCTCTATCCTCCCCTCTGAATCGTTTTCTAGAGGAATTTGCTCGCCATTGCCAACCGTGTGATTTTGTTCGAACGTTTCTACTTTTCTCTCTTCTTGAGGCTCGTTGATCCCGAATCTCGCTTGGAATTATAAACAACATTCTCTAATCGTCATTAGATGATCGATTACCCACGGGGTTCTCTGCTGACATATCTAGGATGGCATCATTGCCTCCTTCTTCAAACAGCTGTCTCTCTTCCTCTACAGAATTCGTTAAGGTGAGATTTCTCAGGAATAAATAAAAACTCACCTTCCTTCTGCCTATGTTTCTTAATTTTCCGAGCAATTTTCTTCAGCTTTTTCATTTCGGCTTCTGCTAGCTCATTGATTTCTTTCTCAGCAGCATTGTTCCATTCCTACACAATGATCGTAAACCTCAAATTCGAAGGCTTACATCTGGGACAGCGCCTGGATTTGTTCTCATCACTCTGAAAGTTGATATTATGAACATAAGCAATATACAATGGAGAACGATTGCATAAGTGATCCCTTTTTGTTGGCTTGGAGATAATCCTTTTGAGGAGAGGTCCTCTAAGAATGATTGGACATAATTTCTCATCTCATGAAGCATGGCGAGAACCTTTGGGTGAGATTCGAATTGCTGATTTGCTCCATATTCATATTTATCGATGAGTAGTGGTATTAAATAAGTCTGGTGGATAGAAAGGTATTATGAATAAGATTGTATTTATGATACGCTTGCATAGACGACGTATTCGAATAACACCAGTAGAAAGAGGATAATCATGGGTGAGTATGCAATTAGGGTCAGTATCAAGAGGTTTTGACGTTTGAAAGGCATGGTGTTGAGCAGTGGCGTGAATTTGATTGATAAAAAAATGATTTTGTTTAGTAGTTCGATGAATGGGAGCTTTGAATAGAATAAAAACGAGAATAACCATCTTGTTTAATTTATAACCAAAAAACGGATTTTTAGTAACAAAAAAAATGCCGCAGTGTGGGGATGCTGGAGTTAAGAATTCTTCGAGTGAAAAGCATAAGTGACACGGGCTACTGAGAGAGACAAATAGAACGATAAATTCAAGATAATTGGAATAGTAATGGAATCATTCTGAAAATTGAGACTAATGAAGAAAATGATGAGTTTCTTAGTAAAACGTCAGAAAACAAAGGCTTTTAAGAGATTCGAGGACGATAGAAAGTGTGGATGATCTCAATTTTAGTGTTCAAAGGAGTCAAACGGAAAGCTTCCGGTTAGACTTTGGTAAAACGCCTAAAACGGCAATATTTCCTTGAGAGAATTTAGGTTTAACCAAATAAAAGTAAAGGAAAATGAAAACTGAATGTCAATAACTATTCATTTTGAAAAAGAGTAAGAACCATAAACCTATCCAAATCACTTGCCAATTGTTTAAGAGCTTGGCAACTACTCTTCAGAATGTCATAGAATTGGGTCGCATCCATAGCGATTATTGGGAAAATACCATGCAGTTACTATATTACCGTCAAAGATGTTCATTAAAGCATACATTTCGCTCGCGAGTGTGAATATTTAAAAATTTCGCAAAACAAGAATTCCATTTTAATAGTCATATTAAAGACCAAATTCCCGACAAATCAAAATTTCAAGCAAACCAACATAACCAACAGCAAGAATTCAGTTATCACAGAGTAGTGCTGAATCGCTGACAATATCCAATAGACACTACGAGTTCCTCTCAGAATCTGTAACATTGATTAGATGCAATGTTTCTGTTGCCGTAAATGTCATCAAAAAGGTTATTATCATGGTTTTTAGAAATGGAACTAACGCGATAAGAGAATTATCTTTATATCATCCCGAGCCAAGATAACTCAATTAATTGTTCTTCTATCAATCAGATATCCTTTTTAATTAACACTAATAAATATAATTGAGATTTTTCCTTCTTTGATCTTTAGTTCCTTCATCAATCAGAACTATATAACAAGATGCCCAAATTCGATAAATCAATTCTATTGTGGGCATTTTCTGATATTACTATTGAAAATCAGCTTGCCTCGCCAAAAGAAGAATCCATTCTCCCTTAAAGCCACTTAAGAACCACTTTCGGCATACAATTCATCTTCAATCGTCCTGAGACCGTTTTGAGAATATTGGTATTAGGTCCCAAAGCAAATCCAATTTTCTTATTCACAGATAAAATTATTTAAACAAAACAATGATTAAGCAAGGCGTCCGCAGGCTTTGTCAGCCTGTTAAATATGCTTGGAGCCAACAGCGGTTTTTCAACACAACGGAGCAAGCAGAACCGCTCCCAGAGCGAGAACAAATGAAATACGACGTCGTTATCGTCGGTGGAGGTCCAGCTGGACTGTCCACAGCCATCAAACTCAAACAGCTCGAGAAAGCCCGAGGAAAAGAGATCTCTGTTTGTCTCATCGAGAAGGGCTCAGCTATTGGCTCCCATGTACTATCAGGAAACGTATTCCAGACAACTGCATTCGAAGAACTGTTTCCTTCATGGGAAACTATGGAATCAGTAACTTAAATAGTGACATTTAGCTTACCTTCCTCCAGAAACCTCCAATAACGACTCGGGTCACTCACGATCAGTTCCTATTTCTTAGAAACGAAGAGAAGGCATTCGAGCTCCCTCAATATCTTATCCCAAGCATGATCCATAATGAGAGTAAATAGTCACTATGATACTATCTAAGATTTCTTGAGAAAACTATATTATCTCGCTCGGCGAGCTGACGAAATGGATGTCCGAGCAGGCACAAGAGCTCGGCGTTGAGGTTTACGAGGGTTTTGCTGGTGATCAAGTGCTGTATGATGACAAGGATCGCATTATTGGTGTAGCGACATCCGACCAGGGCATCGATAAACAAGGCAAGCCAAAATCTACTTTTACCAGAGGAGTCGAATTGAGAGCCGGGCAAACGATCTTTGCCGAAGGCGCTAAGGGTAAGCAATCTGTGGTTTGAATAGTGTTAATTGCGTAATGTAGGTTCGTTGACCGATAGAGTAATCGCAAAATATGGTCTGCGCCATGGAAGAGACGAGCAGACGTATTCTATTGGATTGAAAGAGGTATTCAGCTCGTTTTTCTTATGAATGTGTCTGAAAAATCGCGTAGATTTGGGAAGTGCCTGATGATAAATTTTTCTCTGGATTGGTGCAACACACCGTCGGATGGCCTACCGATATGAATACTTACCAAGGCACTTTTCTTTACCATAAGGATCCGAACCAAGTCCACTTTGGTCTCGTCATTGGACTGAACTATAAGAACCCTTATATCAATCCGTATGAAGAATTCCAAGTAAATGCTGTCATTAGGCTCTTGCTAACAACCGCTTTTGCTTTATTTAGAGAGTGAAGACGCATCCTGCTATTAGAAGATATATTGAAGGAGGTACTTGCATTTCATACGGTGCGAGAGTGATCAATACCGGCGGGTATTTCGCTATTCCAAAGCTCACTGTTGGAGGAGGCATGCTTGTGGGTAATTGACCTTCGCTTATAGTCTCGTGCTAATAACAGCGTAAAGGATGTGCCGCAGGACTTTTGAACGTGATGAAGATCAAGGGAACTCACAATGCAATGAAATCTGGTATCCTCGCTGCTGAAGAATTGTATAAAAAGCATGAAACCGGCGAGCTTGAAGGTGCGGATATCACTGAATATGACAAAGCACTTCATAACAGCTGGGTACCTATTTCATTGGAGAACTGACTGTATATTGAGGATAATTAGGTGGCGAAGGAATTATACCAAACCAGGAACTTTAAATCTGGCTTTAAGAAACCAGGCGGACTTTACTTTGGTCTTTTTAATGGAGGACTTATCTCTTTCGTTACAAAGGTATTTATTTTTCTTCAAATGCTCTCGTATTGAATGCTGTTTACAAGGGTCACGAGCCTTGGTCGTTCAGGAACTTTACTCGAGACGCAGAGACCACAGGCGACAAGAAAGACTTCCAAGTACCTATTTTTTTTTGAATCATCCTTACTTATCGCATGCAGCCAATCGAATATCCAAAGAAGGATGGCAAACTGACCTTTGATTTACTCGATAATCTCATTAGAAGGTATCATAGCACATGAGAATCGATCATTTATTATCATTATCATAGCAATACATTCCACGAGGATGATCAGCCATCCCATTTACGAATCAAGTGAGTTTTTGGTATAAGAACCAGAGAAATAACCCTGTATAATAGGAAAGACAAGCAAGACGCTCCTTTGAGATCTTATGAGGTGAAAGGCGCGCCAGAAACTCGTTTCTGCCCAGCCAAAGTCTACGAATTTATTGAAACGGAGGACGGTAAACCTAGGCTCCAAATCAACGCACAAAACTGTATTCACTGCAAAACCTGTGCAATCAAGGTAAGCATTCTTAATGTACTATTCTTACATAACTGCTTCCCGTAGACTCCTGAAGAATATATTGACTGGAACGTTCCTGAAGGCGGTGGCGGACCAAACTAGTAAAATACTGCTTTTGTAATCATTGACTGATATGTCTATTTGCTAGCACTGGCATGTAAAGCTGAAGCTTTCCAACCAAATTGAGCAAATTTAATTCTAATGTCATTTGCCGAATTTAATCATTGGGATTGTCTCTTTGTTTCCGTAAAAATGCAAAGAAACTCTATCATCACAAAGAACTAGAGAGTATAGATACCTAGTTATGTGTTCACGATGTTCAAAACAGAGAAATAACCTATTTAATATCTAAAGCACTCTTTTTCATATATAAATCAAATTGTTGATCAGATGTCTACTTTATATAGTAGTCTTGTAAAATCTAGGAAGTCATTATCTGATAGGCTTCCTACTTAAGCAAAAAAATATCAATCTTGAGGAGGGCTCTCGTTATGCTCTAGGTTTTGAATGGTGTTCAGATCAATTCCCTCCTTTGGCTCGTGAATCTCTTCAGAAAGCTTTTCCTCTTTTGTTTCAGAACTACTTTCCTTTGGTATTTCTTGAGAGAATTTCGAAGGGCTTATTTGCAGTGAATCTGTATTAGTCTGCGTGGATTCAAATCGTGAGTTGGTCCCAACATCACCGCTTGGAATTTCCTCATAAACTAAGCGCTGAGATTTGTCAAAGTCATTTGGTTTTCTCGAATTTTGGTGAACGGTAATAACAACATCAGGCTGACTGAGCATTTTGCTCTCAAAACTTTCAAGAGCAGATCCACGTCTTATAGATGATAATTTTAGAGACGATAGTTTTAGTTCTTTTTCTTCTTTCGGGGTCAAGTGGCTCATGCTTCCATTGCTGGGATTTCTACTAATTCCATCGAGGGACTTCAGGGAACTTGCCATCGATCTCAAATTTTTCAATTGACTTGCCGATAGACGATTTTTCACGCCTTCTAACTGTTCGGTGAGTAAATTACTCTCTTTAACGAATTGATCTGCATCCTTCAAGAATTTATGCTGGAGCAAAGCGGTCACATTCGCTCTCTCTTTAGGGTTCACCCTATTGAAGAAAATTTGAAGAAAATTTGAAGATAGTTTGATGGGAAATAGGTACTTGAGACAGAGTTTAAGAAAATCTTGACAATCAGGAGAGAGGTCTGAAGGAAATGGAGGCGGAGTCTTTGCTTTTGCGATCTGGAACATCGTTGCCATCTAAAACAATAACCTGAGCCCCAAAGCCAACGAGAGTAAAGTATACTTGATTCGCTCCCGACCATGGCGGCTTACCTGTTGCCATTTCAATAACCACACAGCCAACGCTCCAAATATCGCTATATCTGCTTAGTCCCCTCTGCATAATTACTTCCGGCGGCATCCAATTCGCAGTGCCTTTATACGAGATTATCCTCAAACGAATTTAATAATTATCGTTACCTTTTAGAGAATGGAGCGCGCTTGAACTGAGTAAGACACAAATATTCTTCGCGCTTCCGAAATCCGCGAGTTTACAAACGCCATTGTTATCAACAAGCACGTTTGCGCCCTTGATATCTATTTATTTAATGAAATCTCCCCAAAAGGAGGAAAGAGCTTACCTCTGTGAATGATGTTCCTTGCGTGGAGATACTCAAGGCCTTCTAATATCTGTTTAGTATACACTTTGATAAGCTTCTCATTGAACGGACCGTATTTTGCAACGAGACTGGCTATTGTACCACCTACATGAAAATATATTCGTTAAATCTCGAGTCAGGTCATCGTTTCGAAGTACCTGCGATATACTCGAGAAAAATGTTGAATGATTCCTTTGTTCTCGCACTTCCTATGTATCGAACGATATTCTTATGCGAGAATTGACTCAACAAATCAATCTCGACTTCCAGCGCTTTAATTCTCTATCGAATTTAGGGACTATCCAACGGGAAGTTGCTACGTCTTGAATAATTTCTGAATTGAAGCCTCCGAGATATACTTGCTTGACTGCCATTACCTCTCCAGTATTACGATTCAGTCCGAACACCACCCGACCAAATGAACCGTGACCAAGCACCTCTCCTTCTTTCCATCTTTGAAAAGCATATTATGCGTTACATTCGTTAACAATTTACCTGATTTTCCGAGGCTTTTCTTTGGGTTCTTGCTCAAGAGCAGTCTCTTTCGATATTTTCTCCCATTCCTTATACTCCGGGTATTTCTTTGCGATTGCAGCCATGTCCTCCTTGCTGAAATACCCGTCTCTGTTATTCAGAACGACGATTTCCTCCTCCGCCTTGATGAAATACAATGAAATTAACCGAATTTCAAAATGAGGTGATTTAACAATTCCCTGAGGTGGAGGATTCTCTTGGGGCTGTTTCCGCTTCACACAGACTGCGCAGTTTCCCATTTCGGTCTCTTAGCTTCACGATATCGACGTTTGGGTAAGTTTACTCTTACCAGCTAGGCAAAAAACGAATAACCTTTTTGCTTTAAAAAAATTAATTCTCTAAATTTGAAGCAGGATCATATTCGCATGTGGCAACGAATAGGTCATCTCTTGGGTGTCTTAATATAAGCTGGGAAAGCAAAAATTCTGTCTCTCTCTCTAAGGAGAAGCTCTGAGCTCCCTTATAGAAAGAGAAGCTTGGCATCATGAATATTACAAATCTTCTAGAAACTCAAAGATATACGAAAGCAAATTTACATTAACAATGCACTAGCGCGAATGCGCAGCAAAAATTCAATAATAAATTGAAAAAATCACTCGAAGTTATTACGTTTGGGGAGTTTAAACGTGGAAGTAAAGCTTTTGGAATCATAATAATACACCGACGTCGAAGCTCTCGTTAACGAGCTTATCAAGAGCTTCTGCGGTTTATGACTTTTGATAAACGCTGCGATGGCAGTTGTTGGCAGTATCAATGAATCCTGATTCAAGCTTTTTGCGCTCCAAAAGGAAGCATCTTCCAATGCATCATGTGAATTCCCAAAGGTGTCTCTCGGAAGTGTGTTTGGCGAATAGGCCTTATAGAAATCGCAGATAGGTCGAACGTCACGTTCATTATGCATTTTTATTAAAAAAGGGATCAGGCGAAGAAGTTCATCGTCCTCAGGATCACCATTAAAGGGCTTAATTCTGAGGACGTTCAATGGGAAGAGTTTCTCCTGCTCTTCGAAATCCTTTTCAAAGCGGTTAACAAATTCGGCACACATTGAATAGTTACGTCAATGAGTATGGAGTCCTTAAGGGAACTCGTAACTACATTCAAATCTTTTAAATAAGCTCCGGATTTGACTTTATAACAATGGTCTCTATGAAAAATCTTCGAGATGTAGAAATCAGCGTCGAACTCTCTCAGAATAGCTTCTGCTAACTAACAACACATGAGACAACTTTCAAATGCGCTAGATTGTTACTTTCAGATGGGTTGCAGTATATAATTGAATTTCATAGTACTGATCAAGTGTTTGCAAAAAGGTGATTAGGCCTTTTCGAGGCATGACGTGTAATTTCATTTTTCTCCCATTCACATTAGCATTTATCTCAGAAAATGAGTCCGAATCGAGAGGTTTTTTCATCAAAGTGCAAATCAGCGTGCCCGATAAATCAAGAAAAAGCTTCTTTTTCTGCGAATTTGTGGCTAGAGCAGATCTGCCGTCCGGTGAAGAAACTGAACGTCTGGTCTTATCCTGGTTTCTTGGGCTGACTCTAAAGTTGAATGAGTCTGAAGAGTTTGCGGGAAAAAAATTTACTCATTTGAAGACGTTTCTGAGTAAGACACTCTGTCCGGCGAAAATGACGATTTTTTATGGTAGCGAGGGGTTCTGGAGGTGTATGAAGCCATGCGGAGATAGAGTGAAAATGAGTTTGCTGGGGTTTTTAATCTTTATAAAGTACAGTAAGCTATATGTGTTTTTTTTTTTGGCATTTTGATAAATTTTGCTCTCAAAATTCCCAGTATCTTAAAAATCTTCTTATAATGGTTTGAGACAATTAATTGGCTGAAAATTTTGCGCTAAATAAATACTTTTTATAAAGAAGCATTTCAGAAAAGAAAATTTTCATCGTATATAAAGCCAAATGGATCAGAATTAAACATATCGGACTGTATTTAATCAAAATAGTTCTATAAAGCTCGAATCGAAGTTTTTTTTCAGTAAGGGATATAATTTCGATGAAAAGATTGGGTTTTTAAGTCCCAATTCAAAAGTTAAGGCATAGAAAAAAATTAAAGCATTTGCTAAAGTTGGGACGGGAAGATTCCAAAGCTATATTCTCTCAGAAAGACTCATAAAGAAAGCAAGCTAGTACGGTTTTGTTGGGGATTAACGGAGTGACTGTGGTTAACCAAGTTTTCTTGGCTCTTAACTGAGAGAAACTTCACCGTTCCTGTTTTAATGTGCTGTTGACTTGAGAAAATGTTTTCCTTTGAAGTTAATATCGTTCATATTTACTGCATGGCTTCTTGAGAAGACATTGCTGCGCACCGAGAAAGGAAAAGAATGTTGAGGACGGTCTAAGAATGCGCGTTTTAGTACAAAAAGCATGGGGTTTTTTTATTAGAGTGGAAGTATTTAATTTCTGAGGGTGTTTTGTCTCTTTAAAAAAACGTTGCTGCCTTTCGCGGTGATAAAATCTCAAATTTTTAAATCTCTAACGCTGCGAGAACCACATTGAATAGCTCCAGGGACTTAGATTTCATTCGCATCAATTTATCCTTGAGCGCTGCCTAGTAACAAATCTTACTCCTTAAATCTCTAGTTGTAAAGTCATCATAAAGGGGTGCCTTGTATTAATTATAGTCATATTAAATATACGATTGAAGCCTGAGAATCCAAAGAGCTGGGATTGAGGAATCACAAGTTTTGATAATAAACAGAAAAGTTGGTGTTTCAAATGAATAGATATCTTCTTTAAAAAAAAAGCGCTCATCTCAATCTCTTTGACCAATGACCTCCTGCTACGCAGAAATTGGATGAATATCTACCTGAATAAGTCAATGTATTTGAGCACAAGTCGAAGTTTTGGCTCTTAGTTAAGTCAATAGAAATGAGGATTCGCCTGCTTTATTGCTGTAAGCATATTTTGGGTATCTCACAGAGATTTCTCAATTTCTTTCAAAGCCTATATAAGCCACTATGGACAAAAAAGTTTATTTTCCACGTTCTCCAAAGGCTGAAATACTCAGAAATATTTATCACGCATCAGTTATCTTTCGCATTAAAATTAATTAATCACTTCTTGCAAAGACCCGAGACCATGAAGCCAAGGTCCAAAAACAAATTAGCATCTATGAAGATTCTCCCAGACAGCGTCCAAAATATCCTAGACGATCTTGAAGACTATCACGAATTGCAGTCATTTCGCGTTAGCATCTCCTTATTTTACAAAAATTCTTTAATATTTCCTCTTGCAGCGGAAAAGAGAAAAAGGGCGTGAGAGCCATGTGAAGTTCGTCCGCAAAAACGTCTCGTCTTTATATGCTGCAGGTATGAGCTCCCTCTTTTGCCTTTCAGCAGTCGTTGATGGCGATAATTAGACCCGGAGATACTGCTTTTGCCTGTAATGACATTTGACAAGTACGACGGAAGCAATCTCCCAGGCCAAGAAGCACCCGCTAAAGAATTAACACAAAACTGGAACTTAATCAGCAAGGACATCCTCTCTCCTTTCGGGTTTAAGAACGTCGCAGTCCTCAGACATCAATATCACGAGCAGCAAGAGCAAAAAGCTTATCAGCCTCAGAAAAAAAAAGGTAAAGCATCTATTCAGTTGCTGGACTGATGTTTTGTCTGGTAGTGACATTCGATGGTGTTGTGATCCGTGGTCAAAAAAGCGAAAGGCGAGGGACCAATGGAGACATGAACGATAAATCGTCTGATGCCTCATGGTCTGAGTTGCTCTCGGATAGTTTCACTGCTCGCAAGCATGAAAACCACAGAGTTTTGAGTAATTTCTCAGCATTGCTAATTCAATGAAAATTTCTCATTCAGTGCCGCAATTGGGGGTGAAATCGACCAAAGAGCATAAAAAATGCTGGAGTTTCGAGCATAAATCGAAAACAATCTGGGATGTGTTTGAAGAGCAAGAGGAGCGTGAGCGCGAACAGGAGAGACAGCTGATAAAAAAGGCCGCCCAAGCCAGAGGAGCACCGAGAAACGTCGATATGTTGCTGCAAAAGCGAATAGAAAGATCCAAAATGAGACCGGACGACTCTATGCAGCTGGGTAAGCGTTCTACTTATGCTCGCAGAAAGAGCTGTGAATGCTCGGAATGCGGTGGGGTCTCTAAATTAGAGCAAACGACGGGTCATATCGTCATTCCGATAGCCCGCTACAATAAAAGTAGACTGTATGGTCCTGGAAAAACGGGTAATGGACTGTCACCAGGGACAACTCCGAATAGTAACATGAGAAGAAGCTCGAACAACAAGCCAGAAGCGTTTTTCTCGCAGCCGGGCTCGGCTAAGGGGATTATGAGGAACAACAGCGGTCAACTTTCGCCGTTTACGAGAACGGAAACGAATGTTCAGCTGATGCCGAGGAGAGAGAGTGCGGAATCAAGGCAAAATGACGAGTCGTTTCAAACTGACAGAGATGGTATCGAGATTCAAAAAGAGACGAGTAGAGGCTCGTTTTTATTTCCTCCTCAACCGGAAGAGAGCGATAGAGTGGGTCAAAAAGCTGGTGTTGCTAGAGATTCGAGGTATCTAATGGAGATCCCTCAGATCAAGCTCATGGGCATTGACGAAATCGCAGAGGGAAAATCCTCTATTGGAACCATTCAAACCATAGAAAAAATCGAAGGAGCGCTCAAAGGCACAGACAAGCAAGAGCCTCAGGCGCAAGGGAATCTTAAAGCTCCTGAGAAAGGATCACTGGAATCAGTACCGAACATTGCAGCGCAACAAAAAAATGAAAGTACGAAGGAGAGGAGTGCTAAGGTCTTAGAACCATTTAGGCACCCACAGCAGCATCAGAGCGTCACAGAACGGAAAAAAGAGCCAGTACTCAATTCTCAAAGCAGTGATCTAAAACAGCAGAAGCATTTTTTAGTAAAGGAAAAAATAAATCTCAGGCTCCCGATTTCGACGATGGCTGCAAAAAACGGCTTTACTGCAAGCAAATCTGTCTCTTCGAGACAGTTGAAGCAGAATAAATCTCAAGAACCAGATGCCAAAACCCTCGAAAATATCGCACCGCCGCAACATCTGTCCGAGCAAGCACATGACCAGAATCTGCAGGCAATTCCTCCCTTAAAACAAGAAAAAGGAACTCCTAAAGACGGAAGTGATGGATTCAATACCATTGGGAGTTTTTACAATGCAGCGATATCTCCGCGTCCGAATCTCTTAAAGGACACTCTGAGGACTAAGGTTCTTGATTCTGTATCGAAAAGAGCTACGCCAAGTTATCTGGGCCATAACTCTCCAAATTTCACCCCTTTTACCACTCGCAAAACCTCTCATGGACTGCTGACCGCTCTTCAGACACCTGCGAGCCGTGACCCATCCAATAAAGACTCAGAGATTAAAACAATCTACATCCAACAGAGCCAACAGACAATTCGAAAAATGGTACATCATAAAACTCCTTCCACCGACCTCCCCAACCCCGTCGCGAA
>ENA-UOTZ01000786-UOTZ01000786.1-compost-metagenome-genome-assembly--contig:-NODE-786-length-25504-cov-10.528218_pt1 | contig 25504 bp, 22 predicted proteins | sample MGYA00238144_ERZ746983 | MGnify/ENA primary metagenome ERZ746983 (study PRJEB28759, sample SAMN06268863) | compost metagenome | isolation source: single cell | place: USA: California, Emeryville, Joint... | reverse complement strand
GATATATTAATTCAAGAAAATCAGCGTTTAATGAAAGAAAATCAAGAGCTTAAAAAGAGATTTCTCTCTGCAATGAATGCTAATTGCGCTTAGATATAAAATGCATCGATGGACAGGCGGGTCGGACTTCCCTGTTGTCATTACGATCTTCTCAGCGCCCAATTATTGTGACGTATACAACAATAAAGGAGCCGTGATCAAATTCGAGGTATCTGATCTTTTAAATAACACAGTTCTAAATGAAATAATTTTTTCAGAATAACACGTTAAACATCCAGCAATTTAACTACACACCTCATCCTTACCTGCTTCCCAATTTTATGGACATTTTTACTTGGTCTATTCCTTTTGTCGCTGAGAAAGGTACTTTATTTGGGTTTAATTTTGTCTTAATAATGATCAATGTTTCATTAGTTTCTGAGATGCTCTTCAATCTTATTAAACCAGCGGCTGAAAACGATGATGAACTTGATGATGATGACGATGAAAACCCAGACCTTGTAAACAAACTTGCCAGCAAAGGCAATCAGACCACAGAACAAGTCAAATCAAGTAACCACGGCTAAAGAGACATTGGCTATAATTCATTATGTTATAGAGGGTGAAATATTACGAAATAAAGTCAAGTTTGTATCCAAGATGATGAAATTGAACAAAGTGCTAAGGTAATGCCCTTACTTAATTAATATGCTGGAACAGCTTAACAAAATCTTCAATAGAGAACAAAGTGAGACGATCGTTAAGCTCAAAGGTGTTTGCCCTGATAACAAGATTCCTCAAGGTCTTCTGCTTGAAGGAACATCCGCACTTAAAGACGGTAATGAGATATAATTTTGAACTCTTTTTTATTAACTTTTGTGCTCAGCACTACAAACGTTCAACAGTGCGAAAAAGGCTGATCAAATGAACGAAAAGCGACCAGAGGCGATGACGAGTGTTCCTACCAAAAGTAATGGATCAATGAACAAAAAGTAGATGCAGCAAGGATAGATTTATTACTTAGAGTTATTGATGTATTTTGATCTTGTATTGTTTAGAACATTAGAAAGAGAGGCTGATATTCAACGGTTATATCTCTTTCCTTATTTGATTGTACTCGAATCTGTTTCAATTTATTTTGTCAGCGATTCTCTCTGGGTTTTTTGTCAAGGAAAGCCGACAAAGTAAAAGATAATACATTCATATCCAAGCTAACAGAATAATTTTCACTTTCAACCTTTGGAGTATTGTCATGTGATTTGTTTAGCAATATTAAATAATTTCACTACAGCCACTTTTCATTTTCATGAATTTGCATCATCTCTTACCATAATAAAAAGGAAATTAGTGCTAACCATGCAAGCACTTCAATTACACAATAAATAGCAAAAATCTCAGTTATTATAGAAAGCTATGGATAGTAGTATCTTAAAAATTCGGAATTATACTCATTAAAGTTCAAAATCGTCCTCATAATTACTCATTGTGAATTATTATTAATTAGAAGCTTCAGTCTTCCTATTGTTTTCTTCGTAGAGTTTCAATCTCATTTTAAGCTCTTGATTTTCTTTCATTAAACGCTGATTTTCTTGAATTAATATATCTTGTTTAATTCTATCTTGCTTTAATAGATGATTCGCTCTAAGGACAATCTGCTTTAATGCTAATATTTCGTTTTCTTGCAACATCCTCGAAGATTGCTGCAAGGCGGTCGTAATCTCTCCCTTAGATTCGCTAAATATCATTGCAGCCGCATCTTCTCCTTTTGTTTCTTGATGACATCTCTCCTGGCTCCCCCGATTACTCTGTAAGGTCTCCACCTGCGCAAAATCAGGTGCATCTTTTACATCAAGCTCTTGCAACAAGAGACTTCTCCCTGTGTTGTTACACTCGTCAACCTCGGCTATCTTCGGATTTAGATCAATTGAAGAGAGATTTTCTGGGTCGCCAACAGTGATATCAGCTAAAATATTCTCGTTGCTTGGTGGTTGTTCGCATGATTTTATATCTCCACGGTACAGCTGCGATATTCCTCGTATTTTCACACCCTCTCTCTTCCGATTTAAGAATTGCAATTGCTGCAGTTTTTTATCCGAACCTGTATTCTGAGCGCTTAATAATCCCACTGATCCCGAGCGAAGAGGACCCGAAATGTCGTTCGGCATTAGATTTTTCTCCTTGGGGCTGCTAAGAGACGGGATTGTCCGTTTTCTGAAGCGTATATTGCTCGAGAAGTCTTGCTCGGTACTCGAGACAAAATGCGACTCTTGCCGTTCTTTGGTCGCTGGATCTAAGCCCAGTTTTTTTAATATAAGGTCATTTAATGGAGGTTCGGCTTTGCGAAATTCTCCTTGCGATTCAGCTATCGCATTGTTGAGGTGTACTGAGATATGGCCATTGTTCTTTCTGATGATCTTGTCAGTGTTATAGTACTCAGCGCTTACTTTGGACATTCCGTTCGCTATATTTTCATGAGATTGTTTCTTCAACTGACCGATAATGTGGTTCATTGTTTTCAATTCATTCGGCTCTGGAAGTTTCCTGCTCCGAAGTGAGATTTGCTCTTGGTCAAGAATTGAGTCTCCAATGTATTGCTCTGAGATTCCTAGGCGCTTGGAATCTGTAATCATAGACCTTGCAGACTTAACTAGAGGAGATGGACTTCGATTTGTTTTGAATTGGCGGAAAATTTTTTGTTGAAGTAAATTTTTCTCACTGGTAATGCCTCGAGAAGGAGTGAGAAGATGGACGGACGCATGCTGAGAGCGTGAGCCTTTCAGTAGGTCAATATTTCTCGTGCTTTTAGGTTTCTCGTCAGAAAGTTTTACTTTACTTGCAAGATTTAAGTTAGCGAGAGGATTTAGAGCCGGAATTTTATCCAGTTTGAACTTAGGATTCAAAAAGGAACCGGGCATCACGAAAGTGTTACTTCTTCCACCAGATTTTACGCTAGAGCTTTTCATTGTTGGTATGAGAGAAAACTCGTATCAAAAATATGAAAAATCCAAAGAGATTTTAACGAGTATCGAATAATTCTTTAGGAATTTTCGCCTGATAAATTAGTTCCATAATTTGTGAGAAGTGAAGGGTTTCATTGAATTCTATTTATAATAACAAATTGAAAACACATTTTTCCATAATCTATTGCAATTTATTAGTAAATGAGAAAGAGAAGACACATCTACTACTATTTTTTCGTTATTTGAGATGACTTGCATTTCCTACCTTGAACTATCTCCAGAAGCCAGACATATATAAAAATCATCTTTTTCAGGTGCCTAGCTTTCGCTCAAGTCACCTCACGAGTATAAAAGACCAAGATGAGGGAGGCTAGATTTAAGAATTCATTTTGCTTATTAAAGCATACAATGTGAAATAAAGAAAAAAGAGCCTGGTAATATGAATTATCACAATAAATGTAACTAGTCGCGCAGAATCAAGTTAGCAGCAGCCACCGCCTTGATTATTGTCTTTTGGCTGCTCTGGTTTGATCTCCTTTAGTTTCACGCCTTTGTCGCGTGTGTTCTGAATACTCATTTTTTCCATAATAGTCTTTGCGATTGTCTGGAACGCAAGATCCACATTCGTGGAAGATTTAGCTGAGGCTTCAAAGAAAGTAATTCCGTATTGTTTAGCTAGCATAAATCAATAAACGACCCATTCCAAATCTAACTAAGCATACCTAGTTCTTGTCCCTCTTCAAACGTCACTCTTCGTTTGTCTGACATATCGGCCTTATTACCAACAAGAATCCTGATAACATTTTCTTGCGCATATCTGATCAAGAACAAAAAAGTTAACTCTTCATGATACTCAATTGTCCTTTACTTTTCGATTTCGGACATCCATTGCTTGACATTATCAAAAGACTCTCTATCAGTGATATCATAAACGACAATTATCCCTTGAGCGCCTCTGAAAATATCAACCATCAGCTACTAGGCTCAATTGGAAGAGTTTTACTTGTAGTAACTGCATGTGATGGTCCTGAACCTGTCCTGCCCAGCTGTATCCCACTAAACAAAGCAATAAACTGTTAATTTGCTCGTTTTTTTAGATGGATGTTTACGATTTGAAGCTTAACGTTCTTGCCATCAAGCACGATTGATTTAATTTTCTATGAGAAAGAGGTTAGGAGGTTGAATTCCTTATCTGCTTACAAAGTCAACTCCGATAGTGTTGAAGAAGTTCGTGGTAAAACTGTTTTCCTGGAAAGATAAGTTATGTCAATATTGTCGTTCAGAGATAGATTATGATGGTTAAATTACCGAATATCGCATTAACATGCAAGACTTTCCAACGCCAGAATTCCCAATGAGTAAGAGCTTGAAAAGGAAGTCGCTAGGACAATCAGTTAACGACGATGGAAAAGATAATGTTCAGTTACAAGTCTCCTCCGGAGCCTGATACCGTGTTCATGTTAAGTTTTTGAACTTTTGGAAGTTAACTTTTAAAAACAGAAATTATAAATACATGATACTAACATAGTTAAGAAAAAATGATTTGGATGAGTATTTAATTAATTCCGTAAATAACTTGAGAAAACAGAATGAGCCGAATGGAATTATGACAATATTAAGGATATTCCATGCAGTCCAAGCAAAAAGTAATTCATTGTAAAGGATATATACAGTTATTTCGACTTTCTCTTTGAAGATGTTATTTATATAGCAAAAAGATGCATCAGAGAGAATTAATTGATGTCTTCATTCTTTTCAGGCAAGTCGCTCCTCTCCTCTCCCTCGATTTGATAAAGTTGTTTCTGTTCATCTACTGTCTCTTCTTTGTAAGTCTTATTTATTTCAGCCTGGATAACTTGCTTTTGTCCTGCCAGTTTCATTTGCTCAGTTCCACTGGCAGTCTCCAAAAGTTTTTTCCATTCTATTATTCAGTTAATATTACAAAGGTTGAAAAATTCTTGAATGATTACGTAGTTTCTTTTCTCGCATTGACAGCTTACAGTTTTTCAACTCCTGCAGTTTGTTACATAGCGCTTGTTTCTCAGAAGGTAGATCAAGGAAATAAAATAGACCCAGTATAGTGTTCTTTGTCATCTGATCAATTTTCTCGTAAGTATCTGCTTGAGCCGCCTTTGCATCTTTCCTCACTTCCCCATTGTCATTCTCAGCCATCTTTCCTAAAGCTTGGCTGATTGTATTCGCGTTTTCGCTTGTTTTTCCATTGTAAATCTGATTGAGAATCTCACGTCCCTTAATCGCGATTCTCACCAATGCTTCTTCAAACTCTTCGAAGGACAGAGAAACTTGTTTTCCATCAGGTGGATTTTGTGATTTAGTCAGTGATTTGAAAACGAACTCGACCTGGCGAATAGGGATAATTGTCGGATTAATCATAAAATCATTCGCAAAAGCCATGAAAGGCTTGAATAAAAGCGAGTTCATTTGAAGACTTCCAATTGAATGATGAGCGGAAAGACAGTACCAGTTGTATAGTTGTTTTAGAGACCTTTCATGCTGTTGAAAAATGTCTCGAATTTCTTTTTTCTGAAGGAGCGTATGAATTTCTTCATCTTCTCTCTTCTGCTTCCCAAGCTCTTCAACCTCTTTCTTCAATTCTTCCAAACGTTTGCTTCGATACTCTTTGTCAGGCTTAAATTCGTTTGTTTCTTTGGTGTTCCCTAATATCGATTTGTTTTCTTTTGCTTCTTCGGCTAGTTTTTTCTAGAAGTCATTGAAATTTTGAATAAATTAAAAAGTAGAGTACTATCTCAGCTATTCGCTTCAAGTTAAACTCTTTAAATTCTTTCTTTTTCATTTCTTGCTCCTTTTTCTTCATCTCCTGGATAGCTGCTTCTGCCGCCTGTTTTTCTTGTTGTTTTTTATCTTGGTAGGCCTTCACGATTTTCTGCTGTTCTTCATGTTGGCGTTTCCACTCAGCGAGTTTTTTATTGTTCGGAGTTTTTTGGGGCGTTTGATCAACTCGCTGCTTTTCCTTTTCTTCTTTTTCTTTTTCGAGAATCTTCAACTTCGCTTTGAGTTGCAATGAATGAGCTTTTCTCTTCTTTTCAGCCTCTTGTGCCTCCTTGAGCTCCGCTTCATGTCTCCTAGCTTTTTCTTCTACCACTCGGTTTGCAGGCGAGCTCTTCAATAGACTACCTTTTCTTCCTTTCACAATCGGTGTGATGTTATCAATGAGGATTGGTTTAGGCTTTTCCTTGAGCGGCTCTTCGATAAGCTTTTGCACAAATGGCTGTTGCTGATGGAGTTTGGATACAACGCTCGTTCCTCTCAGCTTAAGTCTAGCTTTCGTAATCTCTGTGTAGGTAGTCACAGGTTCCATTAATCTGATTCTATATGGTATTAAATATGATTGAGGCCAGCTCAAAAAGAAAAAGCAATTTTTACTTCAATGCGTCAAATAATATTTCGTCGACCAACTCGAATGCTAATTTGTAGCTTCTTGAAATTCCAAAGGATGTGGGCAGCTGATAAGAAAACGAAAAGCTAGGCTCTTTTATTTTCTTATAATTCTAAGGAAGAGTAATCTTGAATCCATCTAATACCTCTAAATTACCTCAGGGATTGCATGCTCAGGATTTTGTTTCAATAACTGGTTGAGATGTTTATTCATTTCGGGGTCACCGGGTTCAGTCGCATCAGGATCGTCAAAGTAAACTGTGTTCTTGCCCTGCTTTGCTTGCTCATTTCTCAATTTTCTCATCAGCTCATCCACAGCGCAGAAGATCGGCAAATGTGATAAATCTTGAGGAGGTCGCGAATACAAAAAAATTGCGAGTTGAATGACAAAGGTTTTGAAACCTTCAAATGAAAGACATTTCAGGCTGTCTACTTTGAGAAGGTCAGTATTTGTCAGCCGCATGAGGACTTTCAGCTCTTCTTGAGTTATCAATGAAGCCAAATCGTGATCCTTAATCAGTTTCCAGACTTCTGGGAGCGATATTAGCTGTAATTTTCTTTGCAGAGTTTCAAATGAAGAATTGGCTTTATCAGAATGTCCAGAATTTGCATAGCAATTGAACAATGACTTCAATGCCTTTGAATATTTGATGATAAGCACATTCACACCGTATCTATCACGCTCTTCTTCATTTTCGAGGTGAACAAGTTTGATTTCAGGCAACCTATGATGAGTTTCATTAATTTTCTCTTGTTCAACAACACCCTCTGGAAAGATGATCATCTCGGGAGCCGAGACACCCTTTTTATTCATCAATGCCACTCCATGCTCAATCATCCTTTTATCAATGATGTCTTTCAGAGCTTTTTTCTGAAGCTCTTGCTTGGCCTTTTCCTTCGCTTCAATCTCTTTCATTTTGAGTGTTTTTTCGGTGAGATTCTTTCGGATTACTTCGATTTCTTTGACGACCTTTGGATCTGCCTTCGCATTGCTAAAGATACTTTCTAGCAGCGATGGTTTCGATTTGCTTTGTTTTGCTTGTCTCATATTCGGACTGACATTAAGCATGAGCAGCGAGTTTCTTGATTGTTTTTCTGCTTCTTTTTGCTGAGCAAGTGCCTCGAGCTCCTTTTTCTCAGGTTCTATTTTCTCTTTCTCGAGTTCGAGTTGAAATTCTGAGATTATTTTCCTCGCTTCTCCATATAATGAAAGTAGCGCGAGTACTCCTCGATGTTCGATTCCAAGCTCCTTAGAAAGTTGATGATAAGTGTGCAGAAGCAGTGTCTTAACTTCTGCATTGATTCTGCTGTTTCCAAATGTGATAATCTCCTTTATTATCTGAATTATGAGTGCTCTCTTCTGCGCATTGAGAGTATCGTCGTCATGAACCTTGGCTGCTTTAGTCCCAGTTTGCTTGTAAGGGGAACGAGTGGGTGCTGTTGATTTTGATAGTTTGCTTTTTTCACTTGAGAATAAGAGCGCTAAGGCGATTTTTACAAATTTTATGGTGTATTCTTGAACCGGCTCAGCTTCCAAATTTGCCGAGAGAATTTGGATTAGACCCTGAATAGAGAGATGAGCGAAGATGAGATCGTTGAGATACATCCTAGCAAAGACATCCATCAATTGAACGGCGTTTTTCAGAGATAGTTTCGGGTTCTCAGCAGCGCTGAGCAAGAAGTCTAAATCGAAAATGTTCAAACCCACTTTCGAGGCATCGATAGTTTGCAATTGCTTTATGATTGGTTCTATCAAGGGGTCAATAGGAATGGTGTCCTGAAGACTCAGGATGCTTTTGAAATTAGCAAGAAGATATTCTCTAACGTCGGGAGTAGTGAAATGCTCGATTACACAGATAATCAAAGCTTTATAAACGGCAGGAGCACATGCGTTCTTGATAGGAGCAAAGGCCTCTAGGAGACGAAACAATTGAGTAAAAGCTGTGATTTGCACAGATTTCTTATTATCGTGACTCACTTTCCTGAGCCCTGTTATTATTACATTAGGTGCTAATTCGTTTGCTTCAATCTTCTCGGCATAGATTATCCATATATCGCATAAAAACACTAATTGAATAAGCAAAGCGATTATTAATGTTTCCCCTCCCCACTAACAAATTTATCATACTTAATGAGGCTATCTGCACATCTTTATTGCCCTCTTCAACAGTTTTTAGTGAGAAATCTATCCACCAATCCAACATACCTGACCTTACAAGCTTATCACGAAGTAAGAACCTTAAAGTTGCTGATAAAAATTACTTCTTCTTTCATAATGTTATCTTGTGACAACGGGGTCAGCAGTCCTCGGATTGTTAGAAGAAAATCCTTTTCGTTTGCATGCAACTTCTGTAAGTGATAGGTAAAGAGCTCTAACGAACTCAGCTGCGAGTATTCAACAATTGTCTTTATGGCACTTTCAGTGATTTCTGGATGCCTTTTCATGCTGTTCAGGACGTATTGCAAACCTCCTTGATCTGAAATAAACCAGTCCCAAGCGTAATGCAATAGATCATGCTTTAGGTATTTTTGAGCAAGTAACTGCAGAAGATTACAGGTTTTGAGAGCAACGTCATGATCTTTCGACACCAAGCCGGCTTTTATGATATGATGGACAAACTGCATCCCGCGAGGTTTATCGCCTTCCTTTGATATGAGCAAAGTTATCTTTTCCGTGTGGTTGATAAGTTGGTCTAGCCATATGATAATTGGTTCATAAGACTCCTTTATGCCTTTCACGATGATATGAGCGAGAAATTTATGATTGTCAGACATCATTTGAATTGCCTAGGTATGCTAACCCTTCGAATATATTGGGAAATGTCTCTAATTACTTGCTGAGGTGTAAAATTCATCGACTTGGCCACACTGACTAGAAAGAATTCGAAAAGTGAATCGGTGTGAGATAAATCTTTGCCAAGGTCTAATTTGTTGATATCCAATGACGAGCCATTTGCTTTTGCACTGGGAGCTTATCATTAAATAAGAAATGGAAACATTGTAAAGATCTTTTCATTTTTTTTTTTACTGGATGGAAGTGAAATATTGCTCAGCCTAGATGCGCTTTTTGGGCCCCTAATAGACGCAATACTTAAGTTCAGACTGCGAACCGCATTTTTCTTGGAGGACTTCTTCTGTTCCTATAATAATGGAATCATGAACACTGAATCTCCTCAAGTGCATATTACGTAATTATCCTTACATTTTTCGTAGATTTCATGGAGTATCTCATTTACAATATCCATATCGCCAGCTACGATAAGATTTTTGATATCCTGTTCGACGATTATGTTGATTTTTTTCAGAGATTCACACACAAGATTCCAATTATAAAGTTTTGATGGAGTGCTCAGGTTTTCGATTGATTTTTGAGTCGAAAGGATCTTATCAAGGCTGCTCGGTCCTTCGTCGAGGATTTTCTGTAAAATTTTAGCGAAAATTGTGCCATTCAGAAACAGATTGGAAACAAAATCGTCCATGACAACTTTGCCTGATGGTAGTTTATGAGTCATTGGAGTGGGCTTTACGATCTGTAAGTTTAGTAACCATTCATATATCTCGCTATGTATGATGAAATTCATTTGAAGCAAGATCTGTCACTTTCTTTTGCGGATAATAAAAATTGTGAATGAATTATTTAAAAGATGGAATGAAAGAGGTTTCTTTTTTTTTATTTATTATGACATTCTGGTGTTTGGGAGACATTTTGATATTGAAGTTGACTTGATCACAATAAAGTTAATCCTGTTAGTGGGCCTCAAACTTTCCTCTCAATAATGCTTTTTAGGTATATTATAGGCTTTGATACGTTTTGACAGACCCAAAACGACAGTTTAGTGCAAGGAATGGCAGATTTCTAAATTGTAGCGTGAGGGGAAAAGCTTGTTCTCAGCATTTAGTGTACGTGCCAAACTTTCTCCTCAGAAATCATATTCAATAAACCAAATGATGTTGGATTGAATTATCATACTATTTGACCTTCATTCACTCTGCCACTCCCATTTTCATATTTGAAGCAGAAGATATTTATTTTGCTTCTGCTTCACAAAAGAACACTTGCGTGTACCTTTTAGTATCTCAAAATCACACTCTCTTAGTGTAAAATGAGTTAATTGTAGTATAACTTACTTTCTGACATCAAGTCTCAGGTCCTATGAAATTTCCAAAAATAAACAGTAATCACTACTAGATTGATAAGGTTTACATAAACATGAAGGATGTCTACTCGATGTAAGCTTTTTTTTCTTCTGACGATTGAAAGGGTAAGATCATTCTTGCTGTAAAATCACGCATTGTATAGTATTTAAATTTTCGTTGGAAATGTGTTATTTAATCGTAAATTCTCCAATTAACGTGATCTCTCTCATGTCATATTATTGCTACAGTTTGATACTGAAAATTATAAAGGTAACAATTGCATCAAATTTCCTTACCAATATTCAAGAGTAAAAGTAAATACCTTTCCCAAAGAGTGTAATTAAAGTTTGATTAATGGGATACCAAGAAACGATAAATATATTTAGAAAATGATAAATATATTTGAATTTTTTCGGTTATTACTGAGAGGCACGCATATTGTCGATCTGCTTAGTGGAGAATGGAGCAAAGCACTAGCAAGATCATTAATGAATAACTCAAAAACAGTTTTGCAAAAATTGTTTTTTAATTTTCATTTCGTAAATTAATTTACAATTTTATAAAACTATGAGCCATAAAATCTGAGACCTAAATCATCCTTGTGAAAACTTCAGAACAAATTTTGAGTATGAAACAATTTCCACTGTATGGCTTTATCTCAATACTACTTTAAGGAAGCTAGTTTAGCATACTCAGTCGCTGATGAGAGAGAGAAAAAAAAGAAGGTATATCTTCATGAGTTCCATTATTGCTTTGTTTTTGTTGTTTTTAAAGGGAAAACAATGATATCATGATCTTGCTTAGTCGATTGTATTTTTTTCAAAACGAGAGCTAATCTTTAGATAACACAGATTTCTTGAATGATTTTGTTTTAGAAAGTTTAATAAAATGATTTAATGATCTCTTGCTGGCGTGAATATATATATACTTATATGAAAAAAGCACGCTTTTTCCTTTCGAAAACAATCAAACTCAGTTTGCTTGTTTATATCATCAACTACAGCTTTTAGATATCAAATGTTAAGAGAGTGAAAAAAAGCGATCGATTCGGTCATAATTATTTCTTCTGCCAGCTTTTTCAAAGCACCCTGCCTTAATGCTTGGCAACAGCTTGTGGTTGTGCTTGATCTTGAGCCTTGACTTCCTGGTTGCTATCAATAAAGTCTTGAAGAGCGCTAGGAGGCTTAATGTGGATAGCATGGTTTTGCATGAGGTCCTTAGTAAGAATATAGCACTGGAGAATGGTGTCAGCGGCCATGCCATAAACTGACATAAAGATGGCTCCGATAGCAAAGCCGAGACAGAACATGATCTAGTAATAAATTGAACCGATTAATAAATAGGCAAGCAATATTTTATTATTACGAATGCTGGCATCAAAGCGGAGTAGAGTTTTTCGTTATAGTAGTCGACTTGAGTCAAAATGATATATCCAATACCAGCAGTGGCGAGAGCAATCATCCATTTTCCGAAGGAAATGAACACTTGTCCCAAACCTCCAACCAGGACGAACATCATTCCGTTTCTTAAAATTAAAAAGAACGCATTCATGGCTGATCTTAAGAAACTCTTTCCTTCAAGAGCGATCTACATAATACCAAAAAGTAGTGAGAAATTTCTTGTTTCAATGGCAAAGAGTTACCTGGATGTAAGCATTCTTGTTGATATATCTAACGTATCTCTCGAAGCAGTCAAGGCAGTAAGTGATATAGCAGACCATGTATTTAACCAAGCAACCGCCGACTTTATCTTCATAAGGCTTGAGTTTTTTCTATTATAATAATAAAGAATGAACACTAAGATCAGTACTATATTTATTTACCTGGAGGTAGGCCCAAACGATTCTGATGAGTTGGATCACAGCGACAATGAAGGATCCAAAAGCGATGGATCCAAAGTGGTATCTGAAAGCTCTCCAGACTGATTTTCTATAAATTGAATTGAAAAATGAGATCTTCGAGAGAATCAATTACCCAACAGTGGCGTGTGCTCTGTCATAGGCAACGTTGAAGAACCAAATCGCAACGGAACCTGCCAAGACCAATTGAGCAAACGCGATAACGAAAGCGTTAATCCAAAGTCCACCGAACAAATGGTAGACGAGCAGTCTCTTTGTGTTAGTATTCCATTCAACAGTTCCGAAAGGAGTACCACTCAACTGAGTGACAGTTCCGTACGAGTACAGATACCTAACAAGCGACATTAAGGATTCAAGAGTTTCAAATATCTTAATCTTACACTCCAGTGAAGATCCAATAGACATAGAGTGCAGCAAGCACTATAATCATGACAATTGGTACTAGGATTGCAGTCCAGACGGATTTGACGTAATCTGCTGCGCACTTGAGGATTCCGATGGTCAATTTGATTCTCTTATATAAGCATAGAACTGCCAAGACGACAAATCCAGCGAGACCCCACAAGATGTAGGCGAAAACTCTAAGGGTTGTAATAGTGGTCGTGCTTGTGGTTGAAGCACCATCCTGGGCGGTGGTGGTTGAGTTCCTATTAGAGAAGAGAACATCATGAGTTAGAGCAACAGATATGATTTTTTTTTTACAGATCTTCCAGATATTGAGCGTGGGCGAAAAGATAGTATCCGAAACCAGCGCAGCCAGCAATCAGAGCGAGAATTGAGAGCCAGACCAAAACTCCGACACAGCATCGAATGAAGATCATGTAGATCAAGCTACAAACGATTCAGAAACTAGTGGATTAAACTCTTATATTACCCAATAACGAAGGCGATTCCCAATGAGGCAAGGATGATTGTCCACGAAACTTCGATGTCTGATATCCACTTTTCAATTGTGTCGCCGGAGGCAGTGCTATTCCAAACCGCGGAAAGCTGTGTAAAGTAGGTGAGAGTAGGGATACAGTATCTTCCGACGACTAATTTGTTCAAAAGAAATATGAGATTATATAAATAGTAATTTGAATTTACAGCCCGTTGAATTGTAGATGTAAACAGAACTGGAATCAGGTGTGCCGGTGCCACTTGACACGGAGGTCATAAACGATTGGAACGCGGATTCAGAGTTGAATGCTGAAGCGCAGGAGGTAAATTGATCATTCGGATAACAGTCAATTGATGACGGATAATCCTCAGTACTGGTGTAGGTCGGGCATGCTTTTGTGCAAACGGTCAAATTGGTGTAGCCAGGCCATGGAACGGCGAAGTATAAGTATTTGTAGTCGGAGAGGTTACCTTGGCCGCATTGATTTCCTAAAAAAAGTTTTATTGTGAAGCTGGGAAATGATAGTGAAAGCAGTACCATTGGTATCGTAAGGGTCGACAAGCAGCTGAGGATTGCCGTTGGCAAGACCGATTATAGAGACGATGACCATACCAACGCAATAAGCAATAAAGAGGAGACAGCAGAAAATATCACGGATGGTTCTCTTCTCAGTTGGTCCATTTGCCAGCTCCTTATCACAAGGTTCTCCTTTGTAGTTAGGATCTCTCTCCTTGTATTTGTAAGTCTTTGGCTGTTTCGCTTGTGCTTGGTTATCAGTCATATTTGAGTTATGTTGATTATTAAATTCAATTTATCAGAGAGTTACTTAAAAAATAGTGCAGTTGTGCAGTCGGTTTTAAGAACCGCCTTTAATTAGAGAAGCCAGATCAGAAATAAAACACGGATGATCTCAACGCTTCAAATAACGTTTTGTTTTCTATATCGTTACCACACAATATTTAATTGCTAAGCAGACTTTAGAATACTAGTAAACCTATTATACAAAGCATTTTCTTTCTAAAGTCTTTATTAGGCAATAGAACCTGGAATGATCTCGAATTTGTTTTATAAAGATGGGTAAATTGGAGGATTTAAGCTCTTATGAGGTTAGGTTTTTCACATTTAGAAGGTTACGAGATCAATGGCGATAAATTGACGGAAGATAAATTCTTCATTTGTGAAGAGCGGTTAGAGTAATTGCGTTTACAAAATAACTATCGATATTGAGTTTAAATTAAATGATCTGATCTGACTCGAATTCTAAAAATAAAATGTCTAAATCAATTGATTCTGGAGGAGAAGGGTCTTATTCTCGGCTGTTTGGACTCATCTTATGCCTAATGTTGATCATGATGCCTTTACACATTGATTTTTTTTTCTGATAGGAAAGAGCGTGTTATTTCCTTTTGAAATGAAATGAAAACAAAGAAGAGATGATCTCTTTCATTAGTGAAATACAGTTATTGGATTGTTGTAAATGCTGAATATCTTTCGGGATTGCAGAGACCCCTCAAACTTGTTGCAAAAAAAATTTCTCTTATGGAACCTTACAAGCTTTTATATATATATAGCTGCATTTCTCCCGAATTGGTGCTTCTAATTTGAAACTAAATGCATTACAGAATGATGTTAGTTTTGAAACTCCTGAATCGACCTCTTTCTCTCGAAACTGCCTGCAAAGAACTTTCTTATTTCCATGTGAAAGTGATATCTATTAGCGCTACAATATTCTACTTGCTGAACGAGCATATATATTGTGGTGTTAGATATAGTTCGAGAATATGTATGTCCGTCTTCATTTGGTTTTCAAAAGCGGTTCTAAATCAATTTAAAGTTAACTTCTTCTCAATGTAATCAACCTCTCAAGAATTAATAATTCTAGCTAATTTCTACGAGCGATCATTTAACAAAGCATAATCCTTGTTATTCGCTCCACTTAGCAAGCTTTCTTTCTTTCAAGGAATTACGATTTTAACAATCTCTTCATGTCTATAATATAATCAACTGAGATCTCTCACCTCTCGTAACTTTTCTACTCTCAATCAATTACCGAATAAAGTTGCTCTTTATTGACGGAATTAAGCAGATTAAGCGCTCATAATATTGAAAAAGCGCTATTCTTTGAGAGTATTGCAGTATTTTTTTGCCAGTCCAAACGATTAAATATTTTAATTCGCTTACTTGTCTAATTGATCCGTTGTGAAAGATAACTCGATAATTTGAGCTGGCAGAAATTACCTATAAAAACTAACAATCATTGCAAAATGAGCAACTACTTTGATATGAACCAATACGAGAGATACGAAGGAGATGCGAACAAGAGCAGCCCACTGGGAGCTCAATCAATTAGAACCAGTGCTGATAAATGCTTCTCTCAGGCACAAAACACCAAAGCATCAGCAACCTGTGCATCAGACCCTGCAGATAAACCAAAACAAATCAACAACAAGCGACGATGTGGAACCTTCATCCCTCAAGTAACTACCATCTGCGTTATATAATATCTTATCTCTCTTAACAGAGCGGATCGAAGGCCTATAAAACTGAGAATATGAATTACAACGCATTTTTCTCTTCACAGTCGGTTTACTCAGCTCTTTGCCAGCGCAAGGTCAAGAAGTGCAGAAGAAATAATCTAGAGTACACTCATGTAGCTCTCTATTAAATTCCTTCACTTTCTAACACAAAGACTATGACTTTTGTAGTTGAGACAGAATTACGTGGAGATGATATTCGGATTAGCAGAAAGATTTAAAATCTCAGCTATTTCGTCCCATTTGGCTGTGTCATTGATGGATTCGTTATACTACACTACGAGCCAATACAATGCAAAACTCGAACTCTATGCTCCTGTGTGTCTTCTTCTAGCAGGTTGATATTTAAAACAGAATAGCAGTAAATGTAACATTCTGCATTAATTAGCAAAGACAGTTGAGTTCGACGGAAGGATTCCCACAATCCCCAAACTAAGACGAGCCGTCGGTACCGAATTCAGCGTTGAAGAATATAAAAAAGCCGAGATGGTGCTGCTTGAAAATGTGGATTGGAATCCTCAATTCACTTCAAATTTTGAATTCGTTCAGTTCTTCCTCTCTCAAGGAGTTGTTTATTCCTCTGATGGCTATAATGCTCTGAATGACGAGAAAGAGGTCCTCAAAGATAATACACAAGCACTAAACCAGCAATTCGGTGGTGTTAAAGCTTCTATTATCGCCAAGTTGAAAGGCTCCTCTGAATCTTCCAAGGCAGGAGAACAACCAACGTCCGAAAGAATCCGAATCAAATATACAAATATCCTGAAACCAATCGCTTCAGCGACCAACGGGTTGACTAAAATCGGGTTGTTAGAGGAATCGAGGATTACTGAAATCGTTTCAAAAATAGAAGAAACAGCTGCTAAACTTTGCAGAACAGTAGTAAAAGGTATCATTATTCTTTCCATGGCTGGTTATTTACAAACTTTCTAAAGAAATGGATTTGATTGAAACCGATCCAGTCGTACTCGCGTGCGCTTGTATAGCTTACTTACGCAAGATAAACAGATTCACGTCGGGCTGGTAAATTTGAAAATTAGAAAGAATTATTTATGTATTCAATTGAATAGGTGTGAAGAACTTGAAGAGCTCACGGGAGTCAGCGGAGATGCAGTTTCTCCTGTCCTTGACCTGCTCCATAAACTTCTCGACAAGCATATGGCGCCTGACCAAACTTTCCTATCCCTTCCTTCCACAGAGCGGTATCATTCGAAAGAAACTCCGATATGCAACACTGCAATCTCGCTCATCGAATATCGTCAATCTGAGGAACAAGCGTCTACTATCGACCAAATTTCCGAAGTTAATGTCAAAGATTCTCAGCAAGCGGTCTCTTTACCTTGCTCTCTCACGTCACTTGATAGCACAAACTCTGGCGGGAGTTATGGTAAAGCTAATAATCTGTGATATAATGCGTAACTTATTATTCTGATAGGGACAGAACCAAGCTCACTAAATTCTCTACGGAAGAATGAAACGAGCAAGACTTTCCAAATCAGAAAAATTGCGCCTGTAAGTCACACCGTAATCCCCAATAATGATCCAGTTCGTGTACCTGTGAGGCGGGCTACGAACTATCGAATCCAAACGAACAAGACTCCTTGGAATTTCAGTGGCAAGAGTTCGATGAGTCGACCGCCGATGCAACCAGTAGTGGTGATTAAAAGCCGTCCCTTGAATCAGCACACGAGAAATAGTATTCTTGGGAGCGGAGCAGTTGCCAAGCAGCAGTTGGCGTCAGACTATTTCCAGAAAAGAACGAATACAATAAGAAATTAAAGAATCGGTGTCGCTAATTTCAAAAAATTTATCATTCAATCCTTCTGTATAAAATTACGAATAATAATATAGAGTATTGGTTCATAACTAACTTCACGGAACTTCATAATATAATATTAAACGCAGGGTTATATAATATATATATGCTTATTTTTTACGTGAATATGAATGAGAGGCAAAAGTAATTCTCAGCTGCAGAAAAGATGAATTCCAACTTTACTTTCAAAGAAATCGATTTTGTTTTTTTAAATATTTACTTGTTTGGTTGTTATTTAAAGCTAAAGACCACTTTGGAAGTGGCCGAGGTATCAAGTAGAATTCAAATCCTAATTATTCTTAGGTTGGGGATTGAGGGGCTCGTTAAAAAAATTAAAAGAACATTTTTCAGTATCTACACTTTTCATAGCCTTTATTTTTAAGAAGCAAGTGGTATCAATTCATCACTGTTGAATAAGAGAGGGAGAAGGGTTTTTTCTTTGAATTGCAACAGCTTCGACGACTTTTTTACGACTCCATAAATAAGATTGGCTCTTCATCGAGAGCTATGAAAGCATAAAAGTTCACGATATTACAAGGTATAGGTATCAAGCCAGAGAATGTCGAAACGAATTTTAAGAACAGATTCTTTCTTTTTCGGATGAGAAGAGTTGCACTTATTTGGCAGATATTTATGTGTTCAAACTCGAAAGATTATAGATAGTCCGGAAAATATCTAAGGGAGTCTTCAAAGCTAGATTATAAGTGGTGAGCTATTACACATATTGACTCACTTGACCCTTAAAAACCCAAGTACAGATGGGATTCGTAGAAAACAATGATTGATCTCTTTTTTACTCCTTTTTTTTTATTCAATGGAAGATCCAATTACGCTTCAATAGCTACTAGTAGATCGCCACTCTATTATATATTCAACTTACTATCTACTAATTTCAGAGGCACTTCTCAAAATTTACCGATCTATTACAATGCATTAGATTTAGAGAACTTTTATGCTTAAATTTCATGCAGATTACGCTAGCTGCCTCAGAAGATGTCCTACAAGAAACAACAGCTATATAGATAAGAAAGTAATGCAGCCTTTCTGAGATTAGGATTAGAAAACATTTTATGTGAATCTCATAAAATTTATTTAAGCTAAGTGATTGTGTTATCAAATACCCTATTTAATCGTTCTACTGTAAAAAGATGAAATTTTTTTTGATTCACATGAGTTATTTACCCATTTTTCTCAAGTTTTTAATTATTTTCATTTAAATTTACTTTCAACTTAAATAGGGTTTTTCCATGCTTGAAAATCGCTCTTTAGAATGCTTTTAATTCCTAATAGGGGTTTGCTCCCTTATTTGCTCCAATGACACGTATAGTACGAGAAAAAAGAGAGCTGGCCAAACATAAAGTGCGTCAATTCTTTCAATACTCCAGAATCCGCATCTCCAAGGAATCTTTACCCGCACTGTCACTCAGACTGGCGAAAAAATTTAGATACTATTCAATCCTGACATGGGAAATCTGTGCAAAGCTTCCCTCTTCGAAACCTTAGCTGCTCTTTTGGCAAATCCCGCGCTTTTCGCGCTTATATAGAGGAATAGTGCATCCAAGATATTCATTTGAAAATGCTATTTAAAGCAAACAACGGAAAGGAAAGTGAGGTAAAATAGTCCAACAAATTCTGATAGATAATCAAGGAGGTAATTAATTTCAGGGCAACAGAAAGAAAGATTGAGAGTTCTACGGTTTTCTTTTTGAATTGTTAATTAGGAGAATAATTTTGAAAATACCTTGGGTTAAATTTTACTCTTTCCGTTCCAGGCTTCGCAAACGAAGCCATACTATCTGTTGAATTTGTGAGCTGATGGAGTATTGGACAGACATTAATGAAATTAATCTCGAATTGCATTGAAGAAGACGCCAGCAAAGATAGCAGAGAAAAATTAGAGCTCAAGGATACAAGGCGCATGAGGAGTCTCTTCACTCAATCACGCTTAAATGAACGATTTCGATCTTCCTGGAAACAAGCAAAAATTTGTTAAAACATTCAAGAAACGTTCATTTCACTAGCTCCTCTCTAACTACAACGATATGGGATGATTCAAGAAACAAAAATCGGAGGTCTGCTATGCAAATTTATTCCCTAAAAGCTTATAATCCTCTCCGATTAATATTGATCACCATTTCAAACATTTTCTAAATTGCGCCGCTAGACTCCTGAAGCCTGATTAATTGTTATGAATAGTAAATCAGCACGTTTCTGGAAGGCATATTTGAACTACAACGAAATCTTCCGGGTCTACCCGGAACAAGAGGAGTCAGATTTCATGGCCTGAGTTTCCCTTAAAAAGGATTCCTGTTCTGAAAAAAAATTCGCATAGTGAAGTAAATTTAAAATTTAATTCAAATAGGTCCTTTGTAATTTACAAAGAATTTCGTGCACGGATTTACATCGGCAGTGGCTTGGAATGTTTATTTTACTTCAAACCGATAATGAGACTCGTTTGATGAGAGAGTTCTGCATGAATGATGGGTCTAATTCAACATGCTTTTCTATTTTAGTCTCTATTTCAACGCGTTCGCTTTCTATTTGGAAAAAGAGTTGAATTTCTCAAGTAGTGTAGTTAAAAATATTTCAGAGAATTAGGTGTGACTGCTTGTGATTTTTCCCTTGATTTTTTTAAAAAAATTAACTGGCTCTTTCTCCAAGAGCACGTTTACTGTTGCATTGTGAGGCTACGGTCTGTATGTAGTTTGAGAAGAGCAGAAGTAGTTCTGTGTTTGAGCAACCTACCACATGAATCCTTGAGAGAGAAAACGCTATTAATAGTAACTTCGTATTTTCCATAAGATTTAAGTTCTGTAATGACCATTGATAAAAACTAATTCAGTGATTGTATCGTTCCTGTTGCACTGGTCTTGGGAGAACAAAAGTAAGAATACTCATTATCTTTCATGAGTGGCAAATGCTTATTTTTCAGATAGTCATTATCTTTGTACTCTCTAACCGCCAATTCGCACTTTTCATTAAAGAGGGTTGATAGTAGGAAAGAAGCCTAAAGCATTTTTCCTACAATAAGTGAAATTATGGCTTGAAAGCAAGCTTTCTGAGAGATTATCAAAAATATTTTTTAACTAAATGATCGGCAAAAGTTTAGTTGTTTTGTGAAGTTTTGTGGTCACAGATAATTTTGCATTGTTTTATTAATTCATTAAGTTATTAAGCTCTAAGTGTGTATATTTTAACAATCTGAATGCAGAATCATTTCCTTTCCGAGTCACCTTCAAAGCAAGAGACCATCTCTAGGCAGCGAAGAGAGAGAGCCCGATCAGATGGTCTTGATGAGAGCTACATTGAAGAGGTTATCCAGAAAAAAATGCTCGTAGAGGAGCCCGCAGACACCGAGAATAGCGAGATGATGCATGATGAAGCCAAGCCTTCGAAAGGTTCAACCCAGAGTCGCGGTAAGAAGGCTCGTGCAACCTCCCTCACCGTTATAAAGAATACCCCATCGCACTTTTACCAGAATCCACTCGAACCTTTCAATAAAAGAGATTTAATTCCGCTTTCTCTTCAGAAACAGCTCAATGGCTCCCGAAGAAATAAGAAATTATCATTAGATGAGAGCATCTCCAAGCTGAAGACTCCCAGTGGAAAATCGCTGGCTAAGAACATTGATAAGATGAGATTGCTGAGTGCAGTGCAACAACAAGAGATCGAAGCGATTATCAGAGGAAGAAACTCGTTCTATTCCTCAAATTCTGGTGGCTGCTCTCAGATAAGCTCGCCTCTGATGCCTCTTTCTAATCGCGAAGGCTCAATGTCCCCTCAAAATGTACCTAATGGTATGTATATCAGAAATCCTGTTAATCCGAACCCTTCACAATTTAGTCGAGGACCCTCAGAGTTCACGACTGACTACAACCCGTCAGCTACCGATAGCGATATGATGTCAGTTGAATCTCGCAATCAAATGAACTACATGGATCATCAAAAAATTGAATATTCCCTCTCGAATCAGAATAATCTGTTGGACCCTAATATTCAACAACAGCAAATAGGTTACATGCAAAACCCAGCACCTTTTGATCTGCAAGGACAGAACCAGGTCCAAACGCAATGGCCTGGACAAAGGAACGACTTTTCGAATTTAGATGTGAATTTTAATGCGCAAAATGGAGGTCAGATGAACTACCAGACGACCTATCCCGCTGAGAATGCCCAAGACGACGGAAATTTTACAAGCTCTTTTAATATATACAATCAAACTCAGTTATATCAACAACAGCAACAGGCACAGCAACAGCAGCAATTCCTGCAGCAGCAGGGAAACCCGCCGTTTTCGACTCAGATTAGAATCGTACAAGATAGCCCTAAAAGCTCATTTACCGGTGTTAGTAATTCCCAACTCACTCACGATCGATCTGGATACTCGCCCTACGCAGGCGAGTACTCTTCGCCTTCGAGAAGAGGTGATCAAGAACCAAGCTACGAACAAAGTTTCTCGACTACTGCGAACGGTCACTTGACTAGTAATATTGTAGGTCGGCCCAAATCTACTTCTACCCCAACTCATCTTGCTGAGGAGCAGCTCAGAAAGGTCGAAGACGTAATGGGACAGAAATCGAATGGAACTCCTACGTCGAACTCTTCCAATAAAATACCGAGAGTAAGACAGCATAATAAACGAAGTAATTCATACCATGGCGTAAATTTCCAGGAAAAGCTCAATTTGGTCTCAAATCTCAACACATTGCAACTGCAATCGAACATCGTTCCTGAAAAGTATATTAATTCTCCGCATCAAGGATTGTCTCCCGCGATATCGCGAACGAATACCGATCCAACACAGCTGAAGAGTCTTATCAAGTCGATGAGAGCAGAAAAACAAACCTTAAATATTCCCTTACAAAACGAATTGCCTCCTCAGAATGATCAATTTTATCAAGGAGGTGAGCCAGAGGAAGGTCCGCCGCTCATGCATACTGGAGGCGGTGGCTCAATGATCCAGTCAACTGGGGGTGTGTCATTGATGCATACCGGGGGCGGCTCTCTTATGAATTCCGGTCCTCCTCTCATGCATACAGGTGGAGCTCCTTTGCTGCATCCTGGCGGTGGTTCGCTTGCTTATCTTGAGGATAGCTCATGTAATGAAGGAGGCTCTCTTTTCCATACAGGTGGCGGGTCTCTGATGCATACTGGAGGTGGAGGAGGCCTTTTCGGACAAAAACAGAAGGCAGAACCAGCCTGGGACCCATTCGGCCTTGCTCCTTCGATTACTACAGCCAAAACTGATAATACTGATATCAAGAATTATATACTCTCAAAAACAAACCCCAACTATCTCAATGCTCCGGTAAGCAATTTCAGAGAGAATTTCCCCAGCAAACCATTGCTCAAACCTCAAAATCACCAATTTGATGACGCGTCGCCGCCGCTCGTCACCCGAACCAAAACCGACCCAAATGACGTGAAGGACCTGATCAAGTCATTCAGGAAGCAAGCCGAACCAACCAGCCCATTCAGTCCGTTCAGAAACAACAGAGCCTCTTTCGGCCAGGCTGCTGAGCCGTCCAGCCCATTTAATAATTTGAAACCACGTAATGATAGCCCACCTCTCCTTCAAAACTTCTCTCAACCGGGCCCGCTTAATAACGATCAGCTGTATTCAAATCCAAACTTCTTCGGGCAGAATCCTTTACGCAGAATCAATACGAATCCTGATCATCTCGCTTCTCTGATAAAATCAATGCACACGAATAAAAACTCGAACTCTAACAGTCCAGGCCTTCAACAATCTCCAAATTCTGATTTTCCCTTTCCAAGAAGTGATAGCAACCAACTAAACTCCATGAAGACGCACCAGCCAGGATTCCCAATAATCGATTCGATTCCGAGTCTAGGAGATTTAGAAGTTCAAAATCCGATTACTAGAACAAATACAGACCCCACTGATTGGAGGAGCTTTATCAAGGGAAGACAAGAAACGAGAGCCTCTCAGTTTGCGCACCAGAAAGAGAATAATTATAATTTCTCTAACCATGGAAGCAATAACCCAAGCAAAACCAACATTACTCTCAACGAGACGCATAGCTCCTTAGGAACTCCTGTCTTTAATCAAGAAGCAAACATAGATTTCAACAATGCCGCGAACTTCCCATTCGGCGTACAGATGAAACAGCAGCAGCCTCAGCAGCAATATACTTTGGGTAATCCGATGAGTGTGTACCGAACGAGGACCGATCCTACCAGCATCCGATCATTGATCCATTCCAATAACCAGAATAGGTAATTTATTTATTTGCTATTCCTCTAATTTTAATTACAATCTTTTAGATTATATAGAGAAGAGCAAAAGCTGACTTACGCTGAATCCACAAACAGTGTCTCTGAGGACGGAAGGTCGGTAGGAATGACAGGCTTAGGAAAGAAATTCAGTAATATTCAGGTTCAAAGCTCGACAAACACAGCGCAGAGTGACTACGTTTATGAGGATCAAAACCTGCCTGAGGAGAAAGCTTTTCTGGCGAATGGAGGGCTTCTCGACAATCCCGAGAACATGATTCAAAACACTCAAGTAGGATATCAGCAAAATAATGCTGGAAGTTGGATAAACAATGATAATCTGCTAGAATCAGCCACTTTGCTACCGAATAATGAACGGGATGACCTTTATCAAGACCTCTTCCCCTCAGATTTTAATCATCCTCCAGCAATAACTCGCCAAACGAACCATTCTCAGAATCAGCCGTTCCAGGATGACTTTAATAGCTTCTTTATGAATGATAGTTCCAATGCTGGACTGAAGATGCAGGATCGGCAGCCAGATGCAATTGCTCCTAACTTATTCGACTTTTGATAGGAGAGGTTTTAATTTCTTTTAAAAAATGAGTGTTTATTTATCGGGAAAAAAATTGGGCCAGATATCATTAATTTTTATTTGAATATTTTATCTGTATTCTAAGGTGTTCTTTAGCAAAAAGAAAAAAGAAATACTTCAATGTAGCTGTCTTGCATAGGTTGTGGATTGCTTGGATATTTATTTTAATTTTAAATATATTGAAGTCTTGCGTTAAACAAAGCTTCGATAAGAAATGATTATCAAAAACTGTTTTGATATTAGGAAATAGATGGGATAAAAGATAATAGTCAGAAAATTTGCTCGCCATAAAGAAACATTCGGTTTTATGATATATATATAGAGGGACCACATAGTCATGAAAATTTAGAGTGAATGAATGGGAGGAGGAAACAATAAGACAATGAACTCAACTCCTAGCGCAAAATTTACGAAGTAACGGTAGAATAGTTGAAATCTAGATCGAGATTTCAAATAGTTTCTTGTGAAGTTGTCTAGATTCGAAGCATATTAATAAGAATTAACAGTTGGAAAAACATCAAGTCACTTTGAGTTTATTTATTTCGGCTTTATGAAAAAATCCGCGAAACTATGAATAAAACAAAGAATATTGAAATTTAATAGAACCTTGAAAACTAATAGCAAGGACCTTCACTTAATCTATTTCTAAGCTGCTTCGAGGTTATCTGGTTATTATTTTTGCAGGGGACGTTTTTTCATTAGGAGAAGAGCTTGATTAAATTCGATATCTCCATTTTCTCTATGAATTTTCATCATAACTCACAATTTTTCTATAAATCATCTTTTGATCAGACAAGTATGGCCTTTCCAAGCCAACTTCGCTGAGGTGAGTGCTGCTCTTTCAAACTTTCAAATTTTGAATTTAATTTAAATGCTATAAATTCTGTGTTCTAATCGAACTGGTTGACTGGGTTATTCGAGCTCAACTTAACGGAAGACTCTAACGACACTAAAAAACACACCTTCTCGCGTAAGATTACTCCCAATACGACAAAACTCTCTAAGAAATGAAATTTTTTTAAGGATATTTCAATGTTGAACCGAGCGATATTCTAATGCAATCCTTTAAATACCCGCGAGCAGCAAAAATT
>ENA-UOTZ01000783-UOTZ01000783.1-compost-metagenome-genome-assembly--contig:-NODE-783-length-25606-cov-23.397156_pt1 | contig 25606 bp, 29 predicted proteins | sample MGYA00238144_ERZ746983 | MGnify/ENA primary metagenome ERZ746983 (study PRJEB28759, sample SAMN06268863) | compost metagenome | isolation source: single cell | place: USA: California, Emeryville, Joint... | reverse complement strand
GGTATTTTGAGCGTTAAAGAGAATCGAAGTAGTTTAAGACTGACTATAATTTTTTGCTTGATTTTTCTTTAAAAAAATATAAACCTAAGCGTTTAAATTATCAGGCAATCTTCGCTCTTGGCTCGATTTGGCTATTGGCAAACTTCAGCATCAACTCCTTGAACTCCGCATAAGATATCTATGTAATGAGTTGCTGGTATAGAACCTAAAGGGAAATTACTTGACCGTCCTTATTTAAATCGAAGTCACAGATAAGATTTCTCCATTCAGCCTCCTCCAAGTTTCGATTCTCATCAGGATCAAACAATTCCTTTATTTCCTCGAGGGTCAGCTGTCCGTTCCGGTCCTTAATGTTTTTATCATTATTTAGTCCATCCACTCAGGATAGTATGAAAATACCTTATCAAATTGATCAAAAGCTAATTGCAGACGCTCTTCATGCAGTATCGCTTTCCTTTCCATCGTTGCACTCACAAACTCTAGACAAGGATGCTTCAAATCTTGCAAGTCTCTGAAATATATACCTGAGTAGTCGATCTGACCGTTAAAGTTTAAATCCACCGCACGGATCACCTCTTCAATGTTAATTGGGACTGAAGAAAACTTACTCACGGTTTCGTACCCTAATAGAGAGAGCTTATTAAGAAAATATTTTTTTTAGCTTGTACCTCTAGCGATTTCTCTTGCTGTAAGCTTGCCGTCTCCGTTGGTGTCTAAATCTTGGAACACTTTTAAATATTTATGTTTCTCCTCGCTTTTGGAAAAATGAAACGATAAGAACACCCAAAAAATCTCTTGGAGTTTCTTCTCAGCCTTTTATTTTTTACACCAGTAATGTTAGTGATACTTGACAACAACACGGCTATTACTCTAAATAGCTTCAAGTTCTCCAGAGCTTCAGTGGCTAGAGGCTCAGCAGCGATATTTCCGCCGTTATGCCGGAGTATCCAAGGATCATTCAACGCTTGCTCCGCTGAATAACGTTCTTTAGGATCATAACACAGCAGTTTTTTAAGAAAGTCTATCGCTTCCAGACTCACTTTTTTCCATTGATTTCCCGTCGTAGTGTAGTGACCATTCAGTATCTGGATCGTGGTTTCCTGCCTTGTCTTCCCCGTGAATGGCAGGCGTCCCGACAGCAACACGTAAAGGATAACACCACAGGACCATAAATCGCATTTTTCATTATATTTGCCTTTGAATACTTCAGGCGCCATGAATATCGGCTGTTCCAGGAACATTATTCAATTATGATAATTCAAATCCAAACATTACAGTTCCAGTTGGCTTTTTAAGCATTTTTCCGCTTTCAATTTGAGCTGAAACGCCAAAGTCTACAATCTTCACAATAGCATCTTCTCTCATATCATCAAACAAAATATTCTGCGGCTTTAAATCTCTGCACCAATGGCTATCAACCACAAAAATTCTTGCTTTGATATATATTACCTATGGACGATATTATTTTGATGCAAATAAAACACTGCGCTCAGAATCTGCCTCATTATTTGTGCAATATTTGCCTCGCTGTACAGACTGCGGTTCATTATACGGTCAAGCAGCTCTCCTCCTCGACAGAGCTCCCCAACAATAATCAAATTCTCATCATCCTCGAAATATTCGTAAATACTCATGATATTTGGATGGTCCTATCCAAGTAATATTTGTATTATAGTTTTCGAAGCATCTTACGAGGCTGCGTAAGATCTCTATCTCTTGAAGTGCTTTCTTTCTCTCGTTCTCGGTAAGAGATTTGATTGGTATCATTTTCACCGCTCGATGCATTGTGCTAATTTTGTTTCGAGCTTCGACTACGATTCCGGACATGCCTTGGATGAGGTAAGTATAGTGATATTAGTATGTTGCCGATTACCTTGGCCAAGTTCCTTTATATAAATGTAGTTACTATAAAAATCGTGTTTTTTGTGGATGGTGTCTTTGACGGAGTAGCTGATTTCATCTATAATGAATTGGTTAATGAGACTGCAGGAGAAATTGCAAACCTTTTCGGAGTTGTTGATGTTCCTCTGGTCTACTTGGGCAGCAACCCATCTCCGCTCTAATCAGATAAACTTATTAAATTTTGTTTCACAATAAACGTTAACTCGGGACTTTTGGGTTGTTAGTGCTTGTCGTGCGCTAGCGTAAACAATTTGCTCAATTTGGTTGAAAAGTTTCATCGTGGTAGCATAGATATTGCTAGATCTCAGTTTAATAGTAGAGGACTAAAGCTTGAATTTGAGAGGAAAAAGAGACACGATTAAGAGACAGGCTCATTCAACTGCCATAATTTTGCGAAAAATTGATAAGTCAAATTCAATACAACAATAGAGCTTTAAGTAATCCTTTTCCCTCTGTTTTTTTTAAAGTCTTTTTGCGAGGTCATTGTAATCATCTCTGCGAAAATTCAAAATCTAAAGAATGTAAAATAATCTCACTTACTTCCACTTCCACTATTCTAAGCTGAAATAGTAATAAGGATTATCCAAAGGCATCTAAGCTGACCTGACATCACTCAAGTTAAAAATTCCAATATCTCGAGCTTAAAGATTTCATCATATATAACAAATTCTCACAAGCATCTCTTAAGCAATTGCAGCAAATTGTGGCTTGTTTTGTCCCCAGGCTCAGAATATTAGATTGGTTAAGTGGATTTGAGTTGTCTTGACTGATCCTCGATTTAGAAATCCAAAAGAAGCCTTTTTTCCTCGTGAAGTAACGAAGTGTCTCTAAAACCTTTCAAAAGCACTAAAAAACTTGCCAATAACTTCCTCTCTTTTATTAACCACTTTTCCTCAATGTCTCTGCTACTTTCTCCACACTAATATTCCAGAGATTTTGCAAATACCTTTTTTTTTCATAACCCCTTTCAAACCAAGCTTCACTATATATGTACAGAGTGTTCAAAGCACGCGTTATTGAACGATTTTTGCTGAGAATTTCCTCATCTTTCATAAAAAATTGATCTCCTAATTTTTCACTTAGAATACTATCTCGGCCGAAGAGAGACGATTACAATGATTTACTAACAGCCTTTTTATTCTAAAGCGAGCTTAATTACAATCTATTCACTGAGAATATGCCGGGCAGTATTCCTTTTTTTCAGGTTAATTCCCTCCTTTACTGCAGAGAAATAATAATTGAGTTACTGGCTTAATTGAGGTGTTTGAAGACATTCACTTTGAAAGCGAATTTTATTTCGGAAATACCCTCAAATTCTCATTTGAATTCATTTTAATCTCGAAGACTTTATACGGAAAGAATTTTCTGTCGTTAGCCCAAAGAAAGAGAGTTGATTGATTCCTGATATATTATAAATAGACGAGGAACACGGACACAATTTTTCGAAATGTCTCGAAAATTTAGTTGAAGCGCTTCTCAATGAAAAACACCTGTGGAAGATATTTCCTTCCATTTGTTTCCAAGAATAAACCCAAATTCGCAAATCTCGTGTGCAATAACAAATGAATATGCTGGTAGTTCCAGCTGCCTAGACGCTTACAAAGCTTTTCTTTATGATAAAACAATCACTTTGGGTCACTTTGGTATGAATACGTCGAGTTCTCTAGCCGTTTCGATCATTTCGCTTTCCATTAAAAATGATTCTCAATTCCTGTTTTTTCGGATGAATTTCAGTATGTTGCTCTTAGAACTAGCCTAAGGTGGAGGTCCTCTCGAGAGTAATGCTAATTACATCTAAAATGCCTTCTTTATGAACCTCAAAACTTAACTTTGGCGCGATAGAGCAACTTTTTAGCGTGTCTTCCATAGGGCATAATTCGGTTCTAATTCTCTGATCCCGCTCAGGATTAGTCAGGTTTGTGGTTAGTCACGACTGAATCTGAGAGAAAATTGGAAAGTTAGGGTCTACCCAGTAGTTGAGTTTCTCTGACCTTTGGATTGTTAAAAAAATTTGCTAATTCCTGGAAGGTTATACAACTCACTGGAACTAATCTCTGCCATTTGAAAATCGGAGAAAAGAATTTGATTTTGAGAAATAGATCGAATTCTGCTACTTTTGATTTTGTTCCAGTTCATCTAAAATTTTATTTCCTTCAATCCCATAGCCAGTAACTGCAAATCGGCTCTAAATTTCATTTTGATCGAGAACACCGAATTAAAGCCATTAATCAAGTTGATTTTTCATACCGCAAACAAAAAAACATTAAAAACTTTATCAGCTATCGTTTCAAATGATTCCAACAGAATTAAGCATGCAGCTTGACCCAAAGCTCCTCGCTCAGATGAAAAAGGATGCGGTTCCAATGCAATTCGCGGGAGCTGTCCCTCAGAACTTCCTAACCCCGAAAATGATGGGAAACCCGGCAGATTTGAGCAGATTTCCGCAAGGATACAAAGTTTTTGGTAATTTTGCGTCTTCTACCGCCTGAATCTCTAATCACCGACCTAGATCCTATGGGAATGCAGACTGTAGTCCCTCAAGATCACGGATTGGGAATAGATTATTCAAAGATGATGATGATCGCGCCTGGACAGGCTATTGCGATCAAGGACCCTTATGCAGGCCAGATTCCCATGATGGAGAAGTAATATTGTGAATTCGAGCTTATGAAAACCGGTTTTAGGAATCTTAAAGAAGACGGCAAAGAATCGGCGCGCGATGAACTTAAAAAGCAGTTCGAAATGATATCTGAACTGGCAGATTTAAATGCAGCGAAAGGAGATTATAACCAGGCAAGTTTGAATCAACGTGAATTATTCTAGAACATTGATTTATAGGCTATTATGCTGTATAACAAAATTCTCGAGGTAAACCCAAATAATGCAAGTGCCTGGACATCGCTCGGACATTGCTATTCTATGCTTAATGACAACTTCAGCGCGCTGAAAGCCTATCAACAGGCAATGAGTGTCTCTGAAGGAGAAGCGGTACAAAACTTTCTTATTATTCGAAAAATATTCACATTTTTTCGATAAATCGATAGAAAGATGAGCAGCTTTGGTACGGCATCGGTCTGCTTTATGAGAAGGTATAGCAAAAGCCCTTTGGTTTGAAAAAATTAATGGTTTTATTGGAAAGATTGAGGATTATCAGAATGCTGAGCTTGCATTCAGAAATGGGTTGAATATTTGCACCAGCGATGCGCTTAAAGGAGAGTTGTATTACCATCTCGGGTATATATTGAAAGCCAAAACCGAATACGATGAGGCGATTAAAGTAAAAATTAGAATTGTGTGAATTTCTGCTAACAAGAGTTAACAGCTGCTAAGCAACGCGGTGCTTATTGGAAAATTTTCGAATTCGAAGACGGTGGAGATTCTCTGCACGATTGGCCGATGTTTCGAAGAGAAAAATAACGTAAATAACTTCATCCATTCGCAATGGGCAAAAATTATTTGTCCTGTTAGTTCCCAGAAGCGTTGAAAATGTACAATCACGCGCTTTCTCTTGATGAGAGCAACCCGTTCACACATGAGTTCATTGGCTGGCTTTACTTCCAAATAGAGAATCCTGTAAAGACTTACAAGCTGTTTCATGTTTTAATCAATGATCAGACTGAGGCTCTAAAATACCTCCAAAAAGACAAATTTCAAGAGATGGATGAAGAAGGAGAGCTGAATTACATGATCGCTCGATGTCATATGAAATTGAAGAACTATAGCATCGCCTATGAGTTGTTCCAGAAATGCTTGAGCAAGAGACCTTATGTCTCATTTTATTGGTCTTCCTTTGGAATTCTTTTTACTGAGATCAACCAGGTACTTTCGTTTATCTAATTGAAAGGCGTTTACTAACCTTTTTGCCTTGTAGTTCAAATCAGCGTACGAGGCGTTCAATCAAGCGCTTAAACTTAACCCGAATATCGCTGAAAACTTCTACAATCTTGGATGCTTAAGTGAGCTCTCGGGCCAGCTGAACGAGGCAGTAATGTACTACGATAAAGCCTTGAGTGTCCAGCCGACATTGACTTTCGCGTTGACTCGCAAAAATAATATTATGTATAACATGGGACAGATGCAGCCTCAGGAGTATACCTTACCTTCTGTTTTTCCCTTTGCTCATTTGATTTCGTTAGAATTGTTTTCAAACATCCAGTTTTCAAGCTCTCGTATTTGAAGATCCAAATGAAAGAGAAGCTTGATAAAACATTCACGAATATCCGCAGAACAGACAAGAACGCATCGCTATCGCTGAATCCTGGTGTTTTGAACTTGATCCAGCCGCAATCTAATGTAACTAATGTAACCATAAATAACAATCTTCACAGCAACGTGCAGAATCAGTCGTTTATCCTTCAAAACCCGATGCAAGCGCTTCAACAGCAACAGCAACAGCAGCAGCAACAATTGCAACAACAAGCGATGGGGAAAGCGATGATGCCTATCGGCGCCAACGGAATGACCCCAACGTATTATCAAAATCCGTTTGGAGGGCAAATTATCGCCAATCCGATGCTTGATAAAGACCCTTCGTTGAGCCTTTTGCAACAGCAACAACAACAGTTGCAGCAACAGCAGCTTCAGCAACAACAATTGCAGCAACAGCAACAACTCCAGCAGCAGCAGAGAGCGCTCGGTGGATTTCCTCAAGGAATTCAGCTGACGCAGCAAGCCGATCTTTACAAAACAGGACAGCAAACGCCACGTAATTCATTTCCTCTTTGATTTTGTGATTTATGCGACTATTTATAAAGAATTAGGTATTCAGATTGGAGGAGTTGGCTTTCAAAATATGAGCGGAATGATGCCGCAGGTCGGCGCTGGTGGCTTCCCTGTGGTTGGTTTCCCAGCCGATCAGCAACAGCAACAAGCCTTACAGCAAATGAATCCATATGCAGCGATGATGCAAAACAAGCCTCAAACAGTTCCTACTGGCACTGCTTTCCCGTTGAATGGAACGATCCCTCAGCTCGCCAATCCTGGCTTACCTACCGCTACTGTCGGTGTTCCGGACTTAAAATTGCCTGGAGCTGACCCAACTTCAATGCAACTAAAGGACAATTTACAAAAATCCGTGACCTCGCAGCCTCAAACCCCAACGCTTGGCCCAATGAAAACCGCGCCTGTACCTGAGAAAAAACTATCATTGCACGACACGCTGGCCTCGCTTGTTCCTGATAGCAATAAAGGACTACAAAAACCTCAACCTCAAACACATCAAGTTCAAACACCTCAACCTCTAGCACATCAAGTGCAAACACCTCAAGTTCAAACGTCTCAACAGCATCCACAGCAATCACCTCAACCAGTTCCTCAGCAAACTCAACAAGAGCTTCACAAACCTCAGGCACATTCCATTGTACAGCCTCAAGTTTTAACACACCCTCAAGTTTCAACACAACCTCAGGGTTTAGCCCATCCACAGGTTTTAGTTCAGCCGCAAGTAGTAGTTCCACAAAAGCAGCAGGAACTCGAGTCGAAGCAGCAGAATGCAGAAAAAGCGTTGGCTCAAAATGAAAAAGAGAAAATGGATTCAATTCTTCAAAAGATCTCAGCATTCTCAGAGAACGCTAAAGCGCCTACTCCTGACACTAAAACTATCGCTGGAGCTATCGGCTTGAAAACAAGTCGAAGTTTCCAACTGGCGAAAGACAAAGGAAACGCGGACGACTTGAGATCGGTTCCTATTAAAAAACTGAAATCTGACGCTTCTACCGGTAACAAACCAGAGGAGCCTCCACAAACAATGCCTGCAACTGAACATGTGGAAAGACCAGAAGAACACGCTCATGCTGAAGGCGCAGAGAAGGCCGATGAAGCATCGCAACTGGCGAAAAATTTATCAACAGCGAAACTAATCAAGCCGCTAGTGTTGACGTCACCTCTCCCAACAGCCAAGCAGCCGCAAACTTAGCTTTTTCTTTTTTATTGAAGTACATACACATTTTGTTTTTTTGAAAAGGCTCGTTTTTAGAAGAACATGTATTCTGATTAGATTATATTGTCTTTTTTGCTCTTGTGTTGCCATACTGAACAGTTATGTTCAGGTTCTTCTCTTGTAAATTGTGTAGAGTGAGAATACGATTCGCTAATTTATCTAAATCACCGATTGCGGATAAATCTGACTACTGATGATTAAGTTCGCTATCATAACAGATTTTAAAATTAAGTATCTAACTACCATAAGTCTATCAAATGGCGCAATTTCCTTGTGAGAATATACCAGGCAAGGATATTAGCTACATTAAGACCTTATCGAGTTATTCCCCCACGAGTCAGACGGACAGGTACGAGATACAAAACGCGTTAAACGGCGCCGGTAGTGATCAAATACTCACTCATTCGCCATCAAACGGAACGCTTATCAGTCATTTCGTGACGCTAGCTAACGAAGCGCATGATACTAATCATGAAAATGACCATGAACATGAGCTAGAGGCTAGCACGATACTCTTTCCGCGAGATTTGAACCAAAGAGGCTCGGATTCTCCTCCTGTGTATAGAACTCTCACGAACACTCGTAACAGCACCTACGAAAATCCACTACGCACAGATAATAACCAAACTTTGAACAGTAGCGTTGAGAAAAGTTATCAGGGTGTTAGCAGGGCTGGCGCGAACAAGCCTCCGCTTCGCTCGACGTCAGTTCCGAGAATTTGCCGCAGTTTTGAGTGCACTGGGATGGTCTCTTCCAACTTGAATAAGAGCCAGTCGACAATTAATGAGTATCTAGACAATATCAAGCAAGGGAGTGTTGCACATGAGAGTTATACAGCGAATCCGGATTATAATCCCGAGAAGCAGTATTTCAAGGACCCTGAGATCCAAAAGATTGCATTGGCTGCAAGAGCGAGGAAAGAAATCAATTGGCGAGACGCGTCGAAGCAGCGAGAATATTTCGAGCTCATAAAGGAGTCTGGTTTGTTCAATGAGAAATTTTATGGACTTCCTGAAAAGCAAATTGATTCGAGACTATCGCAGATACAGGGAACTCTGAAATCTGTTACTTGCCTCGAAAACATTGAATCTTCTCCTCCATCTCGCAGAGTAGCAAATCATCTAAAGATGCATCCCTATTTTTTCCCTGAAGAAACGCAAAATTCACCAGCAAACTCTAGACCAATCCTAACTAATAATAGCTCGCTCAATGTCCTGAGAACGAGTTCTGTTTCTGCAAAGAAGATTGGAAACAAAGAAGTAAGAGGAGTTCGTCCGAGCTTTGTTAATGTGAACGAGTGGGTTACTGCGAAAAAGGAGCAGAACTCCGCCTCTAAAGAAAATCTAGTCAGAAGGAGCACAGAAACTAAAGGACAGAGAAGCACTGAGGCGAAAAAACGTGGAAATAATCCATTTTCAAACCATTTGTTTACAAATCCGGCAGATCATTGTGTTAATACCTCTTTGAACCAATCTAGGCTCAGACCGCATCTGGAGAAATTATTCAGAGCGGCCTAGACAGGTCTTAGTCAAAGGCAGAGTAATATAATAACCTAACAATTTACATTAGTTCCATTGTTTGTTTGTTTTTTTTTTTGATCTTCTTAACTCTTTAAATTTTCCATGACATCAATCTTCAACTAAAGAATTCATATGATTCTTTTGTAGAGTGCCTATCTTGCAGTTTATGCGGTTAATTGGAAACAAGACTTAGGCTATTGAGAAATTTAAGGAGCTAATCAGCGATGATAATGTTATAGAAGCACTAGTTGCAGCACGAGAATCAATTCGGATATACAAATCAATGCACAAACTGCAATTTTCTAATATTTACACCCTTAAACTTAACCACCGAAACCGTAGAGGGTTCTGCCTTGTCTCTTCAACGCATAAACAACGTCGAGGGCAGTGACGGTCTTTCTCTTAGCGTGCTCAGTGTAGGTTGTAGCGTCTCTGACGACATTTTCCAAGAAGCTCTTCAACACGGCTCTGGAATCGTCGTAAATGTACGTGGAGATACGCTTAACGCCACCTCTTCTTGCCAATCTTCTAATAGCTGGCTTGGTAATACCTTCAATGCTTGGCTTATTTGTCTTTCTAGCGTGTCTCTTGGCGCCGACCTTACCGACACCTTTACCACCTTTTCCTTGTCCGACCATATTTAATAATGTCTTTCTCTTTGCTTAAGAAATTTGATTTAAATTATTTATTTTTTTCGAAATATTTAAATACCCGCCTTCGAAATCTCGTATCTGATTGGTCGAATCAAATTTGATTAGGATATCAATTCGCGCTCGAAGCATCAGTTTCATGTGATTAATTCAAGTTCGAAACCTTAGCCTCGATCCTTGGGAGGTCCAATCGAATCGCTGGGATTAAATCGGAGCAGCCTCATTTCAAGTTTAAAAGCCCGGAGAAGCGGAGTAATAGAAATAAATTCAAAAAGAAATTATTACAGAACCGAAAAAAGAGAAAGTCATAATGGCAAGAACTAAACAAACTGCAAGAAAGTCTACTGGTGCGAAAGCTCCAAGAAAACAATTAGCTTCTAAGGCCGCAAGAAAAAGCGCGCCAGCGACTGGTGGTGTGAAGAAGCCTCATAGATATCGTCCTGGTACCGTTGCTCTGAGAGAAATCAGAAAGTACCAGAAGTCGACGGACCTTCTGATCAGGAAACTGCCTTTCCAAAGATTGGTGAGAGAAATCGCGCATGAGTTCCAGAAGGAGCTCAGATTCCAAAGCTCTGCTGTGCTTGCGCTTCAAGAAGCTGCTGAGTCGTATCTTGTTGCGTTGTTTGAAGATACTAACCTGTGCGCTATTCATGCGAAGAGAGTTACTATTATGTCGAAAGATCTTGCTCTTGCGAGAAGAATTAGAGGAGAAAGATTCTAAATTAACTTATAAGAGATGTTATTAGGTTTTTAGTTGGTTGTTTATGTGTCTTTTTACGTAATTTACTTAAAACGTATTGCTCTGTACAAAGCCATAAGCTTGCTTTAACATATTGAGAAATCATGCTTTTATTGAGACGACGAAGTAAGAGAATAGAATATGAATATTTTACGAATGTAATAACATTGAGATTGAACTTTTTGAAGGAAAAACGTGATACAAAGTGCCATTTTAAATGATGAGAAGGAACGAAGATATGTGTTGAATTTCAAATTTTATCTGTAAAGAGCAAGTTGATAACTTAGGGCCTTAGTGGTAAATTAGATAGATGGGATGAGTGAGATCTTCTAACAAAAACTTGGTTTTGCTTTGCTGTGAAGGTAGTTATTGACTTATGCTTCATCATGATGTTTGCTAAAGCTATGATAAATTACGGTTTTCAAGTCGTAAAAAAGTGTCGGTTAAAACTTTGCAAAATAAATTGAATAAAATTCAATATCAACGAAAAATGCACACAAGAGGTCGAACTATGACTGAACCTGCTGAGGAGACCAAGCGTCAAAAGGTACTAATAAGCCGGCAACGTGATTAAAATTGTTTCAAACCCCGCTAGTCAAGCACTCCCTCAAAACTACCCGAAGGCAAAGGCGATACAACGAACAAAGTGAAAATCCTTGTTCGTATGAGGCCAATAATCGCTAATGAAGTGTCTAATAAGGAGATTACTATCAAAGGCGTAAGACTCATACAGTAATGCTGATTTATTTGACCCCTTGGCCTTAGGATAACACCATCAAACTGGTCCGTCCTGATTATACAAATGTGTTTATGAAGTTTGACAAAGTGCTCGACCCCGGATGCCAGCAAGCTGACATATTCGAGAACGTAGAGCATGCAATTGACTTATTTCTGAAAGGAACCAATTACACGATTTTTGCATAGTAATTTTTCATCCTGATTGCTTTCTCAAATAGAATAACAATCCGTCTAGTGGGCAGACTGGAGCTGGAAAGACTTACACTGTGATAGGAGATCCTTCAGAAGCCCCTAATGGCCAGATTTCTCTCGCAAAAGTAGAAAAAACATGATAACTGTAATTTCATTCATTGTGTGGGATAGGGCAATAGTAGAGGGTTACTGCCAAGAGCTCTTGATTCAATATTCCAACAGTTGAACACGCCTAAGTACCTGAATAGCGACTGCAGAGTCAATATTTCGTTTTATGAAGTCTACAATGAGAAAGTATAAGAGAAATACTTTCCAAAGCCTAATGTGACTTGCTATGCAATAGATATACGATTTGCTTAACTTAAGAGAGTCGTTCAAGATGAATGGACTTGAATTGAGAGACGGGAAGAACGAAACGAATCAAATCATTGGGTTGACTAAAGTTAGTGTCAGAACAGCAAAGGAAGCGCTGGAATACCTGAGCTTAGGATTGAAGGTAAATGACAAGCTCTTCTAACTGTGCTAATCTGTTTGGACATAACAGAATAGGGCAACTGGATCTACAAACGCAAATATTCAGTCTTCTCGAAGTCATTCGATCTTCGAGATCACCCTAGCTCAAGACGATATGACTCATAGAGCAAAGCCAGTGTTTTCAAAAGTAGGGTTTAGCTGCTTCAACACCCTCAATAATTCATAATAGTTGAGAATAGTGGATCTCGCTGGCTCTGAAAAATTTTCCATCCCAAGGAAAATCTCAAAAGAAGAGAGAGATTTCAGAATCCAAGAGCTGACCTCGATTAACGGCAGTCTGTCAGCGCTTGGGCATTGTATTACAGCCCTCGTGGACTCGAAAAGGACGCATATTCCATTTAGAAGCTCAAAATTGACGAGGTACTCAGCCGTTATATGTATCTTCCTCAATTGTAACTTTAGGGTTTTGATGGATTCTCTCTGCGGCAGTTCAAGAATCTGCTTCATAGTCTGTATCTCGCCGGCGATAAACGCAGCAGCAGAGACACTATCAACCCTGCAGTTTGCCAACCGAGCGAAGAAGGTTGTCCTTGATGATAGACACATTCGGAAAGTGCATTCGAAAACAAAAAGCATCAATATCGACTCTAAGTTCGACGATTTTGTGAAAATATTAAAAAGCTACTACCAAGTAAAAGAAGCTTCGTATCTCAGAATCTGATCGCTCAATATCTTTTTCATTAGAAACATGGTAAAACCGGAAATTTCTTCGATATGTTGAGCAATGGCAAACTGAACGATCTGGAGAACGAAGTTTCTGAATTGCGAGAGCAAAATGAGTAAATTCAAGCCTGTGATAATTGAGAATATAATTCTTTTTCAGATACCTGAGGCAAGAGCTTTATGACTTCAAAAGAAGCTGCAGCCCGATTTTAGAGCAGCATTCTCAATACCTCCGATCCTCTTCTACAACGCCTCCAAAATTTAGAAGTATTATCCTCTCCTACTGATCCTCAAGGACTAAAACCATTTTGTTTTCACAGACAATAATAGCTCTTTCACTCCTTATTATGACCATGCGCCAAATTTCTCAGCAAGTCCCAACCAGTTTCGCACCCGTTCCGCCTCACCCTTGGAAAAACGAGTGAGATTTGGAGACTCGCCATCAATTGAAAGAACCAAATCAGAGAATTCATTCGCAGGCCACGCGTTCTTCGAAAACCTCATTCTCCAGCCCTTAGAGCCACCATATTTCATAAACCCAAACGTTTCGCAAGACAAAAACAAACCTCCATCGCTAACCTGTTCTGAGTCAAAGCTATCCCCTGCTAACACAATCACCAGTGGGAAAAGCTCACAATCCTCTTTGCAAAGAGTCCAGAAATTCCTCAAAAATCAAAAGAATCCATGCGAGGAAAAGGGTCCTTGCGAGGTAAAGCATCCATATAATCACTCAGTGATTGACTTTTTCCCCCCTTACAGCAAGAGAAACCAGAGAAATTACTTGGAAAAAAATTAAAACAGAAGGAATTCGAAAGAAAATACGAGCTATTCTTTGCAGATCACTCAAGCAGCACTACTTCCCTTGATAGCACCTCGAAAGTCAACTCTTCTCTACATAATCTTTCCCAACTGTCTGGGCAAGGAATGAATACCAGTTGTTCTTCGACAAAGATACTAGCAAGACAAGAAAGCAAAGATAAAGAGGCTCTTAATGAAACAAAGCGAAAGACAACGCCGAAAGGGGCAAGCAGTTCTATCAGCGAGTCAAGCGATAGTTATCAGTTCATTGACGATATTTCAGACTCCGAGCGGAGAAAGCGACAGCCACAGAAACTGTATCAAATCATAGATTCTTCCACGGAGTTTCAGCGCAATCCAAGCGCAGAGATACTGAGGGCTGATAGTTCGATAAGCTCTCAAAGCAGTCAGCTTTTTAAAGATATGAAAGCTTCTCTCCATGGGCCAACTCAGAGCTTGGATGTAATTTGTTCTGGAGTAATTATCGTAGAAATAACCTACATTGCCTTAGAAATTAAGCACGACTTCTGACGAGCATTCATTTTCGAAAAAAATTACGGAGAGTTCATTCCTGAAAAAATCACAGAGCCCTCAGATTTCCACAAGCGAGCAGATGATAAAATCCATTGATCAGAAGATCATGTCTGTTCACGAGATGAATAGTCAGCACGAAGAACTCATCAAAAAGCTTGATAGAAGACTCGAAGAGTACCAAATTAAAAACAATGAGGCAACTATCAAATACTATGAACCGCAGAGACTCACTGATAGACTTGGTAACAAAAGAACAATTTATGACTGTTCTTTATAGTTTAATTGCGGTTTTAGATACTAATATCCCCAAATCACAGAGAAGCGAGTTTTCTGGCATCATTGACGAGTTGAAGAGCGAGGTTACAAATGCTTTATATCAGATTAGGGAAATACAAGGTAGATAGAAAGAAATGATAAATTTATGAACTAACCGTGTATAGACCATCAGAAATTCGAGTGTGGAACCTTGAAAACTGAAGATGATAGCAGCATATTGGACTCAGAGACTTCTTCAGAGGACGAGAGTAGCTGCTACTCTAGAGAGAGCCTGCAAAACATTAGTAATTGCCTCTCGAATCACTCCAAGAACCAGAGGAGCAGTGTCTCAAAATCGGAGAAAAGTTCGTATTCGGCTGCGGAAAAAGTGAAACAGAACGTAATGGAGAGCGCAAGGCTCTTGCTAAATCGAAACTATACTGAACTCAACAAGGCTTTGGAAAAGCGAGAACATATGAGCTCTACTCATAGCATTACAAGCATTAGCGAGTAACTAGCATCATTCGAAATTTTACTTGAATAACGTTCTATCAATGCGTTTATTATAGCAGCGAGCTCAGCAGATCGAACTCGAGCATCGATATTATGAAGAAAAATTTGTCAATGCTGAAGGAAAACTTGAGAGACGCGTTTTGAAGGGTCTAATAAGAAATTTGCTAATTTTAAAGAAATAGCTAATTGCATTTCAATTTTCATGTATATTATTTGTTCATTCAAGCTTTCTTAGTTTGTTCACCAATCTCTACAGAGATGAGAAAAAATATCAGTTAATATTACACGTAATTATTTTCTCTTTGAAAATCAAAATGTATCTCAACCAAACCACGAGAGTGCGCTGCTCGAATTTCGGCTTCGTTGGAAAAGGTCTTATCTCACTCATTGTAAATGTTAGCCTTGTTTTCCCCGTACAAAATATATAAATTTCACAATAAACTTTTTATATTCTCGTCGAAGAAATGGACTGGTTTTTAAACCAAGAAGTTATTTTCTCCAAGCAGCATAAAGCTCAAATATTAATACAATCAAATAGTCAGCTGATCAGACTCTTTAAGCAATTTAACAGTATTGAGGAAATCTTCCTTATCTTTTGTGAGGTTGAACACCTTCAATGCAGCGTTAAGGACGCTCTCTTTCTTCTTCAGCAAAGTCTTGCAGCCTTCAATCTATAAAATTTTGAGGCATTCTGTAAAAAAATCTATTCTCAAGGCCAATATTTACATCTTCGTCAGTGAATCCTAATGCCTGTCGTTCACTTTTGATAATATCGATTATATAGCCTATTAATCAATGGTGTTAAGGGACAATCCATGAGGTAGTTACTTCTCTCTTTCACCGTGTGAAGGACTTTAATGTTCTCGATGAAATCATTTTTGTCTTTGGTTTGATCATAAACCTCAAATATGCTGTGAATCATCACATCGTCCTCTTCAATCATCTATCAAAAAATGTCAATTAGCATTGATTCTCTCACATAGAGGTGTATGTACGTCATAAATGAAGTTCATATGAGGAAGACCCTTGATAAACTTTCCGTGTTCGAAGTTTTCAATGGTTTCTTTTCTGCGATTGATTTCAGAGCCCTGAGCGATTTTACTCTCAAGCACGCTCATTTCATATCGAGTGATCACTTGAAAAGTATTGAGTCGGTCAGTGCATCTAATTTCCTGGGTTACCTGCAGCTTTCTCGTCGGCAAACTTAGTGAGTTTATGAATAAATTCATTTTTCGTGGTTTTGTTCTTTCTGAACTCTTCATAATAACGATTAACTGTGGTATCGCCAGCTCGAATGATCTTTTGTTAAAAAAGTGCATTATAGCACTGAATAAAAAAGTTATTAACCTTTTCGAGCGTAATTCTAGTGTCAAGGTTGAGGTACTTGTTCAACGAATAGATTATTCTCATCTGTTCTTGCACGTGCTCATCATAGTCTGAAATTTTCTCCATAAATTCCTGTAATTCCAGAGATTTAAAACGAAAACAGCCTATCTGCAGTCTACCTTGTCATTTTTGAAATATTGAAGTTTCTCAATGATTCCGAGCGTATCCAAGAATTCTTTTACATCGCCTGAGAGAAGATTACGGTGTGATGAACCCAAGAATGTAGGTAAGTTACCGTTATAGAGGTATACTTCATGGCAAGCCAATACGCTAATCTCTTCTTCCATATAGAGGTAGAGGAAAGATTTATACTGTCTCTCTGAAATCAGCTTATCATTGTCCTATCAACCGACTAGTTAAACAAGTATTCCTCTACAAGCATTACCATGAGATTCTTCAAAAGGGTTTTAAATAAGTTGTAAGTGTATAATCGTTTCTTTTCCGTTGGACTGCTGCAAATGGAAAGGCTTTCTGGGTCTAATTCTACCATTTCCCTTGCAAAATAAGGTTACAAATGCTCACCACCCATTGTAATGTTACTTCAGCTTCCCTTCAATTTTAGGGTTATATCCCTCCTTCTCGAACGCCAGCAATAACTCAAAAAGCTCAGTGTGATGCTAAAAAAAAGTACAGTGTTAGTGGCGAGTCGCTTCCAAAGAAACTTACATGCTCCATCAAGAACCTCAGTCTATCGATATCGATTTCCGTGAGGAACTTTGCGTGACTCGTCAGCTGCTGAAGTTTCTCTCTCTAAGAAAGAAAATACATTCGATCAATAACGAGAAGGAACAAACGCTTTACATGATAGACCTTTTGGTCCACGGTTTCATGGAATTTATTGATATAAACCTTCTCGATCTCAGTCTTCTCTTCCTTGGGAGGTATCAAGACATGCATACTCTGCGACCTGTTTCGTAGTTCAGCAGTACCTGATGTTTCTTGCCTTGCAAAGCCAGACTGTCCGTGAGCATCTGGAATCAAACTGCTCCTTGGAGTCGTGTCAACACTGTCACTAGCCACGAGCTTTAATGTAAATCCTCTCATGCTCTCTTGACGATCAACCTTCAACAGAGGAGTATATTTCGAACCGGGCGTCGAGCTTAGCCTCTCTCTTGCTGGAGTTCTTGGCTGATCCAATCCATCCGCAAGGCTCGGCTGTGCCACTCGAGAATCTACGATAGGGTCTACCTTTTCATTCTCTGCGCCTAATGACTGAGCAACGGCTTTTTTCTTTGACGGCGATTGTCTCTCTCCCTGAGAATCACTTGCCAATTGGTTATCCGGTACAGTCGTCTGGGCAGAGGGTTCTTTCCTCTCGGAAGGTGGCTCTTTTCTCTCAGAAGGAGGCTCTTTCCTCTGAGATGAAGGCTCTTTCTTGGTTTCCTCAAATATTGGCTCGTCTTTTTTCGTTCCCTTCGACGAAGGCGAATCCTCTTTTTTTACTACATTTAAGCCGAGGTACTTGAGGTATCCAGAGTCTCCCCCGACTGTCTTGTCCGAGAAACTTGGGGATTTGTTAGTTCGAGTGGCTGCGACCTCTCTGCGAGCTCTTTCGAGTTCTTCATCAATGGTATTTTGGGTGACATCGCCCTTATTTGATGATTCCTTAAAGAATTAACGATGAGCTAAAACCAACAAAATTTCACTTACATTGCTCTTAGTCTCGTTGCTCGTTTTGCGTGGATCCGGTCTGGGTCCTGTATGCTCTTCGTTGTCCTTTGGAAGGTTCAGCTCTCTGAAATAGTGGTTGAGGGAGATAGTGAGCTCGTTGAGATTGCTGTCGTATTTGAAACATTGTAAGCTGGCGTTCACTGCGCTATTGGGGATGCTCTTCTTCGCTTTAAACACTTCTCTTTCCCTCGAACTGAACCGATCGCAGAGATATGCCTCCCATTTCTTTTTCGCAATGGCCTTGAGACTAGGAACTGCTTTCTAAAAAAAATAGGATGAAATAAATTTCTCATAATTATAAAAGGAAGCCCTACGTCAAGTTGATCCCAGCCACCGTTATCAGCAACTACATCGAGAATAATGTCTTTCTCTTTGGAAAGGAGATGGAAGAGCATTCCATAGATTTCAAGTTCGAAACCCCTGATTTGTTCGTTGAGTTTCAGTGCTTTTTTCTAAAAATGAAATTAGAATCAAATTTTTCGAGGAAAATCTACAATAAAATCGATATTATCATTCACTAAAGAGTCGACTGTTTTGGTTGTTGATGATGAGACTGGGCGAGGATTCTCCTTTGGTTTTTCCTCGACCAGAATTTGCTTATTCTCGCTTTGTTTACTGACCCGCTCTACACGTTCAGGGACCGTTTTGTTCTCCAGGATTCGCTGCTGCTGCGAAGTTTCAGGTCTCTTTTCTTCAGCTGCCGACAAATAGAATGAGCTATTGCTTTGAGAGACATTGTCAGATCTGAATTTCATCATTAAAACTCCACTTATAAGCATCAAGAGCATACTTCAAGAAGTATGAAAATTCTCTGGTGACAGGAGATTTCGTTCTGCTCAGTGCTCCATTGCTGATAGTAACTGTTTCTTTGCCTCTTGTTCTCTCGAGTGTCCGTCCTCGCTCATCATTAGCAGGTTCCATGTAATTATTAACCAGTCTCTGAGAGCTCGAAAACTGCTTCTGAGTCCCAGCCAGATAGCTTTCTGTTTGTCGCTTTGATCGCATTTTTTGAAGGTGTAATTGGATTATTCGGCTGAGAGTGTCAAAGAAGTCGTCTTCATCGTGATCGCTTTTAAAAACATCAAAAGCAGAAAATATCAGCTCGTCTTTCTCGCTAATAAGCTTCTGCAATGTTTGAACATAGGACTCATCCCTCGTTCTCTGACGGATCAGAGTCTCCGCTAATTTGATGACCTGATCGTTCACTCTCAAAGGAGAAGCCGGTCTGACCATTACTGCGTCTTTATTTCTCTGGACAAGCTGAATCAGCTGTTTCCTTTAATGAATAATATTGAGTTGGACTCAAATTGAGGAAACTAATACTTCAATGTATGCGGATCATATGGCTCGCGTAGGTGATTCTTCAAAGTTCTGAATACGTCGGGGTTTTCTTCCAATATCAAGCTTTTTAGTGTGCTTGCTACTGTTTCAGTGAGGTAAAGCTGGTCTTCGAGCTCAGCTACCACCTACCCCAGAGATAAATTAGGAAAGTGTTATTTTTATGAGTTAGTTACAAGAATAAATTTCTCTTGGAGGGTTGAAATCTCCCCTGTTTGTGCTGTACGTATACTCCTACTGCGGCTATGGCCTTTTGATACAGTCGTTAAGTAAGCCCATTGAGAATAAAAGCGCGTTACCATTTTCGTTTGCAGAATATATTTCTGGTCCTCTGGATTTGCTGGTTCTGGCTTTCACAGTCTCAGTTCGAACGCCATGTGAGTAGAGGTATTTAATCAAAAAATCAAATATTTCTCTCTGGTCTGAAGTTCTAAGGGAGATATGAGAGTTTGTTAAGGGAAAATGTCCAACACATACCTGAGATACGAATTGATTTGAGTTAGCAATGCTTTCTCTCCCTCCAAAGCTTGGCATTTCAGGAAATAAAACTCTTTTTCATTTATGTGCCCTTTCTTCAAAAGCTCATCGAAGAAATAAATGCCAGACCTCTGCAACTCCTCCATTTTCAACGATGAACCAGCTTTTGAACCACTGCCCCCGCCATGCTTAGAATGACTTTGCGAATATGAACTCTTGTTGCCTAACTCCACGAATTCCTCCTCTAAATTCTCATTTCCATACTCCTTCTGGACAGATTTCAGCACTTTTCCAAGACTACCCCAGCTACTTTGACCTGCGAGTGTTTTTATTCTTCTCGAACCGCTGTAAATCGCTATTGCAGGAAGTCTGCGATATTCGACTCTATCCTCCGGTGAGTCACTCTCTTGCAATACATAGTAGTATGAATCCCCGATGGATATGTAAGGCGCGATTAATTCCTCGAATCTAGGGTACACTTGCTCCAATTCCGCTTGATCAGAGACGAGAAGGACGATTGAAACGGCTGTTTGGTCGGTGTTGGCCAAGAACTCCTCGAAATTCGAGATCTCTGAGGCTTCTCTTTCATAATTTTTGCGATCTGTTGCTATGCTAACACTCGATTGGCTCATAAGTTCCAGATCTTCGTCCATGTAGTCCTGAGCAAATCTAGTCATCTTGCTGGTCGAAGGTCTGACGAGTTCGGTGGGTTTGACGACTAAGGTGTAGACATCATTTGGACTTGAGAGTGGTCGCTTGTAGAGATCGTCTAAAGTGATGAAAAGACCTGAAAATGGCCTGAGGAGATTTTCAAATTTTGAATGTTACCTTCTTTAGAAACAAAACCCTCGATTGTGTGGTCGGTTAGGTCAAAAAATGAGAGCACGGCTTCTTTGAGCTCGCGAGGAGAGGTGAAATATCCTTTGCGGAACTGTCTCACTCTGTTGCGGTAGCTGATATTCAAAGTATCTCGGTTAGTTGATTTCATTGCGGCTGCGATTTCCTAAATTGATAAACTTTAATTTTATCGGAAGTAATAGAAGACAACTTTTCAAAATTGCTTCCAATGCATTTGGTGCTGACTTCACGCGTCTTCTTTGACTGGTCATTCTCAACGATGAGAGAGATTACCTGTGTGAAGATATTGCTAGTGCATCTGTTTTAGTGAGTTATATGTATAGGAAAATCTTTAGAGAAAGGCAGATATGATGTTAATAAGCCAATCTTTTGAAATTTAAGAGGTAACTTTGATTGGTAGTGATTCCTTTCTATTTGTCCTCATTAAACAAATCTTTTTTCTTCTTTTTTGGTTTGTTCAAAAGTAATTTAAATCCATTCCATCATATTATATTCACGTTATCTTATATACGTATTATTCAGACAACCTGTTGCTGAGTTTAGTTTCTTGATTGAACATAGCTCATTTTGCTTTTGCCGAATTCTTCTTCACTGTGGCTGAAGATCAATCTATCCGATCGCTTGGATTAAAATTGTATCAAATATGACAACAAAGAAAGCACTAACGCTCTTTATTATGCATTTCTCAGAATTTTACAGTACTGTTTCTCTGAAGGCAGCCTTCAAGAAATCAAAATTTAGCAAAGAACAGACGGACACTCGACCAGCGGAGATAACAAGGCTATAAACTACTAAATACTCTCAAAATTAGACAGATACCTCTTCTCCCTAAGGTTTGCTTCAGTATCTCAGTTCAAAATTCTCGATGTTTTTTCAAATTCATGGAAAAACTTGATGATGGAAATAATAAAATGATCTTCTAATTACTAGTCCGCCCTAAGATTCCCTGAGCCTTTGCTTTCTAATCGAGATTCTTAACTTACACTTAAATAGATTTGAGATTGAAGATTAGTAGTTTTGATTCTGCTTAGAACTCGAAATCAAACTTGAATCTCACAAATTTTAATTCTGAGAAATCTTTCGGTTCAAAATTGAAGACAATTTAATTTTGTAGCTCATAGAGTCCCAGGTTGAAGGCATCCCAATCGAAGACGACCTGCATTGATACATTCTATCATAGAACTCGATGAGAGAATCAGCGGGTAATACCTCACCGGATTCACTGGAACAAGAGATGTTGATCCCTTCAAGAAATATTCCATCCTTACTGCCTTACTGCCGCAAAAGAATTATGAATGAAGTAAGACAAGGTTGCTGCAAAAAAAACTATAAAAAGATTGCGGCTGAAGATAAAGTTTAATGAAAATCAAAAACATGAGACATTAGGCAATAACTGAGACTACATCAAGTCAAAAAGAAAGGTGACAAACCCAAACGTGTGGTTTGTGAAGCGATTAATGAGTTATAAAGCCGTGCTTAAGTCTACGACGGAAAAGCAAGCCATTAGAGTGTAGTATATATTTATTTCTTTATCATTTCTCTGTATGCGATAGGTCTACTACTACATTTGCCGATTTGAAATTCATAAATCATCTCTTAAATGAAGAGGAGACAAGCTAATGGGTGTTCAAAGTTACGTATATTCTCATAGAAAAAGATGAAATACAAAACAAACCACCACCAGAATCTTAAATATAGCCTTTCTATTGAATTTGGATCAATTGGTGTCTCAGCAAGCAGCTATTACCGTTTTGCTCTGTTATTCCATGCGCAATCAGTTCAAACCAGAAGTTCTAACAATCTTGACGTTTATAATGGAATAATGATACGCATTTGCTTCTTTTGGGTTGGTTATTCTCATTAGCAGTTTGTAAAAAATCAGCATAGGGCTCATACTACTTAAGATAACATTAAAACCATGGTTTTTAAGTGCATCGGAGTATCTTGGCCTTACAATATCTACCCACGCTAACAACCCATATTAGATAATAAAGGAATAGAGTGTATGGGGAGTCCTATTTTAAGACACAATTAGTTAAAGGGCGTTCTTAGGCACATCATCAAGAATTGTCTCCCAAAAGAGCTCAAAAAGCTTACTTCTTAAAAGCAACTGAGCTCAGTGGGCCTGCTGTTCGATTGTGTACTGCAAAAAATCCGAATGATATTTTCCTTCCTATTGGAACATTGTCCAGAAGCGTTAGCAAATTAACTTTTTAGGGTTTTTTTCTCTTTCTGTTAGTACAGTTAAATAAATTTTGATTGGTTAGGTGAATTGCCTTAACATGGAAGCATTCAATTTATTCAACTAACTCCAGTTAGGCCTTGTAGAACGTAAAACATTCAAAGAATTAGAAATCAATGAGCTGAAAGTCTGTACGATAAATTGAGGGTTCTTTCCTATTCTCGGTTAAATTATAAGATTATTTTACTCGAATAAACTTAAATAGCACAACCAGCAGTAATAATCGAAAATTCTGGAAATTTAAGGAAAAGTAATAAATCTAATTCAAGAATCAGAAAACAGAAATTCAGCAAAAGATTAATAATGCTTTTGAAACAACCCGTTGTGACAAATCTATGGGTTCATTGTTTAAAGGATCGAAACTAACCTAAATAGGCTAATAAGTTTTGTATAAAAGCAAAATCTCTCGTTGATAAGCTTTGTTCCATAAAATTTTTTCTGCTCCCTTTCTATGAATGCATCTCCTCTCGCATCCATTGGCCTAAATCAACAGGGAAATCATTATCAACTCTATAATTCTGTCATTTCAGGCCCAGAACAAAAAATGCAGAAAACTAACTTTTCCCCCTCCTCCTTCTTGAAATACGCTGAAGAATCGAAGATGGCAGCTGATATTCCGATGGAAGTTGAAGCTTCCAAAATGATTCCGGAGAGTGAAAGGGAGAAAGCAGACGACAATTACAGCAAAGAGTGCCTCAAATTTTGCAGAAAAATAGCGACATTGATTTCCGAAAAACTCAATCTGCGTAGCGCAATTACTCAAAAAATTTTCAAATTTAACAGTCAGCTGCTCTCAACATACCTACACGCGCTTGGACGTCAGCCGGTAGAGGCATCGCTTTTGAACGAGCTACAAACTGAATGCCTCATACAGCTCTGGTCGAAGTTTAAGGCAGTGATGTCTTATAGCAAGAACAAAAAAATTTGCATTGTGAAGCAGGAGCAATGGAACTTGATTTTTCAAAAGGAAACTTTTGTCGAATCGCTCAAAGAGATTTGTGAACGAATTTCAATGTCTTGGATTGACCCCGTAGCAGGAGACGCTCTCAAGGACCTTGCATTTAGAGAGATATTTAGTCGAATGCTCTTCTCGACGAATAAGCTTCTCACTCTCGCTTTAATATTGACGGACAGTTCTTCGAAGGGAAAATACTTACGTGATCTCGGAAGAATTGAGAGCTTTGTCCTGCTGATAGTGTTTCCGGAGTATTTTCAGTATTACAACCATCGAAGAGGGAAGTTTGCATTGGAATGCTGTGGAAAATGTAAAGTTTGCTGTTCAAAGTCTATACCAGCTGATTTTCTGAGTCTATTGGATAAAGCAAGAGCGGATAAAGAGCAGGTTGCTTCATTTATAGGCCAAGGCTTTGCCAATTGGGACAACAAGAGTTATTATGCTCTCGTGAGCCTAATGGCTTATACATTCAACCGATTCTAAGCTTTCTGCTCCGATACGACTGTGGCAAGCCCGCTTCATGTTGTTACAAAGTGGGTTCTTTGAGAGCATTGGAGACTTAAAGATCTAGCGTAGTTTTTTTTTTTTGTCGACGATTATTAAATAAGCACATTTGAATTTCTTTTCTCATATTTTCTGCTATGTATTGGACGTCTTTATAAAACCTACACATGCAATCCAGTTAGGTTCGTAATGTTGATAGCAATTATAATATATATTAAGCTTCATTGTTGCCTTTGAATGAAATAATTTTAAATCAAAATCTCAAATTTCAGCTCTTCAACATTCGCCCACTATTAAATAGTACTTATAAATATTTGGGTTCTAGCGTACAAAACATGTATTCTCTGCTAGAAAAGCTAATCTTTTGCTGTTACAGATCGATTTTCAACTTGAAAGTTTTTTAATTCTATGACAAAAAATAAAGGATTTATCAGTTAAAACGATTATATATATTTGTCAGCATGCAAACAACACAGAAACCTCCCTTAACCAATAATTCCGATCCTTCTTTCTTTATTGCTCACCTTCCTCAATCTTGATTTTTGACCCAAACAATACACTCCCTTTAAGTGCATTTTCTTCTTCAGTTTTCATGCCCTCACTACCTGACAAAAGTTGCCTCTCTAATTTTGTCCAATTAGAATTCATCCCTAAAAATAAGCCTCCTTTGTAACCTATTCGATTGCTCGTTAAACTCAGTTCTTTGAGATCTCTCCAAATGTTATTTCTAGACAACTCAATAGCTCCCTTAGTGCCGATTTTGTTCATTGAAAGGTCAAGTTTCGTCAGTTTAGTCCAAATCGGACTCTGCCCGATTTCTCTCGCTCCTATATCTGTGATCTCATTCATCTGAAGATATAGCTCTTCAAGGTTGGTCCAAGTCGCATTTCTCGCAATCGCTGCACATCCTTCATCGCTTACTTGATTCTGACGCAATGATAAAATTTTTAGATTCGGCCAACTCGTATTGCTTCCAATTATAGCGGCGCCTTTATCAGTTATATGATTATTGGACATCCTTAGTTCAACGAGGTTGGCCCAAGTTGTATTCCGTCCCACTGCAGCAGCGCCTTCATCACTAATGTTATTTAAGTTCAGCCAAATAATTTTGACGTTCTTCCAAGTCGAGCTCTCTGCGGTGAAAATAGCTCCATCGTCTCCCATTATATTCTGGTGTAATCCAAGCTCTTCCAAGTTAT
>ENA-UOTZ01000782-UOTZ01000782.1-compost-metagenome-genome-assembly--contig:-NODE-782-length-25610-cov-6.406572_pt1 | contig 25610 bp, 21 predicted proteins | sample MGYA00238144_ERZ746983 | MGnify/ENA primary metagenome ERZ746983 (study PRJEB28759, sample SAMN06268863) | compost metagenome | isolation source: single cell | place: USA: California, Emeryville, Joint... | reverse complement strand
TCTTGGCGAATTGGACTTTTCTCAACCTTGAAATCTCACTTCGATGGCAGCGAGTGCACAATCCTACGGATACTCATCAGCTTTTTCGAATACTCGTGCAAATGATCAAGCAGTTAGTATTTACACAAATATTTCAAGACTTAATAACGGTAAAAGTTCTAAGGTTACTTGCATATTGGCTCCCAGCATGCTATTACTTCACCCGATGTCAATTATACTCTATTGATATCGGATCATCGGTCATTTTGGTTCTATTTTGGTCACTTTCGTCAGTAATTCTGGCGTTTCGTTCTGGAAATCAATCGGAGAACACTCAAAAGTATCTCACTGTCAAGCAGGAAAAGTCTCTTCGATTGGGCCAGCCTCAAAATGAAAAGCAGTCTTCTTTACTATTACAGGAAAAACTGTCATTGGTTCCTGAAATAAATTCTCGTTCTGAGCTAAAAAATCAGAAACTGAACTCTCAGCCATCTAAAAAAAATTAAAGATACTGACTTACAGGAGTCGAAGCACAATCCCAAAAAAACTACCAAAAGAAATTATCCTTGACAAACTTCCTGATGGCATTGCTATTTTAAATGGCGATGGTAAATTTGAATACATCAATAGCTCATTTGCCAAAATATTGAACTGCTCTCAAGAGCAAGCTATCGAGAAACTTCTTTTATTACCAAACAATGCAGCTGCTGAGAGCCCAAAAAGAAAAATGTCTAAACTTATGAGGAAATCAGATACTACTATTCCAACCCGAGGCAAAAATTCTCTCACTTCGCTCTCATTTGTTGACTATGATGTTAAAAAAATGACCATCCCGAATCCTGAGACAAAGAAAAATACTTTCACACGAGAATTCCACATACATCACGACGAGAAACCAGAATCTAAAATTGATTTTTCTCTCAGAGAGTCGGTCCGAATCCTCAAAACAAAGCCGTTCCAGAAGCAAAGCACAGCGGCAAAAAGGCAATTTTTTCAGATGGCTTCTCATAAATCCGTTAAAGAAAGTAATACTGAAAAACACAAGTCACTGGCCGCTATCGATGATGAAGAGCAGCTGAAATTTTACCAGGAGAAATTCGATAAGTACTTCGAAGACATCTTCAATGATGGATTGGAAAGTGACAGCCGAGATGTACGAGGCACAATCGACCAAGTTCTAAGACTGCTTATAGACCTCAGAGATAGCATCTTTGACAGTTATCAGGAGTTAAATAATATTTCACCGAATGATATAAAGATCAAAATGAGATATTCAGCCACCGGAGTTTCGAGGCGAGATAGATTCTTTAGAAAGTTTACAATTCGATCTTCATTTGCAGTGCGAGTTGAGAGCGCTATCAAGGTTGAAAACAATAAAGAGCGCTTCTTGGACATTTTGATAAATCCAATCTTAGTGGAGGGTGAAGCGTTCCTCGTTATCCAATTGCGAGATGTCTCTGACCGAGAGATGGTGAAACAACTCAAAGAGATCAACCGAGAGCAAAATTCTTCCCTTGCGAAGATCACGCACGAATTTCGGTCTCCACTTGGTGGTGTCCTTTCGATGCTCGAAGGATTAGCACCGCAGATTTCGCATCATTTACGCGAGAAATATCTACAGCCAGCTTTAACGAGTGCTTCTGTTCTGCTCTACCTTGTAAATGACATACTCGACCTCCATCAAATGCAAGCCAAGGAACTGCGATTGGTCTTCACAGACTGCAATTTAACAGAGATTTGTGAGAATAGCTTAAATATTATAAAATTTAAGGCTGACAAGCGAGGGATTGCTCTTGAAACAAATATCAGCGCAGAAATTCCAAAAATTATCCACACTGATCCGAATCGATTGCAGCAAATTCTTGTAAATTTGCTTTCGAATGCCATAAAATTCACAGAGCATGGAAAGATCTCAATAGAAGCATCCTATCTCCCGCAGAAAAAAATAAAATTGCAAGTGAGCGATACAGGTATTGGGATTGAAAAAGAGAATCTAGAAAAATTATTCAAAAGTTTTGGAAAAATTGACCTTGGAAGAAACAACGATCTTAACCCCCAAGGCGCTGGACTAGGCCTCTATATCAGCAATGGTTTAGCAAAACGACTGAACTTCACCAAAGGTGAGGGAGGGCTCGCAGTATCATCACGCGTTGACGAAGGAACTTGCTTTTCATTCATTATTGACAACTTAACTGTTGAATCGGAAAATGTTATTTTTATCGAAGATGCTGAAACGACACATGTTGGCAAAATGATGAAGTCGCTAAATAATACTAGCAGCTTCGTTATACACAAAGATGGCAAAAATGATGAAAGTGAACTTAGTATTATCAGCAAGCCTAGCGCTCCGACGAAAAAGATCAATACCGCCAAAACTTCCACATCTTTCAAAGCCTGCAATTGCACTAAGATATTAGTTGTCGATGATGATGAAATTAACCTCTGGGCATTGAAAACTCAATTAGAAAGCCTCCATTTAACAAAGGTGGACTCCGCGAAAAACGGCGAGGAAGCAGTTCAGAAATTCATTGATAAACATACTAAAAAGACTACTTGCTGTACTGGCTGTTATACTCTAATTCTGATTGATTGCGAGATGCCCATTAAGAATGGGATTGTTACAACAAAAGAGATAAGAGATTATGCAAAAGAAAAATGTTTTGCTCAGAAACCGACCATAATCGGTGTTTCAGGGTTTTCTACTCCTGATATCTCCCGAAAATGTCTCGAGGCTGGAATGGATAGTGTAATAACTAAACCTGTCCCAAAGAAAACACTTAAAACAATTGTAATGTCTCTTAATTTAATCTGATATAAGGTTAAATTTCCTAAAAGTTTTGTATAAACTAAATTTTCACAATTTACATCATGATTGTCGTGCATGTTGAATTGAAACGCCTTTCCTGTATATTGAGGTCTAAGGTTCTAATTTCAATCTCTTCTCAGGAGGAAAGTAGAAAAAGAGAAAGGATATTTGCTGAGAAATTAAAAACAAACCTAGATAGGTTGGGTATTTGCTTATTGTATTGTGTGAACTTTTCAAAATCTTCTCACTCCAAATTTTGTCATTTTAATTTGATCTGTAAATTAAAACGCCTTTTTGAACGCTGTTGGATTAAAATTTCTTAAAAACAAACGTCCTTATAATTCGCATTAGCTGACTCAAGCGGAAATTTATTCTCTCACTCTACATGGGAAATTGTACTTTTAAGAGTGAGCAACAGGAGAAAACCTCCGGTACATGTGAAATTTAAGACATTTTGGCTCAGCATTCCATATTAGCTCTGTCTGTGAGTAATCTTCAGTTCCTTCATGTGATCGGCCGTGGTGGCTATGGCAAGGTAAATCTGAATTCGTTGAATCAATTCCTAAGTGATTTGCTGTAAGGTTTGGAAGGTTGAGAGGAAAAAGACCAGACAGTTTTTTGCACTGAAAGAAATGTCGAAGTCCAGGTACAACGAGGCAGTTTGTGCACTTTTGCTGATAAGCATATGTTAATATTCAGAGTAATAACGAAAAGAAGCGTGAATTCAGTCATGAACGAGAGGCAGTTACTCAGCCAGATTCGTCACTCGTAAGTTATCCTATTTCTCATAAGAATATAATCGAGCCATGGGTCTTAATTCTGAAGATTCATTGTTAATATGATCTATGCCTTTCAAGACCGCGAGAATCTTTATCTGGTGATGGATTTAATGCCTGGAGGGGATCTCCGGTACCACCTCGCCAAACAGAAAAAGTTTAATGAGGAAACAACAAGTAGACAATTTTCAAAAAAATAACGCATTTTACTAAAGCATTTGCGAAGAATTTTTCATTGCATGCATATTGGTGGCACTCGAATACATCCATTCGAATGGGATAATTCATAGAGATGTTAAGCCAGAAAACCTGGTCTTTGACGATAAAGGTGAATTTAAGGTTATCGCTGAAGAGTCAATGATTATTTTTTACAATCAGGGTATTTGAGGCTGACTGATTTCGGTATAGCAAGATTGTGGAGGCCTGACAATTCTGCAGATACAAGTGGTACTCCAGGCTACATGGGTAACCTTCGCTTTTTTTAGTGATGTCGCTGAATTTGGATTTCCTTTATCGTAACAGCTCCTGAAGTGATGTGTCGACAAAATCATGGAGTTGCTGTCGATTACTACGCGCTAGGCATCATCGCATACGAATGTATGATGGGAAAAGTAAGAAAAAGTTACTTTACTACCATTTAAAAAAATATTTTTCAGAGACCTTACGTTGGGAAAACTAGAAAAGAAATTAGAGACCAGATATTGGCGAAGCAGGTGCAAATAAGAAAAAATGAGATCCCAGAGGGTTGGTCTCTGGAGGCAGCCGATTTTATAAATAAAGTAACGGGAAAACTCAGTTTGAGTATGTACTATTTTGATATTAATACATAGTTAATACAACGCAAACCAATCAATCGCCTCGGACTGGACGGCCCCTCGACTGTGAAGAATCACCCATGGCTAGCAAATTTCCCTTGGCAAAAGCTTGCTCAAAAGGACCTTATCTCCCCTTACATTCCCAAGGTAACACAGCACATCCATCTATTGTGGCCCAGATTAACTCCTACAATCTAATTAACAATAAAGTGTGATATCTACGATGCTAAAGATAAGGCAAGTCTCGATGACTTAAATGATGTGGAAAATGATGTCGAGAAGCAAAATGCAGTCCTTTTAAGAAGAAACTCTGTGCAAGGTAAACCATTTATTATTTTGTGTTTAGAAGGTGGATGATTATATCTCTAAATTTTTGTATAGTTCTCTTTGAAGGATATAATTATGACAGTACGAATCCCTCTGCCTCACCCATTACTTGCGCCTCAACAAACCAAGCAAGCAATTACTCACATCAAACAGGAAAAAGTTTTGAAAAGCAGCTCAGCTTGGATGTCAACCAACAGTTCACTGACAAAGATGAAGAAAATTGAATTCCCCGTCAGATCAGTTATCAAGAACTATCTTAAACGCCATATTCAACCTGCTCAATTACACCAAATTCATTCTGTATCAAAGGTAATAGAGTATATTTTATACTTATTGCTTCAGTATAAGAGGAAGGGTATTGAGATCCATGTTTGTCTGCAACGACCTTTGAATGTGTAAATATTTCTATAGAAAACCATTTTTTAAAGTATCTCTCTATTGATATATATGATATATACCAATCACTGATATCTCTACAACTCCTTCTTGACTTTTAAATTTATCGTGTTTAGATAACTACTTGCTGATATGATTATGGTTAATTGAAAGTTGGAATAGTAATTATTTAATTGCATGCGTAAGTAGCACAACAATAGAGAAATATTATATGATAGCTCTTGATGTGCTGTTTTGTTTGAAAGGCATCATTAAAGTGGGTGTGCGTGTGTGCTTTTTATCAAATTAATTGTAAATTGTATGCGTCCCTCCAAATTCCCTATGATTAAATAGAGAGATACCTATAGATGATAATTGCAACCAATTATGAAGATTTCTGAAGGTTATTTTTGAAGGTGTCCGCTCTTCATTAAATTATAAACATTTAGCAAAGTTGAAGATCCACGCCTCAGTGGTATTTTCCTCTAAAGGAAATTGTGGATGTCTCACTTAACCAGAAATTATTTCTAGTTTTAATATTTAATAAAGTGTGTGTAAGTAATGCAGCTCGTTCCGAAAAAACATTTTTTATGTGTCATTTTATTAAGCTAGCATTCTTTGTGCTGATACTAATGACGAGGGATGGATCAATTATTAAGAACAAACGAGCTTTTTAAGGATGAATAATGCTCTTGAAGCGTAACTAATCCATTAGGTACGGTATTTATAATTTACAGAAACTCATGTTCCACAAAACTATAAGTTTCAGGTACCATCTTCGTTGGGTTATGATTCTCTATTTCGGCTAACATGATGTGTAGTAATAATTGCCAGAATTTTTCTTGGATTTGGCAGATGATATTTTCTATTTTCTGGATGTGGGCTGATTATATGTTTTGAAAATTGATCCTAAGATTCAGGAGACGTTGAATAAAATTCGTTTGTTTGGTTCATTGGGAAGGTGAAATGAACATTGAGAGAGAGAGAAAAAAAAAATCTCTCGTATTGCAGGCCATCACCTTTAAATTGTCCACCAGATAAATTCAATTCTAAAATACTTTTCTTTTAAGTCAGTAATATGGCGAGATGCTGGTAATACTACATCAGCTTTGCAGCCAGAATTCTATTTTTATTATTTCTGTGCGAAATGTCACTCTGCATGACTAAAATATCCAAAGCAGGATATTACGAACTCTATTTCAAAAAATATAATCTTTGAAATATTTGAATTAATAATGAAATTGTTAAATCGGTAAATTCACTGTGACCGTAATTAATGAAGAACTGGAACATCAATTCCAAAACAGTTGAGAGAATACGGCGGTAAGACTAAAATTTTATTCTTGTATTGGTATAATACTCTTGAGCAGAAAGGTAACTTTAACAATTACAAATCAGCATCCAATCGATAATGCCTAAATTCGCTGAATTATCTAAGATAAGAATTGAAAAAGATTAGTTTCTTAGATGAATTAAAATTTATGCTGTTGTCTAAGACAAAATATACAAGACATCAGTAAACAATCAAATGAAATTAAACACAAACGAAATAAAATGGAGACTATCACGATGTGAAAATATAGTACCGGAGTGAAAAGCGATTGAGTAAACGTATGCACTGATCCAAATTAATTTTATAAACTAGACAATAGTATAAAGAACAAGCTGTCAGTGATTCTATAATTAAATGGATATCACAACTACAAAACAGTCGGTTTTGATCTACATTATTGAAAACACCAAGGACTTTTTTTTGTTGCAAATGTCAGAGAGTGGTTAACAACTTAGGCTTTGTAATTGCAAGAGAATTGCTAATAATTTATTGGTCTGGCCCTGACAAAATTGCTGTTTACCTGGAGAATGTGTTTCTCTGAGCGTAGATTTAGAGAAGAGGACACTTGTTTTGGATACAAATTGATTTTACTTAGTTTCAGATTTTGAAAAAAAATTCTACAGGCATTGGCTTTCTAGCTAAGTTTTACAATTTTTTTTTTGTGATAAAACATTTTTTGAAAACAAATGAATCTCTCTTCCATTTGTTAACCATTCTTTAAATGTTTGCTCAAGATCATCAGTCATGTCATTATTCCTCTTTAAAGACCTATGACTCACAAAAGAAACGAACAAATGTCATCATCAGAAAAAAATGGTCTTTTTAGGAAAACAGTTGATTGCTTAGTAACAACGAAATTGTATGGAACTTATTTCTGGAAAAAATTTTAATATTTATCCCAATCTCCTTTGGGACTATGAGAGGGCTGGTGCTAGAAACCTCATTTAAGCTACCATCTTTAGATCAAAATTCCGAACCATCCAGAGCTTACTACTATCAAAAAGAGTACCCGAATCGAACTCAACTTTCTCATCACCTCAAAGACATTAAATCGAGAGTTTTCAAGTACAACATGATGTGGCCAGTGCTTTGCTCCATAATGAAGGCTTTTAATAAATCTTCACTCATAGAAAAAGGTGTTTCCAGCGGACGTAAATTGCTGGCAAATGATTTATCCTACTGGCCGTAATTTACGATTCACTCATTGAAAGAATAATTCTTTACGAAGGACTTATGCAGAGTTAATCACTCTTCAACTAAAATTAAATCAAACCAGCTACTTAAATCCAGAAGCATCAATGTTTATAATTAACAAGACCATTTTTCTTGAAAATAAGTACGCTTAATACATCAAAATCCCATTTTTTAGCTCAAGATGTCAAATTACCCTTCTTCAAGGTCTGATCACTGGAATATTGATTTTCCACAGCCTGGATACATAACTCAAAGGAACGAATATTACGCTACTTCAAACCAGCAATATCCTAGTAACTCACATCAAGAGTATCCCAGCAATTCCTATCCGCAATATCCAAGCTTCAACGAGCAGTATCCTCATTCTAATTATTCATATCCCAGCCACAATACCAACATAAGTAACCCTACACCTTCCACTACGACCTACTATCCTGCCACGAGCGATCCCAACTCATCTTATTTAATCCCAAACCTTACAAGCAATGAGACTTATCCAACCATATCTCACAATTACTCTTCTTGGCCCGAAACGATCCCTTCAGCTTCATTCTGGAATTCTGAAAGCACTTATCCTTTCATCAATGAGTCCAGGAACATAGATCCAGACTTCGGTTATCAGTCTCCTAATAACTTCAGTCTCTCTTCCAACCCACAAGAAGAGTCTAATCGTTTACCGCATCTGAAATTTTTCGATCACCAGAGCAATTTTGGTACTGATTGGATCCACCCCGAGCAAAACGCTTCTCATAGGTAGATTACCCACGAATAATATTTTTGTTAATGATTTATCAATTGAAAAAGTAGGAACCTGCGTTTAGGAGAAGATTCCAATCCCAACCCTAGTAATTATCCGAGACATTCAACGGTAAAATGAATCTATGCATTGCTGTTATTTTTACTAATAATATCTAGGAAATGATTCACAAGTTATTTGGACTCGCGAGACTATTGCCCTAGATTATTTAGTCTGCAATAAACTCTTTGATTAGGTGGTTAGCCTTAACTCTATGTATGTATCGAAAAAGCAACAGATTCATGCCAATAATGTTATTTAGTTCATTGTTTACAGTTAAGATCGTATACTTGAACAGGTTTGCGTTTTGAATGCGAAAGTTTTAATTCTGTGTTGCTTTCACATAAAAATCAAAGTGAACTAGTTGAATCTTTCTCCTGTATTATAGTGGCAAGATATAAATGGCTTCTATGCAGAGAATTTTTTCGAAATTTTTCTGCTTCAAAAATGCAGAAAAAAAAAAATCAAAAAAAAATAAGAGGGAGTATAGGGAAGGTGTATGAGAAAAAACCGTCAGATTGAAGATTAGTGAAAAAGTCTCTAAAGTTCTACTAGGAGTTTTAAAGGCTTTGATATCACATTCACTGAGAAATGCCAAAGGCAAGCGCCTTCCTATACAAATGAACAGAAAAAAATAAGACTCAAGAAATGCAATAGAAATAGAAACATCTCTCGAAAATAATGCCTTAATTGAATGAATTAAAGGATAAATAAATAATATAAACGAATATAAAATTTGAATTAAGAGACAGATTCTTTTGAACATGGGAAACAAAGAGCAAACACTCAGCTTTGTTGAGAATTGGGGTCATAAAACTGCCGCTAAGAAGGTTGTCGGTCGTAGAATCGACTATGTTCTGATTTCATCGTCCAAGAGAATAAAAATGCTCGGAGTCGGGTTATTGGCGCCAATAAAATCACCTGTCGTTCTCAAAAATTCGAATTCTGGATCTCGACACGCAAAAATTTATGCATCAAAAAACGTTTAACGTTGATCCAAAAGTCGTGAATAATGTCATATTTTATTATAATTTCAAGAATGAATTACATATCAAACGATCAGGTGTTCTGTTACTCATGCTCGAGGTGATTGGAGGGCCGACCTACGCATATCACCAAGCAAAAACCTCAGAAACTGGCGAAGATGGTATCCGAGTGAGCATCTCTCGAAATTTGCCCATTGAGGTGCAAAGGTTAATTTCTTATCCCGAGAATTCACACCCAGCTATGTTATTGCAAGGTATTCGATATATTCGCGAAGATAAAGAGCTTTCATGCTATTCTTGTTAAGAAACGCATAAAATATACAATAAAAGGAAGCAAAAGGCAATTGGAAAGAGGGAGGTAATTCCAATTTAATTAAGCTAGTCATTAAAATTCAAAGACTTTCTTTCCTTCTCAGGAGATTGATGAATTAATTAGATTGTTGGATTCTCTCTTAAATTTCATCGTAAATTACTGTTTTGGAGTTGACAACGCACATGCATTTAGAATTGTGTTGTGATATCATGATGGTATGTATACAGAGCTAATTTTTTCTCTATGTTCGTATCAACAGCGATTTTTTGTAGGTGAGGTAAACTTTATCAGAAGTGGCACTTGTCATTCTAAGTGAGTCAAGCTTGTTTTAAAGCTGAAATCATCGATGTTGCAATGCACCAAAATAGGGGGTCAAGTCCAGTGCTCAGATAACATAAACTACAGATTTGTAAATTTTTGGATTGTGTTAGTTGTTGTCTTGCTATTTTTGAGGTTAACACTTTAGTATCCTGGATGATTTTGTTAAAAGCATGAAGCACGGTATTGAAATATAATTCCTGATCTCTCCTCTGAGAGAAAAGATTTGCAGTAACGAACAAGGAATCTGAGGAATCATTGAGTTTCCCTAAGATAAAATCGTTCATATTTCGGGAGATGTATTACACTTAGACTAGCTAATGCATGTTCTATATGCTGGTTTATTTATTCACAAAATTCTATATTCGAACTTGGGATCATGAAAACTCTAAGGCTTACTTCTGTCTTTACCTTTCCCTATAAGAACAAATCGAGAACTGGTGGAGCTTTTTTGTTACTGTTCGTATCCTCTTCTCTGGAGAGACAAAAAATTTTTCAATTCTTCCTTCTCAATTATCTTTAGCTCTACAAAAGGACATTTTATTGCACTTTCCAAAAAATTTTAACAAAAAATTAAGCCAAATAAACAGATTAGATCCTGAATAAAATTAAAGATGTCTCAAGAACGTCGATCAATCCTCTATTATTCCCAGCATAAGCCACATCCTTTGAACGCTCTGCTGAAAGATAATAACTCGACATATCGTTCAACCTTAGAAACTACAGAAAGAACCTCTGCTCGTAGATACGAAGAGCAGATGTCTTCAAAACGAACTCGTAGAACCTTCCGCGAATATTCAAAGAGACTGGATTACTCCCTTAATCACTCTCCCCTGAGAGCTAATTTTCGAATCAGTGACACCTTCGCTGTAATGATCCCACCTGGTGGAAATGACGCAGAAGAGCATCATTCAACTCATTCTAAAAGCATAGATTTGAATAAAAAGTTGCAATCCAAGCTCCGCAAGAGTTTAAAGTCCAATGCTTTCGCTCACTTTCATGTGCCTACCCCTTCGCGAGAACAGGTTCTAAATCTCAAAAAGTTGGAACCACCAGAATTAAATCTTAAAACATTATTCATCTCTGATGAACAAAATCGTCTTGAGGAAAATGTGAAAATTTATGGACCTTCATTAGCACCTTCGCTCTTGCCAAATCGAATCGTAGTCAAACATTTACGAACAATTTCGCCAGTTAAAGCGAATCAACTCAAAGAGCTGAGAATCAGCAGGAACGAAGCTCCAATTGGTAGTGAAGAAAAATCCAAATCAGTAAATCATAAGTCTGACTGGAACATGAGCAGACAATTATTTGTTTCAAAGCCAAAGCATGACACTCAAGTTTCTATTTACAAAAATGCGCTTGAGAAGAGACTGCAAGCTATTCAAGCTAATGAAGAGCGTAAAGATTTTATCGATTTTTTAAATGCGAAAGAGGGGACTCCCGAAGTCAAAGAGAAGTTCAATCCCTCTAAATTATTCACAGATGAACCTCACGAGAAAGTAGACACTCCAGATGAACTTGATAAGATACTGGCAGCCTATGATAAGCGAAGCTTCGTGAAGAAGGGAAATTTATTGTATCCCACGATGGCAACGAAGTTTTATAAACTTCACGGCTTGAATGATGATTATTTGCTCCCTTTACTGCAGCAAACAAAAGCAAAAATCGAATCAACCCCAATCATGCTTTGAGTTTTTTTAGAAAAGAAGCTATCGAGCATGATTCAACTCATACGTTTTCATATTTTTTGGGTATGATATTGAAAATAAACGTTAATTTGGAACTTGACAAAATTTTGTGAAAATTTCAAAAGAGTTTTTTGTTTGAAGTTAATTAGTGTCGCTGCGAGCTTGGGTATACATAGTCTCTGAATATAAACCATTATCCTTTAAAATTTGCTAGAATTTGTGAGATGTAGAACTGTAATGATTGACTCAGCAAGTGGTTTTTACTATTGTCATAACTTCATCACGGAAGAGACCAATAAAAACAATCTTCTTAAAAACGCAAGAATAAAATGAATCTCTTCAAAACTTCTCAACCAAACAATTTTCTTGCCACATCCCCACGAACGTCTTTCCATTCTTTGCTGTATACGAGCCTCTTCCATGTACGACGTCGCGAGTGAATCTACCAACATAAATATCACCATTAGCCAAGAATAATGTTCCCAGTCCCTGCTTTGCACCTAAGTAATACAACCCTTCGAATTTAGTCCATCCTCCTTTTAGTGACCTGAAATCAGTTCCATCAAAATCAGGAATGACAGTGACTTCATGATTGTAACAAGTTCCTCTTCCATGGAACACGTTACCCATCCATTCTCCTTCATATACTTTAGTCTTGTTATTTTGCCAAAGGATACCATATCCTTTCATAAATCCGTCCTCCCAATCTCCATCATACTTAAAACCTTCTTTGTAATAGAAGACGCCTCGACCGTGCCTCTTTCCAAGCTGCTTTTCTCCTTCATATTTTGAGCCATCTGAATAATGCTCAACAACAACTTCATAGGCGAGGGGTTCATTAACGGGGGATTTTCTGTCGCTATCAGCAGAACCTCGTTCGATTCGGCTGATTCCGAGAGGAGTGTACAGAGGAGACATTCTACTCTTTGGATTTGAATGTATGAGCTCTTTCGCTTTAGCCTCAATATCTTGTACGCTTAGTAGTAAAGAATGATCTTGTTCAATTCCCATCACTTGATCTTCCCCCTTTTTTTGCATAACAACTGACCGCTCGAGTTTTTGGAGGTTCTCTTCGACTAAATCCTCGGTCGATTTCTGTTTCTTGAGCATCAGCATTTGAATGGTAGTAATGTTCGTAGATTTCGCTGTGCTTTGCCCTTGTAACGAGTTCGCGTCTGTGATAGCAATTGATAAAAAATTATTAATTGCATTCAGATATTTAATTGAAATATCAGTACTTGCAGTTTGTGTCCCTTGCTGGTTTGGAGAACTGAAATAATTCGCGTTCAATCTTGATGACAACGGCCTTGGAGAGCTGAAGATTCCGCTATTTTGGCTGTTAGCTGGTGGAGATAGCGCACGACTAAAAACTTTAGCTGTTACAAAAAAGTGGTCAGGCTGTAGGAAAATCTATTATTATCTATCATACTTGAAACTTTGGCATTATTAGTAGGAGTCGGTATATGTAGCCCTGTCCCATTTGACATAAATGATTCTTGATTTCTTGGTACAGTGGACTCCGAAAAACTAGTCAATTGATCTGTTCCTGGTGTATTTGGATTTCTATGACTCAAAAATCCAGTGGTTTGTTTTGAATAAGGGTTTGCAGCATTTGCCCACATATTTTGTTGGTTTGAATTACTTCTTGCAGACTGAGGGTGAAATCTATCAGGACTCTGATTGAAGCTTGACATGGGCTGCTGATAATTCTGCTGCAGCTGCTGTAAATGTCCCGAAGTAGGATAAAGGTGAGCGTTTTTTTCCGGAGAGAAATTTTGAAAGGCATCAGAACGTGGTGATTTATACTGAGGAATAAAATCGCCATCCAGGTGTAGTGAAGTGGTGAGAGCTTGGCCATAGGGAAGCCGAGCGCGTGGGTCATAATCTAAATGAGGGTGAGGCTGCGTAAAACTTTGATTGGCTACTCAACCCAATTAAATCGTGTTAGATAAGAAAAGTTTTTAATTTACAGGTATCTAGCAGACTTTGAGGATTTCTTTCAGGAGATCTTGTGGTTCCAGGCCTTGGAGAACTACGACTACTGCCGTTACTTTTTCCTATGAATGGTAGATAGATGTTATTTTATGCACTCGTTCAATTTGAAACAATACTTCTTGAGGTTTTTTCCGGAGATCTTCTTGGTGAAGGCTTCTTCCCACTCGGATAATCAGGTTGGTTCTGAGGTTTTGGAAGACCTCCAAGTTCTTGAGGAAAAGTATCGGTAGTGACGTTAGTTGTAAGAGAGCTTGGTTTATAAGGATTCGGAGTTTGGGATCTATTTGCATAGAATTGGCTTGGTCCTCTCAGACCTGAAGCTGAGGCTGGATTCAAATTTGCTTGATTTCCTTTTGCTGAAGAAACAGTTGTAGGCTGACTGTAGCTTGGTTGAGTAAATTCTTGGCTCATAGAAGGTATTGATGCGTTCGCTGTCACCAAATAATGATCAAACATCTTGCTAAGGTTGTGAAACTGTTTGTTCCATTCATCGTCTTTCGACTCGACTGGTTGAGCGTTATCGTTATGTCCGCTTGCCATGATCAGTCTTTTGGACCAGGTTCGCTTTAAAATTGAGAATAATTTTTATTATTATACCTGCTCTATTTTTTCTCATATCTATCTATCTTTAATAAAGATCCTTCTCAAATCCTTCAACTCATCGTTTCGAACTTAGCTCAAATCAATAAACAACAAGCAATCTTTCGATGGCATATTTGCTGTATCTGATATACATTTCATTTTCGGGAAGTATTATTATAGTATTTCTACAATCATAAATCGCCTAGCATCAGATCCTATACATCGGACTGAGAAAAAAAAAGTTAATGGCCAAGAGCCATATTTACTAAAAATATCCAAACATAGGGATGTTTACCATAATAAATTTACATGCAATTAGCTATCCTGGTTGAGAGAGTCAGTTAATAACTGAAATCGTATTGGCTCTCGTCAATCATCAAGTCATACTTCTCAAACTCAAAATTATCCACAGGTTGCACTAGCTCAGCAGGTTCGAGTCGGAATATCTCTTCATCTAAAAAACGGATGAGCGGTTTCCTCTAATTAGTATTACCTTTCAAACTTGCTAAATTAAGTGGGAAGAAGTCAAAAAGAGAAGTAGCCTGTCTAATTTCCTCAGCCAAAACATCGGAATCTACGTTTCTTAGCTCCATCCCTATTTCTTCCTCTAGGAAGCTTATAGAATCATGTTCCTGTGCTAAATTTTGCAAGCAGCCCAAAATCTCGTCCTTTCTGAGCTCTAAGTAAGCCTCCTCATTTATTTTGTAAGGTTTCGAAAAGCATTCCTCAATTGGTTGAACCTCGCTTAGCCTTCTTGCTTGATTTCGTCGGTCATCGTTGAGTTTTTCGGTCTGTGTGATGTTGACTGGCTTGATTTGCTGTGATATAGCCCTGAACACCATGTCTAATTTGGGATTTGAGTATTCTGTTGCTAGGTACCATAATTTTTGGTTACCTTTTGCACCTTTTTGATCCTGCTGTGAGACACTTTTCTGCAAATAAATGTTTTCTTTCTCTGTCTCCAGCTCTATTTTATCAGAATTTCGTACTCTGAGATCATACTTGTGGTTGTTTGGTACTCCCAGCCCAATAAAAGGGTTCTATATACAGTGTCAATCATGATTATCATCATATTAATATCACGTTTTTCATCGGAGCGGACAGATCTTGCTGTGACTCTTTCAAACCCTGACTACGGAAGTTACTGTTCGAGAGATTTCCGAGAGTGATGCGAGGTTTATTGCTGTTTTGCATGTGTTCAGAGAGAAATCAATATTCAAATTTGACTCAAACAATTCCAATTTAAATTCATAAAAAGTAGCGGCTTTATTAATTTGGCTGCTTATAAATAATGAATTGTAATTTTTTCAATGTCATTTGGTCTTCTCAAACTTCAACTATTTGAGGGTATTTCTGAGTGTATTGTGGAAGGTAGAGCAAGCAGGAATTATATAAAAATATCGAGCAGAAACTAATTTAAAAAATTTGTCAGCTGTGGGATTTGAACCCACGCCCATCGCTGGACTGCGACCTGAACGCAGCGCCTTAGACCACTCGGCCAAACTGACTTAAGTAACCTAATGAGTATAACTGGAGTTAAATTATTCAACAAAAATAGCACTCAAACACATCTATACTCACGCTAGTCTCCCCTCTTAGAATATGTACTTGCTTCGTTAAAGGAACAGACTTTCGAAAAAGCTTGGAGAGATTTTATTGAGGTCAGGACTTCCCGCATAGTATCGCCGTTTTTCATCTCCTTTGAGAAGCGCAAGATACAAATATCCTCTCAAATAGAACTTGAGGAACAGATAAGGCTTAATTCCTTGGTCAAAAGAAGGATTGAACACCTCATCAATTTTGAGGAGCTCGGGAATGCATACCTCGAGTGCTAATGAGTCGGTCATTTCCTGAAGTATTGCGCCGATTTCGATGATTTCAGAGTTGAGAGACGAATATTCTTGGGTGCCTCGTCGAGCAATTTCGTCTTTAAACATCCTTATAGGGTCGCCTGAGCAAATTACTTTCACCCCTCCGAGCATTCGTCGCTCGTTTTTATAGTGACTAATTACCTTTTTAGGTTTTCCGAGAATCGCTTTTATAACAAGCACTCCACCCTGGGATAGATTTTTTTCTAAGGAAGGCAGAGTACTCGTTAAATACAAATCTTCTATCTTTTCGTCGAGGATTTTTCGCAGTTTTTCGATCTTCGGAGCATTCACTCGATACCTCCGCCTAGTTCTCTTCTCAATTGCACTCTGGCGGTTTTTAAACGCATACATTAGATATCCAGCGAGAAGATTTAACGATAAGGTTGCAAGCAAAGATTTCTTATCAACCACGGAGCTCATTAAAAGGGGGAACTTGATATTCATTCCGTATCGGGAGTAAGTGAAAGTGAGGCATATCGCATTTGAATTGAATTCAGTTGCGACTGTAAACGTAGAAATTGCAGAAATTCTGGCTTTAAAACCTCCATTAATATTTACAGAGACACTTTTATAGTCAGTTGACGCTGTTATCTCAGTAAAATAGCGTATCTTCGGAGTAAGTTCGACACTTATGTTAGGCATGATCTTTGCAGCAGTTTTTCGTACGTCAACAGTGGTTTCTGTTTGAATATTCCCTCTATAATTGTTGATATAATTCACCGTGACTCCGTTAGATTGGCTCATATAATATAGGGTCAGAGAACAATTCGCTGTTCTTGACAGTTCTTTGGAAATAATTCCCGCTATTTTATTCACTGATCGAGGACCTGCATTTACTTGTCCAGAGACAGAAAGTCCATTCTCATAATATTTAGTCAACGTAACAGTTGATTCTTTTTGATTGTCACCAATAGTTGTCAAGGCGCTTAGCTGCATTCTAAAGCGTTGACTCAATACCCTTTGAAATCGATATTTGAACCCAAAGGCTGTTTGGCGACTAGTCTCTCGTCCGCCATAAAGACACAGCATGTGACTCCCGTCGCGAATCTTCGGGAGACAGAACCAACTTGTGACTCCAAAGTTCATTATTTTTATACTTGTGTCCATAAGACTATCTGGTGGTCGTTCTAATTTTTCTCGGTATAATGTCGCGTATGTCAGCTCCCTAAAATCGAATCCAATAGATGTATTGCATTCTCTTTGGAAATTCATCTGTCTGTCTTCTTCTTCCTTAATGCTCTCAACGAAAGATATGTTTGCTTCAATTTTTTTGCATATGTCTTCGAGATTTTTAATTGCAAGCATGTATTCATTAGATTCCTCATCGACGCCTTTACTTTCCAGACCTTCTACGAGACTGAGGGCCTGAATGAATCGCTCGCCAAGATCATCGAATCTTGCGGATTTCTTATAGCATAGCTGAAGCCCTTGGGCTCCATAGCTGTCGAAGATATATCTCTTGAATGGATTAATTAGAATAATGTAGGCTAGCTCCAGTTTCTCATAGAACTTGGCGCTTTTTTCTTTGAGTTCTGGTGGCTGGGAATCGGGGTCAAAAGCTTGAGCCACTGAGATGAACTGTTCTTTGATCTGAGCAGAGGTCGCTTCTCTCGGGACATTTAGAATTTGGTAAGGGTTATAATCTTCTTCCAGGTTCATTTGCTTTAGTTTAACAATTCTTTACATTTGTGCAAACAAGGAGAGATTAAGTTCCTTATGGAAAAATTCTAATTCTTTTAATCAGCTTCCAGTTGTTTTATAACTGAATAATCAAGTATTACTGATAAATAAAATTGGATCATTTTACAAAGTTAGTCAGAAGCTTTGCGAGGAATATACATGCCATCACCGATCTATCTATTAAGAAATTGTTTGAAAGGATCAAATTACCACGTTTTAGATTCGAGAAAGTAATTTATCTAATAAAATTTTTTTCCTCTACGAATGAGTGGAGAAAATCAACTACTGGAATTAAGGAAGTAATTATATATCTATGGAATAATTATAGCTGTTGATATCGAACCCAACTGAAATTGAAGTATAACGAGTATTGAAAGAATAAAGGGGGTTCAACTCATAGCTGAGGTTAAAGACGGCTTCGGAAATCTTCATTCCTATTAAAATTTAAACGCTAGTGAGGTGCTTTGTTTCTTACTTTTTCTTGCAAAAAAGTTGTATTTGAAAAACGAACTCTATTCGGGTAATGCCTATAACAAAAATTTGTTTTAAAAAACATAACCTTGAAGGTATAGACGGAAATCATTTCAAGAACCTCCAAACCAATCACCTATCAGGAAATCTAATTGCTTCAATTTAACATTATACTGAAATTTATCAATATTTTCTTTGGTATTGTGTATCGTTGATGCATGTTGAAGATTCTTAGAACAAAGCGCCAAATTCTTGATTTTAATAAAATTACATCGAAATTAAATGGACATCACAACAGAATGTTTCGGATGTTGCCTGAGAGTGGGAGCAAAGAGAGCCTACGTATTGATCCTAGTTTTTGATTGCTTCATACTGGCCTGCACTTTAGGCGGCGGTATTTTTTTGATCGTTGCAGAAGTAATACAGCACAATCTGATTTATAAAGATTATTACATTTACGACAAAGTCCTCTTCTCGATTGGTGTAAGCATGACGTCTTTCTCCGGACTCCTTCTCCTTAACTTAATACCCACTTTTCGTTTCGTCTTACGTGGACTCTATCATAAAGTACTTTCAATTTATCACATCAACAGAACGGTATTCTACACTTACACTTTCACTGTGGGAGTGCTCGGTTTTGTTTGGGTGATGCTCATCAGATTCCTCGAGGTCCTCCAAGCAGAAATAACTTTGTCCCTAGAGGATGATGGCACTTTGGTGAACTTGTACATTGAAAAGTTTCTACCTTTTGTCATAATTTTTGGTTTTGCTGGTGGTATATCAGTACCCAGTCTCATCTGGTGCCATGTGCTCAAAAAATCAAATATTTATTTCCAAGCTGGATTATTCGATCCTGAAAAATATAAGAAAGGAACTAATGAATTTGACGTTAAGGCTGAGACTCATCTCCCTTCATTCAAGAAAAAAGTTGGACTCAATCAAGTAGTGCCTGAAGATCAAATGCTTGGAATTAATCCGACGTATTCTTCTCCTAAAGCAACAATCCAAAGTTTGGTTATTGAAGATTCTCACGCAAAAAGAAGAAGATTCCAAAAATTAGAATACAATGAAACGAACTTCAAACTGGATAATGACGAAGAAGAGAATGCCTAAATGCTACTAGTGAAAATTTTCATAATATGTATTTGAAAATTAAAATGTGTGAAGTTTATATATATATCTCTTTCCTATTCAATCATTATTTTTGACGAAAAGTCAACTAAGTTACAAAATTTTCTCAGATTCTGATCTTAAGGTGAACAAACTACAACTGTAATTGTAGCTTTTTCAACATAAAACTTTTGTGATTGAGTTAAATATCAAAGAAATAGTAACAAAAAGATACAAGCAGCAATTTGATAGATAAGTTGGCGAGCATTCATAAATTAGCGAATCACAACAACTAAGGGAAATTGAAAAGTAGATGATATAACGTTTATTTCTGTTGCATGGAAAAAATAAACTTTACGTAAATTTCGCTCTCGCGAAACCAACTGCATCGTTGTCTCGATCATAGACCGAGATAAATTTCGAGAGGAAGGTCTCACCAAGGATCCAAGCAGGGCCATGAGGTTCTGCTATCTCTAGCGGCACGATGCCAGGGACACATTTCTTCTGTCGTTCTGGAGTTTTCAAATTAACCACGTAGTCTTCAGGTGTTATTGTAAATTTCATCTCTCTGATCTTTGCTTTGTCTGATGGATCAACAAAACCGTTTTTTAGCACGAAACTAAACACACCATTAAATTGGAAATTGCGAAGAAACTTACGTAATGTCAGGTAGATTCTGAATATGGCAGCCGCTACTGCTGTCGCTCTCCTGTGGGAGGTAAGCTGATTTTAGAGACATTAGTTTAAATGAAGAAAACTAGCAATATTTACACATAAGATTTATGAAATCTTTGTTCGGGCTGGTGATCAGAGAGGTTCCACTGTCTGCAATGAGACGACAGCCGTTTTCACAGAGTCCTATATCCATGCCATCAACAAGAATTGCGCTGGCTTCAATCGTCCAATAGTACTGATCCACTACCGGAAAATACATAATTTCTCCATCAATCAGCGATTTATCGATCCCTCCAATCATTAGATGCGATTTCTGACGAGCCTCATCTCTGCGGTCAAAATAGAAACTAAACATATTTTTCTTGAGCTTTTTCTGTTCAATGATGTTGTCAAAGAGCGGATTTAGGCTATAAGCTGACATTTTCGGAAATGCAAGGCCAACAATTCCATCAAGTTTTGTCTGAATTCAGTCATGTTAGCCTTTGAAAAAGATTTTTGAAATTGTTTACCGACATAAAAGAGGCTCCATACTCTTCTCGAATCATCGCAAATGGCTGCTTTTCTATCTTAATATCTCCAAGCCATACGTTATCTGCGTTGATCTCTCCAACCAATGACCCAGAACCGAATTGCACTTCAAGAGGTTTTCCTAGTTTCTCAAATGTATTCGATTTGGTAGCATCATATTGCTTATTCTCCACGCAATGTGGGAAAGAGCACAACTTAGAGTTGATCCACATATTTGCACTTCCTAGTGATTATAAATATCCATTTAGCGACCCAAATGACCTCGACTAATACCTGTATCAAAGATTACTTCAAATTCTTCCGCTGAATTTCCGATAGAAATGATTCCTGTGTATTGAGTGTTTTGGTAGCGGCTTAGTTTAATCTTGCTGATTGAAGAATTTAATTCTCCAACTTCTTCGGTTCTGATTAGTTCTGAATCAATGTATGATGTTGTATCATAGGAGTCCTGCGCGCGAATCGGGCCTCTTTGCCAAAGCGAGACTAGTTGCTGGAATTCATTCATCTCGTGAAGGTCGATGACACGCTTTTTTAGGGGTATTTTGAAGAATTCGACTGAGCTCGAGTGTGATAATGAAGATAAACTTTCACGGTAATGACGTAAATGTGCAGCAAAAGCAGAATGTAGCCCAGAAAATGTAAGGATGATGAGAATTGCTTGTATTATTGCTTGCATGAAACTTAAGAAAAGCGATGGTGTGTATGCGGTTGTGCGAACCAAAAAAAAAAAGAGCCGGATAGTATAAATAAAAAACGAAACTCTGTATATGACTCAAGGAAAAACGGCGAACTCAAAAATAAGAAATTATCGTTGCTATTAAATAACAATAATAGCAACTGTAGTCGTTCAATAATGTTAGCTGCTTAACGTAAGAAAGGTAATGCGAAATCTTGCAAAGGACCCTGGAGGATATTTATTGGAAGAGATAGTTGAAAGAATAACGAAATACATGATGATAAATTGGAAAGTTCTGCATTTTATTTTAAGAGTAGGAACTTCGAAAACCCGTTTTTGTAAATTAATCAACTTGATGAGCGAGTTTTCGGAGTTCTTAAAGATTCTTTTTTTTTTTTCTTCTCTCTCTCTTATCTCTCTCACTCTATTGCAAGAAGCTATTGATCATGCCAAGATAGAACTCATTTCTTGTTCTAAAACTCCTAAAGAAAAAAAAATGCCGCAACCAATCTAAAAGTTCTACAAAAATATCAGCTATAATTAAGTCGTGATCCAAAGCAGATTAAAATTCTCAGCTCCTTCTTATGGATGCATTTAGAATAAGATTCGCTGTCTGAAAGAATCAAATCAATGAAAATGAATATCCGAGTAAAAAAATATCAATGCGAGGTTATATAGATGACCATCTCGATCAGAGTTCACGGATTGTTATAACATCAGCCTTTCAATCAGACTGCACAGCCTTACAACTTGCCTAGTTTTTTTGATAAGGTCGATTGCTAACATCAACTGATATTAATGAAATTTGGAATGTAAATTTAATTAAGTGAATTTTTTCAAAGGCATAACGAATCTAACAATAAAATCAAATTTAAATTTGGTAAATAAGACTTACAGAAGGAAGATATTATGGACAGCCCTGACAATTATTCTTTCTCTCTCCCCTCGAAAAAGATCAGAGATGATAACGACGAAGAGGAATTAACTTTTCAACAAAAAAGACACCGCAAACGCCGTGCTATGAAAATCACAGACGAGGAAGCTCAATGGAACGTGGTCAAAGATTATGAAGAAGATGATCTGATGGAAATTGACTACAATAAGCTTCCTGATAATGAAAACGACGCTCGAGACTCGTTCCCAACTCAGCAAGGTTATCAACGCAGGCTCTTGAAGGAGAGAAAGAAGAGAACTGAACAACTTGAAACGTTGAAAGCTTTAAAGATAGCTTCTGAGAAAGCTTTAAAACAAAGTCATGGATACCTTAATACACTTTGTGTCCCAATTACAGAAAATTACATTCGGCCTCCACAATTGGAAGAGCTAAGTGCTTCATATGAAGATGAGCTAAGTGCTTCATACGAAGATGAGCTCAGCGATTCTAAGGAGTGTGAGATCAGCTACTCAAAAAATGCTCCTTGTAGTGACTTGGAAGCAGACCAGTACGACGAGGTCGAGGAAGATACAATAAAACTTCAGGATGTCACGGCTATCTTCAATAACACCAAATTCGCGGATGAACCAGAACCGGAGACAGAATTTTACTTCGGGTCAGAGAAAAAAGAGAAGTTTTGTGGCGTAAAGGACTCTGAAACGAAACCCAAGCCATCTGCGCAGAGTGTCACTAAATACACCGAACCAGAAACAGAACTCTACTTTATGTCAGACCGAAAGCAAAAATTGAGCGTTCCAAAGGGCTCGGAGTCCAAAAACAAAATCACTTCATCGATAAATAGCAATACGAAATTTTCAGCTCCAAAAGCTGAGAGGTCGTTTGGGGGAAATCAATACGAAGGGCTAAGTTTCTCAAAGGAATCTAAGGTTGAACGTGAAAATAGGCCTGTTCCGTCTGTTCCTCCAAAGAGACCAGTCACAGCGTTCTTCATGTTTAAGAATGAGAAAATTGAAGAATTCAAAAGAAAATTTCCTGATGCTAAAGCGAGTGAAATCACTGCAAAACTATCGGAGGCGTGGAAAAATTTAGAGAGTTACCAGAGAGAAGAGTATGAATCAAGGTATGCAGAGCTCATGGCTGCTTATAGACTTGACTTGAGAGACTATGAGGCTGTTTATGGCAAGGCTCCGAAAAAAACCAGAAACACTCAGGATGAAAATAAGAAAGAGAAAAATAAAAAAGCATTCACAGCTAAGGTCATTCTTCCTCCTTCTGATGCTTCAGACGACGAAGAAGGGTTCAAGAGTGATGGAAAAATTTCAGGAAAGAAAAGTATGACAAGCATTAATCTGAGTTCGCCTCTGAAGGAGAGGAATTAAACGAAGACATTCAGAATTTTCTCCACAGGAGTAATTCTAATGCTGAACTTAGATGCAATCAAATGAAAATTTCTGTAAATCATGAAGTGTATGTATTTATTCCTCTTTAAATTACTGTAAATACTGTGAACAAGTGAAGGTTACAGGCTTTTGTTGGAACTCTTAAATCAAGCGAGCTGAATATTACTCTGTATCTGTTGTAAAATTCTTTCCAAAAAGATCACATCTATCATTTGTGCTCGTTTGAGTCACTCCTTACCACCATTAGCTTATTATTGAGCCATTAATTTCAAATGCTTTAATGTTATCCTTTTATCACTTTAATATATTTGAAACTGTGCTTACGATAGTGTAGATATTTCATTAAAAAATTAAAAAGTCGGAAAAACTCAATGGACGACACGAAACCTATTGTCAAAGCAACAGATATGACTGATGAGATGCAAGAAAAAGTTATCGATTTGGCTTGTCAGTTGATAGACAGATCGGGAGGAAATGAGAAAGATGTCTCAACGAATCTTAAAATCAATCTCGACAGAAATTTTAATCCGACGTGGCATGTCGTCGTTGGGAAAAACTTTGGAGCAAGCGTCGGATTCGAAAAATCGACTTATCTATATTTTTACACCGGACCTTACGCTGTGCTTGTTTGGAAGATAGGATAAGCAATTCGATTGTGGTTTTACTCTACATAATCGATACATGCATAATTTTCATGATAAATACGATGGAATTTGTGCTTTAAATACATTTTTCTGTGAAGATCCCACCTATGCACAAAATTCGATGTTGAATTGTGATTCTGCTCTCAAATGTTTTCAGAATAAATGCAACAGTTGGGGTGTTAAGGAAGGACCTCATGAATTTGAAATAATAATCGAGTGAGAAACAACAACTAGCAATCCTAAGACGCTCTTTCTGCTCTTTTATTACTGGCTTCAAAAAATATAATCAAATTAGTGCTTCAAAAGATGGAGAGCTAAAGAGCCTTCGAGGAACCCAGAAAAATTGTACTTTTGTTGATTCTTATCATAATTCGGATAGTGTCATGCTGAGAGATAAAAATTTCAGAAGCAATTTAATGAGTAGTTGCTAAAGGCGAAAATTACAACCAAAAGGGAACAACCACTTCTGATATTAATGATATTACGTGCAAAAAAGGGCTTCGTTCTCAGACATACAAGAATATGCCGGAAACGTTTAGCTCTGATTATAGCAAACAAAAACGACCTTATGAGCAAACTGTTATAAATCATCATTAAAGTTAGCAAAAGTCAAACCCAAATCCAAAAAACATGATATATAAAAAAAAAACCTTCTAATTTTCCTCAACTTCGTCGTCTATTTCGATCCATCTTATGCATTTTCCATCTTCCCACTCACCAGCTCTTTCAGGATCTGTTGGACTAGAAAAAATCCCTCTCCCATGCTGCTTACCGTTTTGCCAGTTTCCGCGATAAATTCTCCCATCCGCCCATTGAAAGACCCCATATCCATGCTTTTTGTCGCATAAATACTGCCCTTCATACCTCCTCCCGTCAGGCCAAGTAAAGACGCCAAATCCATGCATTTTATTTGCAATCCAATCTCCTTCATAAATTCGTCCATCTGCCCATTGGTAGATCCCTCGGCCTTGTATGTTATTGTTGTGAAATTCACCCTGATATTGTGACCCATCTGCCCAGTAAAAATGGCCAATGCCTTGTTTCTGACCGTTTACATATTGGCCCTCATAGCATGAACTGTCAGGCCAAATTTCTCTTCCGAATCCATGTTGTTTATCTGCAAACCAATCCCCATCATAAACAGCCCCATCGAAGTGAGCATATCTGCCTTTCCCATGCGCCTTATCATTTAACCAAAACCCTTCATAGACATCTCCGTCAGCATGTATTAAGCGTCCATGACCATTCGCCATATTATTTCTCCAATATCCTTCGTACATAGAGCCGTCTGGCCATATTTGCTTTCCTCGCCCATGTCGCATCCCATGTTTCCACTGACCGAAATAGATGGCTCTATGTACGAAGGATATTGGA
>ENA-UOTZ01000781-UOTZ01000781.1-compost-metagenome-genome-assembly--contig:-NODE-781-length-25622-cov-24.925817_pt1 | contig 25622 bp, 12 predicted proteins | sample MGYA00238144_ERZ746983 | MGnify/ENA primary metagenome ERZ746983 (study PRJEB28759, sample SAMN06268863) | compost metagenome | isolation source: single cell | place: USA: California, Emeryville, Joint... | reverse complement strand
GATTACTCCTCACTCCTTTAGTGCTAGAAATTCCTTGCTCTGTTTGATGGCCCTGCACTTTCTGATGATCAAATAAATTCACATCTTCAACCACATTACGTGCGCTAACTTTGAAATTTGTTTCAGGAGGCAGCAACGACTTGGACGCATTAATGTATTTATCTAAGAGACCATCCAGCTCCTTAAGCTGCTCATCCCAACGCTTCACTGGACCTTTAATCTCGCGGGACTTCGTATTTTGATCGGCCATTTTTCTAATCCGTTAGCTATTTTAAAAGTTTCGATAATTTTTATTTTCGTAGAACCTCCACAATTTTTTTTTTATCTCTCAAAGACACACCTTCTCCAATTTAACAGAAACCCCACAAAAAGAATATCTTGTTGGTATTGAAATTCGCTAATCAGATACGTTCTGCTCGATAAATTTGTTGAACATAGTTTTGAAAATGCATAAACTCTATTAAAAAATGAATTTAACGTTTTGAGTTAGTAAGTAGTGTAATAAATGGAACACTGCTCTATCATTATTTTAAAGATTTCTGCGTCTTCACTCTAAACGCACTTCTCGTGAGAGACATGAGTCCTAGATTCTCTAGCGATGGTATCTTCCCTAGCGACTCTTTCTCTCTTCGAATTATCTCCCCGATTTCATGGTCAAGTTCGTCTATTCGCTCATTCTCATCTTTAATGGACCCAACCTCAACCAATTTTTTCTGCACTGCAGCTAGCTTTTGTTGGAGCGACTTAGCATCCGCAGGCATTAAATCAGCTTTTTCTTTCGTTTGCATGTTGAAATAGTATTGGTTGCCACTTTCATGTCGGAATTTTAGCCAGCTATGACTCCAGACATATTTCCGAAGATTCGCTTCGGTTAGAGAGCTCACAACCTTCTGTCGACGAGGGATATAGTTTTCAATTACGATCTTGAAGTATCGGTCAGCCGGATGCGACCCTTCTTTAAGATGGCAAAGCTTTTCCTTGACCACCTTATCCTGAGTGGAAACCGCTTCCATTTTCTTCTCAAAATCTGAAGGTAGTTTTACAGCAAGCACGAGATAGGGAATCCAGGCGAGATCTGAGCTTTCATTCGTGACTTTGATTCCAAGTCGAGAAGCCATCAGCATCAGACTATAGGTATGAATAGTTTTGGGAGGTGGGATTTTGTTTGCGACTTCATGGTAAATTAGTTTTTTTGGGTCTCCGAGGATGGCTTGATAGTGTAGATAATATTTCTTTTCTTTTTCTTTGGGAAACACAAATTATTAGAAATGAAAAAAAAAGAGAAAAAAGATTGTTAATTACCAGCGAGATCAGCAAAGGCAGCTGGCAGGCCAATATTTGTGATGTTCACTGAAGTTTGAGGCTTTACAAGTTTTTGGCTGAAAGCAGAAGGTGAGAGCATCGGGTGTTTATTTCGTTTTTTGGACCCAAAATCTAGTGTATCGGGATAATCAAGAGGTCTTATCTTTCTATCTGAAAAGGCTTCCGGAGACATTGCTTGGCTCTGGGCTGTAAGGGGCTTCTACAAAATGTTATAAGAATATTATTTGAAAGGTCGCAGTTACCAAGCGATTTAATGGCGATTTTTGTAAATCAAGTATCGGTGTCGGAGCATCGAACTGAATATTTAGCTGCTGAGTTGGGCTCTGAGGTTTGTCTGGTTCAGTCTTATTTAGTGTTAGCTTTGGTAGTAAAGATTTCTTGGCAGCTATAGTTAGTGAATTTTGCTGCTGGTGTTGTTGTTGCTGGTGCTGCTGCTCAGAAGACACACTTTCAATAGATTTTTCTGTTTTTTCCAAAACATTTGTTGAAAATTCTTGGGTTTTGAAAAAATGCTGCGTAGACTGGGTTGGAATTGAGCCTTTTCTTTTACTAAAGACCGTTGTCGTTTCTGTTTTGGTCCTTTTAACTGAAAACGAGGTATCTCTTTTAGGAGGACTATGGATTGGCTTCGCGATCAATAGAGGGCTTTTTCCACCAAAAATCCCGACGTCTTCATCGCTACTGCTTGAATCAATTTGAGGTTTACTTGGTTTTTGAACAGGCATTTGCAATCTTTCAATAGCAGGTTGTTGCTCTTCAAGTTCCTTCACGAATGTATTTGTGTAGATATTGTTGAAGAAATCTTGGTTCTTGAGTAACTTCTTGCGAAGCATTCTAATGAGTGTTTTATTATTCTTCATAAAGCGGCGCCTGAAATTAGGATCGTCCAGATCGATCGTGTTAGGTTCAGATAGTTGAGCGTACTGCTTTGAAAGAAAGTCTACTATGATTTCGTCTAGTTGCTTGATAAATATCCTTGACTTCATATGTTGAACAAATTCTTTATTTTGCTTTTGGCCAGAAGGCTGCCATTCAGTAAAGAAAAACCCTGGTTTGGAAGCAGATGGTTTAGTTTCAGGATCAGATGCCGTAGCGTCAGGGTACTGTCCAGGGGAGCGATGTTTCCTTTTTGGAGCTATTCTTGCTTTGAACTTGTTCATTTCAGCATTCATGGGCGCAAATTCGTCTGTGGCTAGTCCCATTCGTATCGTTGACGCGTTTGTGAATTTTCTTTCAGCTTTTTGTGATCTTGAGCGCCTCGTTGAGGGAGAAAGAGATTTTGTCTGCAAATAATCCTCTGTTTTCTAGTTTATAACGGAAAAATTCAAAATGAATCTGCCGAAATGATTTACTAAATCCTCTGGGCGCTCGGCTACTGCTGTGCTTCTGAAGATCCCAATAGAACGAGGGATATTCTAATAACATTAAATTAATTTTTTGGAAGGGGAGACATAATTACTGCTTGAGGTCTGAGGTTCAGGGTTCTTTTCTTTCGGAGACTATTCGAGCGTTGAAAGTCAAGATCTTCTACTCTTTCTCCTTCTTCTTCGTCGTCTTGAAGCTCTTCTCTCATAATTTTCTCTAATATTCAGTTAATCTCGAGCAATACTACATGTATCCTTACGATGCAACTCATTCAAATTAATCATCCTCACTCCACTTTCTGTCTTTTGAATTACAGTATTTTGTACTAGGTTGTCCAAATCATCTTCCTCCTCCGAGCTCTCCACATCATGATCCTCATCCTCTCTAACAACCGCATTATTCTCGACTGCATGCTGAGATCCTCTTGGACTTAAATACGTCAAGCTATTTCCTTTAGGTGTTCCATATTTGCTCGGAGGTGGCTTGTTTAACACAAAAGCTTGATCCACATTCGCGTTTGAAGGTATTTTGCTCTGAGCCATAGGCTTAATCGAGCTTGGACTCGATCGCTCAGTTGCGTCTATAGATGACTGCTTTCTTCCTAGCTGCCTGGTTATCTTGTCTCTAATCTCTTTCGCCACATCCTCGTCAACGTAGTCCCAAGGCACTTCCTGCACGATTCTCCGTGTAATTTTCTTCATTCGCTTCGTTGGAACTCCGGCGCGATCAATCTCCTCGACCTCAACATAAACTTCCACTTCTTTGTAAATCTTTTTTGTTTTTTTCTTTTTTTCATTGGCGCCACCCTCTTCATCGTCTGTCACCTCCACTTCCTCTTCTACTTCCTTTTCGACCACGGTCTCCCTTCCGAACCTATCCTTTTGAACCATCTTGATTTTTCTTTTGACTTGAACTTTTTTCTTCTTTCTCTCTTTTTTCTTCAATACAGGAACCTTCCTTCGCACCTTTTTCTTCACGAGTTCGTATTTTCCGTTCGGTTGCATAACTTCTTCATATTCGCTAACTTCACGACTCTCTAAGACTATATCGTCTTCTCTGATAATATCGTTCGCTTCTTGAGCAAAAATTTTAGGTTTTTGCACAGATTGCGAATTTTCTTTGATATCTCTCGCCATGAAAGTTTTCCCTTTCATAGTTTGTTTTCTCTTTTCGCTCTTTCTGTTAGTTAGTTTGATACTCGAAGAACTTGAGTCATTATCATCGTAGGGCTCGTCACTTCCAACTCGTGCTCTGTTTCCATCACTCGGATTCACGTCATCTTTCTCAATTCCACGCGCTTGGTCATCTTGATTATTTTGCGCTCTTCTCGGCCGATAAGACTTTATCGAATTGAGATTGAGACCGCCTCCTGATGTCTTTGTTTGCTGTTGCTGTTGCTGTTGTCGAGACCGATCTTGCTTAGTAGTACTGTCTTTATCTAAATCTTGTTTAGATACAGCATGATTGCTTCTGATTTCCTTCGATTGGCCCTTCGGATTAGTCGCCTCTGCAATTGACTCTGGCTTTGTTAGGGTGTTTCTGCTCCTGGATGTAGTTTTATTAAGGTTGAGAATGTTTCCTTTATTATCGGTCATTGGATTCAAAATTGTATTCCTATGCTCTCTGCCTCCGTAGTTCGTTGGTTGCTTTGGATTAGCCTGTGATGTAGTTGTCGTCGGATGAGACAATAAAGTTTCAACGCTTCCTCGATGCTCCTTTTGATTCTTCGGCAACAATTTACCCACAGCGCCCAGTTTTTTTGTATTAGGCTTATTTTTCGTTCGACCTGTTTTCACTTTTTTCTCCAATCCTTCGACAACCTCGCCGCCATCGTCCTCGTCGCTGTCCTCTTCCTCATGATCTCCTATATCCTCTCCATACTTTTTATCCCAATCGAAAAGCAAATTCAAAAAGGCCTTTTTCTTAATATCACTCGCAACGACAATATTTTTATCTTTATAGCCATCGGCAAGCGAAATGAGTTTCTGGGGATCGTTAATATTCAACCGTCTATCTTTGGCTGAGTCAGTTGTCAAATCAGAGCTTGTATCGGAGTCTTTATCATCGCGGTTAGGGTATTTTCGTTTGTCTTTTCGAGTAAATTTGATTTTGTTCAACAGATTTTGTCCCTTTCCGAAACTTAACTCACCGACGCCAAACTCCAAATTAAAAGGACAATAGAAAAGGATTTCGAATAAGTCCTGTTTGTTGTTTATCTCAGAACCGATCAGCTTTGTGAGCTTCTGGAGACTGTAAACTTTCTTGTTCTCGATCTGGAGATTATTCAGAAGAAAAAAATAGTCATTAGAAAATCTAGCGGCCTTTTAAAGAGTATTTTACCAGAGAGTTTTGAGTGTTTTCAATAGCTTCTCGGTTTTGGAAGAAATATTCAACAAAATTTTTTGCTTCTTGCATCAGGATCTTCATCGCCATTTCCTCAGTGAGTTTAGTAAAGATCATTTTGATGAGGGAGTGCTCTTTTTTCTGTTTTGCTAGAACATTGTTTTTATATTTCTCCTTGAAGTCAAAGATCGCTTTTTTGAGTTCTCGTATATGCGGGTAGTCTTTCACGGCTTTCTTCTGTTCATGATTAATCCAAAAGCACTCGCCGTCTCCAATGTAACGAAAAGTCCATTTTTCGTCCTTTTCGCGAGCTCTGACAAACTCCTCAATGACCACTGCAACAAAAGCAATGAAATGAGGCCTAAGTAAGGGGAGAACTTACTCAATAGATGCACTTCTTCATTAATGTCGACTCCTGCTTGATTAGCGAGCTCTATAATATGAGCGTCTCTAAAATCTAAATTTATGAAGAAATTATTATGGAACTCGCATTCAAGAGAGAGAGTTACTGGGATTGAGCTCTTTCTTTCTGCGAGCAATTTCAGCATGGGTACCTCCGTTTTCAGAAGGGACAGCAAAATATGCAGCCCAAGGTCGCGCTTTGCCTCCTTTACTGTCCTCTTTGAGCATTAATCCAAAATCTACTTCATAGGCCCTTTTAAGCTGATCTTGGAGTCTAATTTTGGAAGAAACGGCAAGATATTCCTCCTTATTATCTTTAAATTTCGATCTGAGAAATTGAATAATCTCCTTGATCCACAGAAAGCAAGGATGCACGGTCAGCCTCGTGTTTGTTTGTAAATCAGCAAAAACTACATTCAGCGTTGTCTGGTCGAAAGTCTTTTTCCAAAACTCCGGTAGAGGCATCGCTACGTACACACGCAATGTCCAGAAAAGATAATGCTCATGATCTCTGATTTCAAAAAGTTTCGCGGCATTTAGCATTTCTGAAGGATCAGCCTTTAGACCATAGATTAAACAAAGCGACAGTGTAAATCTACTTACTTCAAGGTATGCCATGGTGCTTTCAATGGCGGGTGGCGGTGATACTATTTTTTCTCCATACAGCTCTCTGTAGTAGTGAAGAAAATCCTGAAGCACAGCCTCTCCTAAGTCCAGGTTATCTACCTCTTTCTCTTGCGCTAATCTATCTTTCTTCGCGATCGTGAGCATCTCCTTGATTTTATCATAGCGATCTTTCGATTTTCCTTCTTCTAAAAGTGCCATGCTTTCAGTGGTTCCTTGCTTCAGTGATTTATCAGTCGCAACATTGCCTGTTGATTCGAAATTATTACAATATAATAGCAAATTCATAGCGCTGGTACCTTTCAGAATCTGTTGTGATAAGGTTGATCCCAGAACAATGGCTTGTCCTTTTGCATTTCCCTTTTTAGTGGCTTTGGGTTCTTTCTTCTGAGCTGCAGGAACTGAACCAATGCGGGTTTTGTATTGTTTGAGAAAATTATCCACGTTGTTGCTGCCAACTTCTTCAGTGCTATCCAAAATTTTTTTAGCCAACGACATTCGTTACATTTACTTTAGAACGTCGACAAATATCGTTCGAAATTTGCTCAGCAAAGGGTGATGAGTCAAAGTACTTCCATCTATCTCATTTATGTAGAGATATTTGCCATCAGGTTGCTCTTCTCGAAGCCATTCAGGTGGAAGCTCAATTTCCATAAGCTACATGGATTTAATTTGTTTGTTGCTGCAAAAAGGCTGTGTAATACCTGGTCGAGGAACCAACCATATTTATGCTTTTCAGTTTCATAGTCCATTCCAATCTGTGCTGCTAAGTCTGCCTTTTCCTAAGGGTTCATAATGGAGACTGCATGAAGCGAACATGTGTTATTATTATTACTCTTTCATATTTGGACATGAGACCATCTTCTATTCTTGACATTGCTGGAGTGTTGACTTCGCTGGGAACGCCACTATTATTTCGAGTGTGCGTCATTGGAGTCCTCACTCGGTCAGGTTTAGTTCTCGGCGATTTATTCATCCTTTGAGAAGTCCAATCGTCAAATTATATATTTTATTGACACGGAATTATTTGCAGAACAATTTCTGATAGCAATGAGAATTTTTTGTTGGAAATACCCCTGAAAAAGCTCAATAGAGCATGTTTTGTAGTATATTTCTGTATTTTTAGTTAATATGGTGTATGAAGCTCCAGATTCCACATTAAAATCCATACCAATTATTTTAAACACTTTTTATGACCTAATTTTGACATCACACTAACTTACTGACTTGAGATAAATTAATTCAGAATGGCATCAGGAGGAATGGCGAATGAATAGAAATCATAATTCTTATCATGGGTTTGTTCTACAATTAAGAACGATCCAATCGCTGCACCAGAAAAAAAAAATAGTTGATCGAAAGGAAATATATTAGGGGAACATACTTTTTTGCACCATCTAGTTCGATTGAGAACAAAACCAGAATAACACTTTTTCCTCTTCACTCTCAAAATCCTATGACGTTTTGGAGTAAACTCCTCATTGGATAGGAAATTACACTTAGAAGCTAGATATATAAAACGAGAATTAATTGGATTTCTGAAATAATATTTGGTATTCTCTTTCCTGAGGGGTTTGAACCAATTTTTATTAGGGTGTTTAATGTGTTATAAATCTCACTCATGCTCCAATTTAATCTCGCACACCAGTTTTAGGATTATCTCCTCTTTAATAGAATAAAATTAAATAATCGCACAACTGCCCTATAAAGATGGAGGAACTTTATGGGTTACTCAACGATCGGTTAATTTCTCTTAGAGAAATGAACGAGAAATTCAAGGAAGCCATAAGTCTCGCGGAAAACAACTTTATCCACTCATCTGGAGAAATCGAAATTCAAAAACTATCAGAATATCTACATCAACTCAAAAAAGCAGAAAAAATGAGGGTGATTAAAGAAAATAACTACCTGGAAGTCATCTACTGTCTCAAAGCTTACCATGAAGAACAGCTAATGTATACTAACTCAATTCCTCTAGTCATTTCCTAACCTTATGGTTGTAAAGACGATTTCAGAGAAATTCATATCGAACTATGCAAATCATTGAGCCTCTATTCGAGTGTGCCAAGTACCAAGAAATCGGGAGCATCAAAGATATTGCAAAACTCTACCTAAAATTTTTCCATCATACAGGGTTAAGCAACAAAATGGCAGAACTGAAAAAAATTTACTCTCTAAACAAACTATTAACGGTAATCCCTTTGATTTTCATCACTAAAATGATGGTGTGTAGTACCCAATTGTCTCTGTCCTCACGAAATGGCTTCTGGAGATCGTGAGGAAATTTTATCAAGACACAATGAGAGACAAATCAGCAGAATTTCTGGAAAAACTAAAGAAATGCGAATCTCTTCCAGCACATGCGAGAAAGAAATTCGCGGATTTACAACAGATAGAAACACAGCAGGACGCTTATATTCGAAGGCCGTCGTCTGTGGCGTCAAATAGAACCAAATTTGGAGAATTTTTTCCCTCTGAGAACAGCGGTTATCAAAAAATTCCCCAAAGGCCAGGGGCTCGGACCTCTTCCTTACAGAAGAATTACCGGATTCAAAACAAACCTGCTGTAGATTCTGAACTGGAGACAGCACATAATAACCCATCGCAGGAACGTATTAAAAATGAAAATTTGAGCTTCCCAACTGATTACCATGAGTTTGCTCACGGGCGCGCATCAACAACTCCAAACACTCCTTTTGATACTCTAATACGTGATATTACAGTGAACTTATTAACGAACCCAAACTTGAATCAACAAAGATGCCTCACAACAACTCCTTCCGAGCTAACAGAGTCAAATGATACGAAACCTTACCTTTCTCAGCATGCACCATTCAAACAACAACGAAGACGCCCGCCGCTGATTGTGCAAGTGCCTGTAATTCAGAGACCGCAAACCAATGTCTATGATGCAATTGAAGATCTAGAGTATAACGGAATCATGGGTAGTGTGGACACTCCCGCTGTCAGACCTCAAACAGGACGGAGAGATGCGAGTGCTACTACTCATATTGACCTCGAAAGGAAGAGAGATTTCGTTTATGCTATTTACAAACATCTGCTCATGAGGAATTCTGAAATTGAAAAATCCATATTAAATTACAAAACCTACTCGCAATCTAAAAACAAAATCACCTACGACCCACTTAAGCTGCCAAAAAAAGGAGAGCTTTACCTTGAAAAGCTTGTGGCGGAAGATTTGATGAAAAATATCTCTCACTTATTTCAAATGGCCTTGAATGAGCCTCCTTCTGGCTCGGATCAAAAACGAATGAGCTCGACCAATGGTTTCTCAAAGTCACCCACGGTGGGAAAATTAAACAGAAATGAGAGGAATATTCAGACTCCTTCGTACAGCACAAAAGCTCGGACGGCTATCCGGACTGAAGCAGAAGAGGGTCATGAATCACAGGCCGTCAAAGGGGATCAAGAAACACAGAAAAATAGCCAAGTTTCATTTTATACTTTTTCAACTGATGCTTTCTTCTCAAATCCTCTGCCGAAGAAGATTTTAAAAGATGATGGAAACCGAGTCCAGGTCACAACCAAACGTTATAAGCCAAGCCTGAAAACAGAGGCAACGTCTTCAAATTTATCAACTGATTATCAATTACTGGGGGTGATTTGCAAGACAGAAACCCACAATCTCACGGTAAAAAAACACAAAAAGATGCTCAGTGAAAGGCTCAACAACCATAGAGTGCTAAAGAAGTCCTCAGAGAGCTCAGAAAGAGAAAATTTATCTGTAAATTTGCCGAATGGGCCTGAATGGGACCATTTAGCCCAAGTTGAACGGATTCATGCTGCATTCAATAGAAAAAATGCTCAGTTTAAAAAGAGACCTGTTTCTTCTATTCAGAACCGCTTTACCACTCCGTCTTATTACAGCAATAACCACCATATTCTTGTGAGAGATTTAACTCCTCTTCCTGTTGATTTTCAGCAAAAAAAAGTGGAGGTTTCCTAATGTAGTACTAAATAGTGAGTAACAAAAGAATTTTTATTGAATTTTTCCTGTGGATGAATGCTTTTCTATCAAAGATTATTTTCATATACATTGCGTGTAAAAAAGAATCGTAAAACACTGTTTGTGTGCTTTATACCAAAGAAAGTATATCTATGATTTATAAAAAAATTTAACAAAACAGTGCACTTTATTTCATCCCACAGGATTTACAAAACTTTGCAAAGTAAACGTCATTTGCTCGTTGCGGGTATAACTGCTATAATCTTATTATTGCTTTACTGTATAACTTTATTTTTATAAGAGAAGAGATTATATTAGGAGAGTAGGTGGTTTGAAAGACTGTATAAAAGTTTACAAGCAGCCAACAAAAATCTATTATGTATTTATTGGTAAATAATAAAGCAGTTGCGAATACAATTTACACAATTGAAACGAATGAATGAATCTTAATACATCGATTAGCCTCTATTACTTCGCGCATTCAGCTTATGTAAGAAAGGCAAAATCGAGCAGCAGTTTTCAAGCCCATCGGTATTTTTCATAGGCTTTTCCGGGAGATTTTGAATAGGTCTGAGAGGTCGGCGCTTCTTATGGAAATAAATCTGTTGCGTTTGGTTAAGAAGCTCCAAGACCGCTTCCTTATTTGAGCTCTTCTGAGCGAGGTCAAAGCAGGTTTTGTTCTTCATTGAAGTCAGGGATTTGCTTGCACCGTGCTGCAACAAAAAGCGGATTACATCGGCATTAGCTTCTTTTTCCCTTTCGCTCATTTCTTGTTTAATGCTGCAATATTGCATCAGCATCGTCAATCCTTTATTTTTATCAACAATCCAATTGATATCAGCTCCACTATCGAGCAGCAAAGAGGCCATCTTGAAGCAAATTATCTTATTTTCCAGCGTATTTGTTTCTTCGTTCAATCGATTGAAACAAAGAGACAGAGGAGTCTGGTTAAGAGCTGTAGGTTTATTGACTTCAGGTTCGTTCTCAAGCAAAAGGCTGACCACTTCGAAATTCCCTGCTAAACAGGCAACGGCAAGCGGAGTAAACCTAGTTTCATCAGATTCGAGATCAATATCAAGTAAAGGGTTTTGAAGCAGGATCTTTATGACATCTGCGCTTCCTAGGAAGGAGGCGAGTATCAAAGGACTGATCTTTGAGTCGATGTCGACTTCTGGGAAGTCTATCAGAAAGTTCAGATTTCTTTGGTGAAGTTTCATCTTGCGAAGCTGATCCAGATCTCTCTCAAGGATTAAGTTCATGATTTTTGTCTGAAATTCCACAGCGGTGGAGCTTCCTTCATCTGTATTGGAGTTTTCGGTTGAGTTCTTGGGATCGGATTTGTTGTTGCTTTTGTCTGCCAACATAGAAGAAAGGTGTTGAGGTGTGATTTCGAATTATGAAAAGCGTTAGTTTGCTTATTAGAAGCAATCGTAAATTATTGTTAGTTCGCCAAATTATCGGGTCATTTATATACTGACAAATTTTAAGAATTTTTGAAACTTATACGCGTTTAATTCCGAACAGAACTCATTAGGATTTTTTCATTTCCGCACAAAAGGCGTTTCGATTCGAATTTAAATTTGAATCATTTCTTCATGCAGAGGTTTCATCAATAATTCTCACTGAAAGTTATTTTATGCATGAGCTATCAAGTTTTTCAGTAGAACGAATAGTCAAGAAATAATAAATGTTAGAAAATTCCTTGCCAGCTTTTTTGTCCGTTTGTGAAGAATTTATCATTAAAATGAATAATGCGGTTGTTTCATTACATCAAACAAGTGCAATGACGCTGATCTCTTCGTATCAGCCATTCAGATCCAGAAAATTATTAATAGAATTATGGGCAATCTTTAGCTACGCGCAGCTATTGTATCTGGAAATTATTTTGTTTTAATGTATAAAAACCTCTGAATTTTTTAGTCGACTATCTTAGAGTGTGAAAATTTATTCTTCTCGAGGAAGTAGCTCTCATTTCTTACTTAAAATTCTATCTGTTATCATTTATCAGAAAAGAATATATATATTGATTTCAGCTTAATAGTATAAATCTTAAGCGTTGTTTCCTCTTATCTTTTCAGGTGAGTTAGAGGCGACCACGGTATAGCCTGAGGGGAGAATGGCTTGATCCTTCTTTTTTCTCAGGAAGCTAGCAAGTTCTTCAGGATTTAATTCATTTAATTCTTGGGGTTCTCTAAGCTCAAAGCTTCCTTTAAACGCATTCGCCCAAGCAATCTTTGGCTTCTCCATTTTGTCTATTCATAATTTTATTATTTTGTTCGTATGGAGAACTAATTACTGTAATCTGATGCAAATCGCTTCAACAGATCGATAGTGAGTTTCAGAGAAGAGAGAAGGAACTTTGTTGTGTCCTCCTTCATGACTTTATGGAGTTCAAACCATTTTCTTTTCATGTATTTCTTATATTCTCCAAGATCTTCATCCACCTCGGCGCCTATATATAAATAATATTAATTAGTCTCTTTTAAACTAAATAAATCTCAACCCCATCTTTTGCTAAATTCGATCTCATGCTCCAGACATTTGAAGAGCTCCCAGAAGAAAAATGGCTCTTTATTGAACTCTTCCAAGATCTTTTCTTTCAAATCTTTAACGCTTTCTTCGAAGGTCAACGGATCGCTTTCTTCTATTTTATTGATGTATATAAGTAAGTACCGACTCATCTAAGTTCATAAAAGGTTACCAAGGTCGTTGACAGCGTAATATATTCCTGAACTTTCTCCCTTCTTGTCCGTTGAAAATTGAGATATTTGAGACTTCTTCACTGAGCTCAACAAGCCAAACGCAGAGTCTTTCTCACTAACCCTGACAAACTTTTCAATCTGGCCTGATCTCTCCTTCACAGGCACAAATATCTCTCCTTGATGTCTACCTATCACCGAAGTTTTCTCCACGACCGTCTCAATTTTCTTTATTGTTTGAATCACTTCTCTAATATGCTTTTCAATGACCAATACTCTAGAATCCTTATTGACTTGAGATTCCTGGCCCACGTTGGCCAACAATTTTTCTTGATTTTCTCTTAACTCATTGAGTTGCTTCAATAATGCTTTCATTTGCTCTTCAGTAGGGCCAGACTTTTGAGTTGTAGTTTCTGGATTTAGTACCGATTTGACCAAGGGAGACAGGCGTGATGCTAAGTTTTCGGTTGGTGTTCTGAGTAGTTGAGAGCTTTCTGGTCCCGCAGCTTGACGGAAAGGTGTGGAATAATTTGATAATCCATCCTTCTTCTTTTGGATGGTCTTTGGAACCTTGCTCGTTGTAAATTCAATTTCTCGCATCGCTTTTTCGTACTTCTGATCGTAATCTTCGTAGTCAGAGCCTACACTTGTATCAAGTTTGTCGTCTTGTGGTTTTTCGTCTTTAGCGAGTCGAGAAAGGTTGGTTTTCAAGTACGATTCAAGTAATTCTTTTCCTACGCCTTGACCTTCGGTTGGCGACGCGTCCTCAGGTTTTTTGTTATAATTCTCAAGCAGCCTCTCTCGAATTTGTTTCAAGTCCGCCATATTCTGACCAAGTTTCTCAATCAATGGATTCATATTAGCTTCCTTGTAGCCGTCGTCATTAGCAGAGAAGCTAAGAGGCTTTTCACTTGTCTGACTTGGTGTACCTTTGCCTCTGGCTTTAGATAGCGATTCAAGCTGAGTTTTTAAATTATCGTTGCGGTTTTCAGGCTTATCCATGTTCTCTAATAACTTCTTGAGGTCAGAAGAAGCTTTGGATTGAGCATCATCGGAGGCGATGAGATTAACGATCTCTCTTATAATCACCATAGAAATATTTTTGTCCTTAACGACTTCATTGAGGTCTTCCAATTGGCTTCGAGTTGATTTTAAGATATCATTGGCAGCTTGGATCTTTTGAATTGACTCTTCTAAGCGACTCTCATAAATCTGGATCTTCTTGTGCAAGAATCTGACGTATTGGGCATTATCTAGTGGAACCTTGGACTCCTCTTTACCATCAGCTCCAGTGCCTTTCGTGAATTTTATTTCATTCTCCAATCTCTTAATTGTGGCTTCTAAATCAGTAATTTTGTAGTCTTTTTCTCTGATTTCTCTTTCTTGACGAGACACACGATTAGTCAGGTTCACTAATTCGAGACCTTGATCTCCAGGCCCTGCACTTGATTGTTTTAGAGCTTGGAGTCTCTCTTTTTCAAGTTGTTCCTCCAGAATATTAATCTCCTCATTTTTTAGTTTTTCCAGCATGACTTTTGATACCTGGTATTCTTGAATCTCATTCGTCAACCTCGCAATCTCAAGTTTATAAGCAGCAGCATCATCCTCATTTTCTGAATCACGCTTCGGCACCTCCTTTATCATCGTTGAGGTGGTAGGCACTCTCTCGTTTCGGAGTTCCGAAATTTCCTTCTTCAATTTGTCGATGGTGTCAATTTGCTCAAGGATCTGGCGAGCCAATTTATTTCTTTCCTCATTCAGCTCAGAATTAATTTTTTTAGCCGACTCCAATTGTGCCTTGTAAGATTCATGTGATTCATAAGGGCCGTTTTGATCGACAGCGGATTTCTTACTAAGAGATTCAAGAAGTGCGGTTCTTTCAGATAGCTCTCGGAGAAGTCTGGAGTTTTCGTCTCTCATATGAGCCAATTCTCCCTGGAGTTTAGAATCATCTAGCATCGTGCCGGATTTCAGTTGAGACGCCCTCAATCTTTCATTCTTTTCGGAAACCTCACTTAAGTTTTTCTTCAACTCGTCGTTATTTTTTTGCAGAGTTTTGTTTTCTGCCTCAAGCAATTCGATTTTTTGTATGAGTGACTTGATGTCATTGTTAAGATCGTCAATCTTTCTCTCAGCGGCGAGAAGCTTGATCTGAACCTCTTTAACATCATAGTCTCGACTGTGAGTTGATGTATTTTTCTCTCTTTCAGCAATTTCCACTCTGATTTTCAACTTTAGAATCTCATCATTCTGAGAGGCAATTTTCGATGTTGCAGCAGAGAGTTTGTCGAGAAGATCTCCGCTTGTGTCTTTATCAGAGCCAGTGAGCTGTCTCTTCAAAATTTCAATTTCAAACTCCCGATCCTCAATCGTCCTTTGTGCAGCTATGAGTTTCGATTCCATCTCGTATTGATCCGCCACTTCCTGTCTGGCAAGAGTCAGATCTTTTTCAAGATTTTCGATTTTTTTCTTCAAAAGTTGGAGCTTTATGTCTCTATCCTCGATTTCACCTTCTGCGGCGAGCAGCTTCGTTTGGAGGTCTATTATCTCCACTTCTCTGTCTGGTCTTGGCGAGAGTGGCTGGCCTTTCTCACGTCTTTCAAGAAGTTCTTTCTTCAGGTTTTGGATTTCTGAGGCATAGTTCTCTGCCTTCTTTTGTGCTGCAGATAGTCTCGACTGAAGACTGTCCAACTCATCTTGATGGTTTGCGTTTGCGGACGCTTGGGCTGATTCAAGACTGTCAATCCTTTGCTTCAAATTCTGAATCTCCTTCTCCTGATCGTTGCTCTTATTTTGCCAGGTAGTTTGTTTAGATTGAAGCTCTTTCTCAGATTTCTCAAGCTTCTTCTTGAGACTTTGGATTTCAGAATCCCGATCAGCGATTTTAGTGTCCGCAGCTTCTAACTTCGATCGAAGGACTTTCGCTTCGGCTTCACTAGCTAACTGCGCTTCCTCTTTCTCAGCGCTTTCAATCAGCTTCTTCTTCAGGCCTTGAATTTCAAGTCCCTGACGGTCATTTTTCTTTCGAGCTGCCTCTAGCTGCACCTGAAGATTTTTAATCTTCTCTTGATAGTCTGAATGGATAGTAGATTGGTCTCCTTCAAGACTATCAGCCTTGCTTCTCAACTCTTCAATTTCATCCTGAAGATCATCGATTCTCTTCTGTGCGGCGTCGAGTTTTGATTTAGAGTCTTTCTCAGTTTTCTCTAACCTACGCTTGAGTCTCTGAATTTCGCCGTCTTGGTCAGCAATTTGATTTTCCGCAGTTGAAAGCTTAGATTGAAGCTCTTCTACGGCATCTGTCTGTTGTGGAGTCTCTTGTTCTCTTATGACCGTCTCAATTCTTCTCTTAAGGTTTTGAATCTCAGTGACATGAACTTCGATCTTCTTTTGCGATGTTGTTAGTCTTGTCTGAAGGGTCTGGACTTCCTCTTGACGATTTGCCTTTTCCGAAGCCAGATCTGCTTTAAGATCCTCAATCTCGTTCTTCAGATCTTCAATTTCAGTAATTTGAGCTGCTATCGTATTTTGCGCAGCATTAGACTTGGCCTGACTGTCTTTCTCGGCTTTTTCAGACCTCTCTAGTCTTCTCTTAAGATTCTGAAGCTCGGATTCCTGAACGCTAATTTTCGTTTCTGCATTTGTTAACAACGATTGAAGTTCCCTCACTTCATCTTCGTTGCTGACCTGAGGAATAGGCTGCTCTTTAGTAGCCCTTTCGAGCTTTCTCTTAAGACTTTGAACCTCAAAGGTCAAATCGCTAATTTTTTTGTCTGCGGTAGCTAGCTTCGTTTGCAGCTCAATTACTTCATCTTGGTTGGTGTCGAGCTGTTGCTGAGAAGTGGGCTGAGAGGTGGGTTGAGAGGTGGATGATAACTTCTCAGATTTTCTCTTCAGGGCCTGAAGTTCAGATTTTTGATCTCGAATTTGATTTTGTGCTGCGGTCAATTTTGATTGAAGGTTAGTAAGCTCTTCTCCATTCTTTTTCTGAACATTAGATAATTCTTCTTCAAGGCTCTCAAGCTTGCTATTCAGGCTTTGGATTTCAGTTGCTTGGAAATCGACTTTCCTCTGGGCAGTAGATAGCTTCGATTGAAGTTCTCTAGCGTCACTTCTAGCCTTCTGCAGATTAGCACTATCGCTCTCGAGGCCTTCAACTTGTCTTTTCAGGCTTTCAACTTCAGAGATTTGATCATTCAGGTCCTTTTGTGCTTGATTAAGCTGTGATCGAAGGTCCCTGTTTTCATCTTGTCGTGTCTTTTTATCTTTTTCTAAATTTTCGTTCTTGCCTTTGAGATTGTTGATTTCTCTGTTGAGGCTCTCGATGTTATCCTCTGCGATCTTGAGGTTAGTTTTCAGATCTATATTCTCATTTTGAAGCGTGCGCAGAGTATCGGCTGTTGATTCATCGCCGGGTATAGCAAGTAATGACCCAGGTTGTGATTTCTTTTCTGATCTAGCTCTTCTGACTTGTGTCTTCAAATCTACAACTTCGTTTTTCAAAGTTGCAATTTGCCCTTCCAATTCAATCCTCTGACTCTCTAGAGATGAAATAGTATCATCTTTTTCAGTCAATCTCCTCTGTAGTTCATCCAGACGGTTGCTGTTAGCTTTCTCAAGGTTATCAATTTTGGTTTTCAAAGATTTATTTTCTCTGTTCAGGCTTTCGACGCGATCTTCTGCTGCTTTAAGGTTTGTTTTGAGATCAATATTCTCATCTTGCAACGCGCTGAGAGAGGTTGATTCTTCGCTGGGTTTGAAAGGCAATCCAGAGCTTACTTTCTTTTCTGATGATCTATTAGCTTTTCTAATTTGTGTTTTCAATTCTGCGACATCTTCTTCAAGAGTTGAATTTCGTTCTTCTAGATCAGTTATCTGAGACTCTAGAGATGAGATTTTCTCATCTTTTTCTCCCAATTTCCTTTGCAGATCATCTTGTAATTTCTTTTTATCTTTCTCCAACCTTTCATTCTTACTTTTAAGCGTTCTATTTTCTCTGGTCAGGTTATCAACATTCTCTTCAGTAAATTTAAGCTTTGCTTTGAGATCAACATTATCATTTTGTGCGACAGGCTGAGTCGTTTCAACTGTTGTTTCTTCGGTGACTGTGATAGTGTACCCAGAACTTGTTCTCTTTTCAGCAGTCTTGATTTTTTTCAGCTGCGTCTGCAAGTTTGTATTCTCTTCTTCCAATGTTTGGACTCTGTTTTTCAGTTCTTGATTCTCTTGTGCGAGCGCCTCTTGATCTTGAGCACCATTCTGTTGATCGAGTTGCTTATTTGCGTTCTTCAGTTTCTCTGAGAGCCCGCTATTCAACTCCTTCAACTTTTTAACCTGGTCCTCGAGTTTGTCGTTTTCCGCAACAAGCATATCCTTTTGACCCAAAGCTGTAGCTAACTCATCTTCCAATTCTGAAATTCTTTCTTTTCCTTGGTTATTGGTCTTCAAAGACTCAATTTCACTATTGAGATTTTCGATCTTCGAATTCAATGACCCAATCTGCTTATTCGCGGTTTTCAGTTTTTCATTCAAAGTCTCTTTCATTTGCTTCAAGCCTCTGATTTCCGTCTCAAGCTTTTCAACTTCATCGCTAGTCGCACTCTCTGCAAGCGCTTTCGCCTGTGACTCGAGCTCTGAATTCTTATTTTCTAATTCTTTAATCTGCTTCCTTAGCTTCTCTACTATGTCATTGAGTTCCTTAGCTTGACTCGTTCCTTCGCTGCCATCCTTGCCGCTTTCAAAGTCTGCCAATCTCTCTCTGAGGGATTTCTCAGTACCCTCAAGCTCAGTAATTCTCTCCTCGAGGCGCGTCTTATCGCTATTCAACTTATCAACTTCTTGGTTCTTGCTATTCAGCTCCTTTTTCAGATCTCGTAGTTGGTCTTGCGCAGTCTGGAGTTCGTCTTTCGTCGTTCTCAACAGCGCTTCAGTCTCAGCGTTCTTGGCAACTTCTTGGTCTCTTTCTAGCTCGAGTGCTTCAATTCCTTTCTTAAGAGTTGCAATCTGAGAATCCAACTCTTTAGTATTCTGTTTTTGCTTCGCAGCCTGAAGTTGCCTCTCGAGGTTGGCTTTTTCTCTATTGAGTCCTGCAACAACCCTATCAACTGATTCGAATTGAGATTTAATATCAGCAACTTCTTGTTCTAACTGCTCGGTCGCAAGTTTGTAATCCTCTTCCTTTCTTTTAAGAGTTTGAGTTAGCTTATCCTTTTCTCTTGTTAAAGCCTTTAATTGGTCTTCCAGTTTCTTCTTTTGACTAGCCTCCTCTCTCAGTCTCTTATTCTCTGCGTCAAGGTCATCTATCTCTCGTTGATGATCTTCCTTCATGTTAGCTATTTCTTGAATGAGCTTCTCACTTTCGCCTTTCCTATCTCTTTCAAGTCTCTTCTTCATCCTCTCAAGCTCACCGGTTTTTTCAGTTAATGAGCGTTCTGTTCTCCTCTGTTTCTGTTCAAGTTCTTCAACTTTCGTCAGCGACTCTTCTCGATCTCCGAAAAAGTCCAGTATTCTTTGTACTTGCCCCTTGAAATCAGAGTCCTTGCAAGCAGGATCACAATCGATTTCCAGATGGAACTTGAGGTACTTTGATCTCGATTGATAGTGCTGCTCAATTCTATGCAATTCATCAATTTTCATGTCTTTCCTGGCTAATTCTTCTTTTTCAGAGGCTGTTTTCCAGGACCCATCACCAGATAAATGTAGTTTCAGGGCTGTGAGCTCTGAAGAAAGCGTCTCATTAGTCTGTGTCAAGGCACTGTATTTTCTATAATAATCCTGCATTTCGAGATTGACTTTATCCCAATCTTGTCTTTTCTTCTCTAAATCTCTTCTCAACTTTTGGTTCTCACTCTGAATCTCTGCGCATTGAAGGGTAAGTCTGCTAATTCTCTCGTCTAATTCGCGAACCTCGTCTTCTTTGTTCAAGTACTTTGTTTGGAGCTCTTCATACAGATCCTTTGGGATTTGATCCTTTTTGGAGAGCTCGGCGTTTATTTTGTTAAGTCTGACGATCTGGTTCCTCATATCATTTTTCTCATCGAGGATTTCATAATAACTCTCCAAGATCTTATACTTCTCTTCCTCCATGATGCCAATCTTGTGTCTCAATATCTCGAGAACCAAGCCAGAATCATTTATCTTCACAGCCTCTTCGAATTTCCTCTGAGCCTCAAATGACTTCGATTCTATCTCTCGGGCAATCTCTTCAGTGAGAATGGATCTGAGCTGTCTCTCTGAATGATTTGTGATGTCGCCGCTCAGTTTGTCCATGACCACAGCTCTGACGATTCCAATGACGCTCTTCTTCTTGCCAGTCTTTGTCCTTGACGCTATCAATGACTGGTCTTCGAGACCCTCGGTTTCTGGTTCCATGGTTACTTTCTGGAACTCTTCAACGAGCTCTTTTCCAAGCTGTTCACTACCCTTTGCCATGGTTTCCTCATTTACACATCTTTTAATGAGTAATTCGATCTCACTTCTGCTTGGAGCTCTTCCCCAGATATTGATACTCTGCGATAGTTGCGAGTTTATCATCATTTCAGATTGGAATTTGCTTGGAGACATGCTTCTATATCTAACTCTTTCAAAGCTTCCTTTCGCGGGGGTATAAACTGGAGAGAGTCTAGTTTCTGTGCGAGCGTGTTGCTCGAGAGGTATCCTAAGTGTCATATGTTCTCTGGTTTCAGATTTTGCACTTGGAGTATATTCGCGGTAATCTCTTGGAGTCTGATCGCGCCCAAGAGAGGTTAAAGATATAGGGTCTCGTGCCTCTTTGTTCTCTTCTGTTATGAAATTGGGTTCAGAGGCACGTTGGAAGCTGGGAGAAGCTCTTCCATCCCGGAAAAGATTTCTCATTGTGCCATCTTCGCTGAGGTTTTTGCTCATTGATGAAATTTTTTGTTAGCTATGGTTAGAAATTATAAAATAGTCTCAAAGATTTGCTGTTATTAAAAATGATACTTTATTTGACAAATGGATGCAACCAAAAAAATCACTTTTGTGACAGTGCAGGGTTTTCGTGATTTTCAATAAAGAATGATATATTTTTGAGTTCGTGATGTAGAAACTGTAGGAGGAAAAGGAACATAAGATCGGAAAGGAATATTAACTTTGAATTCACAAAAAAAGGAGGGAAAATCGATATAATAAAAATCGCAATGGGCTTTGTTAGCGCTGATATGAATTCACCAAAAAAAAAGGAAAATGCAGCATTCCTTCTCTTTACAATGTCTCTGTATGAGTAATACATTGAATTTTTGATGGTAGCTAAAATAAAATCTCTACGTCTTTCTCCTGACAATCTCTGAAATTTCCTGAAGTGAGTTCTCTTTTTTGAAAATTTTTTTCTGAATCTGAGGAGATGTTAACACCTCAGATCTCGAGACGAATGCAACTTTAATTCCTGAGCACGGGCTATCTTCAGAGACCAAACTCATGAAAAGTATGTGTAAAAACTAAAACCTGCCCTCAGATGCCGAAGTTTATCGAAAATACTGACAGCCTTGTATGAATATTATGACGTGTCACTACAATTTTTATTCCGTTAGAAATTAAAATTTTATAGTGTTTCTTTCGATAGTTTTCATGCTCTTCAGCGCCTCGAACTCGAACGAACAATGAGGTAGAATATTACGGAATATTTTACTTAAGAAAATATAGCAACGTTAACATACAAATTTTGTTTCATCATCTCTTTTCATGAGTTATTTTTCATATTACTGGTTGTTGTTGTGTAGTCTCTTTGTAAACCATCTCGAATTTTGGAAAAGTTGATCAGACTTTGCTAAAATTATGCATCCAAAATCTGTTTGTTAATACTTATAATCTCAAAATATTCTCTAGTATTATCTTTGAAAGCAACAAATGAATCTAACTCGACATGGAGAAAAATTGTAAAACATGGCTCCCTGATCCATTATGCAAAATTTTATCTCAAGCCACAGCCCCTACTATTCAGTCTCTTGGAACAATTCATTTTTCGCGATCTGAACTTGGTCTAAAGTGATAATAAATTATAAGAACACGAAGAATTCGATATTGTTTACTATGTGCATCGAGACAGAAAGCCACCACCTCTAATAGGATTTTGAACTTTGCGAGCAGTTGTAAGTTCAAATCTTTTCCTTTTAGCTTTCTAGCGTCATTTAACTGTTCCGTCATCTCCGTTCGTTTGGAATGAGCGGCTTTCACTAGCTCCTCGAGAGTGCTAATTTGTGAGTCTTTGGATTTTCCAGCTTGATCAGCCAAATCTTTCGTAAATTTGACCTCCTCTAAGATCCAAACAATCGTGTCGTAGAATACTCTCGGGGTCTCTAGCATTTTCAGTAAAGTGGATCTCAAATTTGCTGACTCCACATCCACTACAGAAGCTTTCTCTCCGAGGACTATAAATCGTAAGTAAATCAATAAATAATCCGAATGAAATTTTTAAAAATTACCTTGTCCTGAACCATTAGCTAGTCCACTTCTAATCGAAGCTGGTTGCTGTGTAGTGTCAAATTGATTGCCTTCATTGGTGTTCTCGCCTTTTAAGAATTCTACAAATTCCCTCAAAGCCAGATCTACAAAACCTTTCTTGGAAAGGATGGATTGCAGTCTGTCTATCCTTTCTGGTAATTTTCCCTTAAGATGTTCTCCCTGGGAAAGATCCAAGACGCATTTGATACCGAGGATAATATCATCGGCAACGCTTTTCTCTCTTTCCAGGCTTTGAATTTTCTCATCCTGAGCAGTAAGCTGCTTTTCGAGTGACTTCAACCTTTCGTTGTTTTGCTCAGAATCTCCTGAAATTTCCGATCGTTTATTTGCTTCGCGAATCTCTGATGTCAATCCTTGCCCTTTGAGTGAGCCCTCCAGGAAATCCACCTTGAATTGCAAAGAAGCATTCTCTTTCTGAAGCTTTTGATTCTCACCATTCACTCTATCAATAACATTTCTTAACTCTTGGACTTGCGCCTTATATCCCAAAACTTCAACCTGCTTTTCTTCTACTGTCGATCTAACTTGACTCAGTTCTTGGTCTTTCTTAGGTATCAATACAGAGGTATAGTTTTTCTCTTCAGTGTATTGATTTTTCAGAGCAGCAAGCTGTGATTCCAATGAACTTATTTGAGCATCTTTGGACTCAATCAAGTTTTGGAATTTCTTCTGGATTGCTGCTTGCTCTTTGTACAATCTCTGTTCCAATTGATCAATTTGCAGATTTTTAGCTCCAAGCACTCTAAGGTATTCGACTTCAGCCTCTTGTTTTTCAGTAATAACGCTTTCAAGTTGAATTTTCAGCTTAATGATTCTTTCATCGTTCTCTGCTTGGATTTTAGCAATATTCAAGAGCTCCTGTGTTTTCTTCGCTTCATATAAAGCTTGATTCAAAGTGTAGTTCTCTTCTTTCAATCGAGTATTTTCACCATTCAACGAGTCCAAAACGCGGCGGAGGTTTTGATTTTCCAACTCAAGCGCTTTGTTAATATGAACTTCTGTTTCTTTGGTTTGTTGGTTCACGGCTCCCTCGAGAAGCTTAAGTAATCTGGCATTTTCTGCTTCTAGGCTCTTAATCTGAGTATCTTTAGCTGTAAGAGCTTGCTTTAATTCCGTGTTGTCTTGAGTAGCATACAATTTAATTGGGCTTGATTCGCCAGATTGCCCCTTTAGTTTGTTCATCTCTTTCTTTAAAGATTCAATTTCTGCATTTGCTGTTTTAAGTTTTCCGAAAAGATCATCTCTCTGTTTTTTATATTCTTGAGCATCTTGAGGCATTTCCATTGCTCGATACTTTTCGACTTCTTCTTTGAGAGCGGTAATTTCAGCCTCGGCACCTTGAGCTTTTTCCTGCAGCATAGTGATCTCTTTTTTATGTAATCCCTTTAATCTTTCAATTTCTTGCTTGAGCTTGGCTAATTCCTCGTCCTTGTTACTTACGGCTTCAGTAAGCTTAGAAATCTCTCTTCTTAGCGCTTGAACAGTTTGTGTATCGCTAGTCGGGGTGGGGGTCGGTGATTTCTCAGTTTGGCTTGTGGGAGAGCTTCTCAGTGACTTGGCTAACTCGTTTCTAGCTTTAGTCATTTCCTTGAAGAAATAATCTCTTTCAGTTTTCAATTTACTGAGTCGCTCGTTCGCTTCCTTTAAAGTTTCCGGAGAATTTTCGGGTTCGTTTGATGGTAATTGTGTTTCTTGGAGCTTTGAAGCGCTTGTCGTGACCACTTGAGTAAATGACCCTTGTGTTGGTGTGCTTGTATCTACCTGAACTGTGGGCTGGGTGTTTTCAGTAGTCTTGACTTCCTCTCTGTTCGTATTTGATACAGGAGTGGTGGTGGCGTCAGGTTGAGTAGCTTTTTGCGTGGGTGTTTCTTCTGTTTTCTGAGCGGGAGTGGTGTCGGAGCTGGTAGGCTGAGCTTCTGTTTTGGTGTTATCTGTTGGGACAGTCGTTTGAGTGCTGTCAACTTTGGTTTCTTCAGGGTTGGCTGAAGTGGTTGGTTGGACAGTTTCAGTTTTCACCTCTTCTTGGGTCCTTTCAGTTGTTGGACCAGCTGTCGTTTCTGTTTGGATAGGTTGTTCAGTAGTTGTTTTAGGTTGATCCTCAGTTGTTGCTCCTTCTTCTTTGGTGTCATTTGTTGCAGTCGCATCGCCTGTGGTAGCTTGGGTCTCTGTAACGGTTTGTTCAGTAGTGGTAGTTGCCTCTGGATTTTCTACCTTTGTTTCCTCAGTTTTCTGAGTTGGACTAGTACCTGCCTTATCATCAGCTGTAACTGTAGTATCTGTGGGAGCATCAACTATTTTCTGCTCTTCATTTGGTTCGACTTTCTTTGTTGGAGACGTCTCACCGGTCGCTTCGTTTGTTTCAGTTGGTTGAGTTGTGCTAGAAGACTCTCCTTTGTTTGCGTCCTCTGGTTGAGAAGTGGGCTCTGCATTTGTAGTTTCCTCCACTATTGTGTCAGCGCCAGTCTTTTCGGTAGGTTGGGCAGCAGTAGTCTCTTTTGTTTCCTCAGGTTGTTGATCTTGATTTGTCGCAGTAGTGTCAGCTTTTCCATCAGCAGGAACAGTGGTTGTTGTTGTATTCTCAGTCGTAGCATCGACTGTTTTTTGTTCTCCTTGTGCTTCAGTCTGTTTATCTGGAGAAGCTTCACCAGTAGTTTCTTTTGTCTCTTCACCAGTGGCTCCCGTTGGTTGAGTATTGTTGGTACCCTCATCTTTATTTTCTTCCTTTGGTTCAGAAGTAGGTTCCGCATTTGTTGTATCCTCAGTGCTTGTTTTTTCGGTTGGTTGGTCACCAGTTTCTGTGGTTTCAGTTGGGTTGGCATTCGCAGTATTTTCGGTTTTCTGTTCTTCCTGTGCTCCAGTTTGCTGTTCTGGAGAAGCGTCACCAGTTGTTTCTTTTTTTTCCCCATCAGTGGTTTCTGTTGGTTGAGTTTTGTCGGTACCTTCATCTTTATTTTCTTCCTTTGGTTCAGAAGTAGGTTCCGCATTTGTTGTATCCTCAGTGCTTGTTTTTTCGGTTGGTTGGTCACCAGTTTCTGTGGTTTCAGTTGGGTTGGCATTCGCAGTATTTTCGGTTTTCTGTTCTTCCTGTGCTCCAGTTTGCTGTTCTGGAGAAGCGTCACCAGTTGTTTCTTTTTTTTCCCCATCAGTGGTTTCTGTTGGTTGAGTTTTGTCGGTACCTTCATCTTTATTTTCTTCCTTTGGTTCAGAAGTAGGTTCCGCATTTGTTGGCTCTTCAGTGCTGGTCTTTTCGGTAGGTTGGTCACCCGTCGTCTCGGGATTTTCAGTTTTAGTTTCCTCTGGATTTGTAGCGGTTCCTGTTGCGCTCTCATTAGCAGTATTTTCGGTTTTCTGCTCTTCCTGTGTCTCAGTTTGTTTTTCTGGAGAAGCGTCGCCAGTTGGTTCTTTTGTTTCCTCACCAGTGG